>Ga0181352_1000022_pt1 | contig 59330 bp, 62 predicted proteins | sample Fa13VDMLBSN_FD_130103 | JGI IMG/M metagenome (GOLD analysis project Ga0181352, IMG submission 130103) | Freshwater viral communities from Lake Michigan, USA - Fa13.VD.MLB.S.N | ecosystem: Environmental > Aquatic > Freshwater > Lake | place: USA: Michigan | collected 2013-09-23 | reverse complement strand
TCTCATCACTATTGATGAGGTTCTGCTGCCATGCGTCGAAGATGACGGGGATGGGGTCCTCAGTGGAGTCCACGCAGCCCCTGATGCACTGCTGCCACTGGTTGAAGGCCCATGTGCGGACACGCTGACACTCGGGGTCAAGCTCCCCATCATTGAGGGGACAGCCCTGCATGTCCAGCATATATTGAATGCTGCACCATGAGCAGGACTCGCCCACTACAATGGGCCATAAGGGGGGTAGGGTGGAGGGGGCGGGAGCGGCGAGACAAACGAGAGAGACAAGGGGGGCTATAAGTAAACGCTTCATCACTGTGGCCTCCATAAGGAGATTAGGAGAAGAAAGCACGATTTAGAAAGCATACCCCTCCAAATGAACAGAGGGGTAGCTAGAGGAGAGAGAGATACCGGATTAGCAACCTTCACAATCTCCTAAAGGCCGCAGAAGAGGATAAAGGGGTCAACTAGGAGAGAGTGTAGCAAGTGGAGAGAGAGCAGGCAAGGCTCTTAAGGCTCTTAAAGCTCTTAATCAGCAAATAGCGGGGGCTGGATTTGAACCAGCGACCAACGGTTCATGGAACCGCTGCTCTACCGGGCTGAGCTACCCCGCAAACAAGGGGACCCCCTGATGGAGGTCCCCGGATCACACTTAATGGCGATCACGCCGGCGCTGGTTCAGATAGTTGCATCAAAAGAGGTGTGGATGACGTGTCTCATGTTTATACTCCTTTCTGTGTTAAGGGGGCTGGTGAGGCCGATTTGTTCAACAAGGAGGGAAGGGTCTCATCGAGGTGGGCAAGGAATCTATTGGCTGTATTCGATGATAACTCACGCTCGGAAGTTAAAGCGATGCAGGCATGAAAGATCTTGCGATCAGCAGTATCAGGAAATAGCTCGATGATGATGGCAAGGATCTTCACTCCATCCCGAGTATGTGTTCCTCTGGTATCCTCAGTGAGGTGGACGGTTAGTCCACTCTTGGGGAGGAGGTGAGATTGAAACAACAAAGAATGGAGGGACATGGGACACCCGTTCAATGGGAGAGGCGGTTGCGGAGGCGGGTACGACGCTTCCGCTGGTTCGATGAGGGGAGACGACCCACATTGTTAGGGATCTCCACAATGGGTTCGTAATGAGGGATGGGCATGTTGAGGACCTTCTCGATCTGATCCTCGTGGGCCCCCACACGGTTGAGGTATTGGAGGGCACTGATACGCACAGCGGTGAAGCGGGTGGCGTGGGCACGCAAAAGACGACGACGAATGCGGGAGGGGGAGCAAGGCATGATGATGGTACTCCAAAGGGGTGAAGGAAATCAACAACAGGACAGCACAAACTGCACTGTTTTACAGACAATCGGCACTGAAAAGGGCTCGGGGAGACCCGTTGGGGGCTCCGGCCCTGTTTATCTGGCATCTAGGAGGGTGTTGGATTGCACGGTGATGGGGGGGAGGGAGGCTAGAACTCGGCAGGTGCGAGGATCAGAACACTCGACAAGGGAGAGACGGTAGGTGTTGCCCTTGAAGGAGTGAGCCATGATGGAGCGGAGTTCGGCGAGGATGTTGAGGCGGGCTGTGTGGGTCTGCTTAGCTGCTTGATAGTGCCACAAGTAGGTGAGGGGGGCCCATGCACCGTTATGTAAGAGGTGCTCGATGATCCAGAAGGTGAAGGTGGGAGGAGGGAGGTGAAGGGTGTCGGTGTTGATGCCGAGGGATTGGGCCCGGATTTCCCATGGGGGTGTGTTGGGATCGCGGGCTGTGCGAAGGGTCTCAGGGAGGAGGTTAATGCCACACATGGGGCAGAAGGGTCCCCGGTCATCGTGGAAGGTCTGATGACAGGCGGAGCAACGACAAATGCTGTGACCGTCAGCTTCTTCGCGGGCATGAATGCGAGCATGGACACGGAGGGGAGGATTATTCATCTCTATCCCTTCTGGCCCAACGAGTGATGGTGTAGCCGAGGAGGATGCAAAGGCCCGCAAAGATCATGCCGAGGTTGAATATCCAAATGGGATGGATCATTAGTCACACCTCCGGTAAGAGGTGAAGAGGCGGTAGAACAATGAGAAGATGATGCAGAAGAGGACTACCACCGTGAATGGGTGAAGGTGGTTGATGAGGACCAAGCAGGCGAGGATTAGCCCGAAGAGGACGAGGAAGATGGCCGCGAAGAGGAATAATGGGAAGGGGAGGTGGTTCATTTGAAGGGTCCCTTCTTACTATTAAGCTCGTCCTCTCGACGCAGGGCGAGGTATGCGAGGAGGAGGCTGAGGCTACCCATGATGAGCCAGATGGCGGCGAAGGTGAGGCCCACGATCAGGAGGGCGGTGCCGGTGGACATGGCTGTTCTTCTTTCTTCTGGTACATGATGGCTGTGCGGGCACCACATTCGGGGCAAACGATGAGGTATTCGTTGTCAGCACACCACGCCTCTTTGAAGACCCCCCAAGGACGGAGGGGCTTATGGAGGGGGCGAAGGTTAAGGCTGGGACGATTACGCCACTCAAAGGAGGGATCGCCACATGTTATGGTGGCGTCTACGAGGGCCCCGATGGTGGTACGTTTAGCCTGCGTGGCCCATGTTGGAGAAGAGGACGGAACCACCACTCCAACATTCGTGGTCGGAAGAGAGGCTGCTGATGGGGGGGACTGAGGAGCCGGGTTGTGGGGGGTGCTCATCATCGGCCCTTACAAGGAGGGTGGGGTGAGAGAGGGACTGCGATGCGGCCACACTGCGGGCATCGCCGATGTTGAAGCAGTCATGACGCCTATGAACGAGGGTTCTAGGCCCGGATACGCGGGTCGTGATGACCCAAAAGATGGGGACAGCCATGATAGGCTCCTGTGAATGGGCTACCCGACGAGGATAGCGGGGTGAAAAAGGAGGGAGGGCTGGTAGGCCGCTCCCTCCCAAGAGAGAGGAGGTATTCAAGAAAAGCAAGAAAAGGGGGAGGGCCGCTGTGGGTCGGCTCCTCCCCGGCTGGGGACCTCATGGGGTCAACCCAGCAAAAGCCATGGGCCCCGATGAAAGGGCCCATGGAGACTAGGGCAACACTGATATGAAGCCCTAGACAGAGGGTGTGTGAGTATCAGCAGACACACCCCCTAGCCCGATAAAGGGGGCCAGCCGATGTTCAATGAAAAGGGGTGGATACACAACCGCGTATCCACCCCGAGGCTGAATAGGATCAGCCCTATAAGAGACGCCCACTCGGGTACAAGTGGGAGGCTCCCTATGTGTTCGCCATAGATGCTATCGCAGACCCATGGAGAGTGGGGGGCAAATAGCTTGGCCCCTACTTGAAATGAGAGAGGAGAGGAGGAGTCCGAGGGGTGGCTCTTGGGGTGGACTAGGCCCAAGGAGAAAGGATAAGAGGAGTGGGACCCGTCAGGATCACACCCCCCCGTGCCCGGACAAGCCGTAAGGCACCCTAGGTAATGGGGCCCAAGGGAGGTTAGTCCAATGGGCCCCTCGCCACGTCATCGGGTTAGGTGGGAATGGGCGTGGCAGTTAGTTGGCGTTCTTTCTCAGCTACGGTGAGAACCATGTGGATCTCATTGAGGGTGACGTTGAGTGGGATACCGATATCCTCTAGGGTGTAGAGGAGGTAACGGATTCGTTGTTGATGCTCCTTGGGGAAGGAGGAGGAGAGGGCGGCTTTGAGACGGTCATAGGTGGGCTTGTCCATTAGTCCGCACCCTCCACGCAAGAGGGAGGAGGGAGGATGAGGAACCAACGGATGCCGGGGATGGGGTCAGGGGTGGGGCTGTAAAGAACAGCCGTCTCACGACGCCCACTATCGTATCGAAGTTGGAGGATGCAGTAATACATTAGTCGGCCCCTTCCATGTTCCAATAGGGGTTACGGTCGCAGGACAACAGGGTTTGGGCGGTGGAGGCGGCAGCGATGAGATCGGGAACGAACCCGAAATCAACAGCCGTATTCATGGCCTCATCGGTGATGGAGGCCCCGTTACGTTCGTGAAGGATGGCATCGACGAGGTACCAATAGTTGGTACCACAGATGCCACGAGCCATAGAACGTATGGTTCGACTAACACTCATGATGATACTCCTCTGAAGGTGGGACCGTTAGGCCCCAAGGTGGAAAGGACTAAAGGGGGGTGGGGTATGTTTCAACCCGCACCCCCCATGGATCAGACACCCTTGAGGATGACCGTATCGCGGGACTTGTTGGCACCGAGCAGGCACGAGAGGGCTTCAAAGAGGGTGATGGACACCTTGTCGCCCTTGCCCGCCTTGCCGATGAGACCGAAGCGGATGCCACGGTTATCGCGGAGGGAGGCGACTTCTTCGACGGCCTCACTCATGGCCTTGAGGCGAGCCCGGACCACTTCGATGGCTTCGTCGGCCTCCATCAGAGGCCCATCGCCGTCGATGGACTTGGCACCGAGTTCGACCAAGCACGCGGCGGCACCCTTGGGGAGGGTTTCGACGAATGCCCGCAGCTTGATGAATGAGGCCTTGGAGGCGACCGACAGGCGTGCCGCACTGGTGGCGGCAGCTTGAAGGGCGGCAGCTTCGGCTTCACGCTGGGCGATCTGCTCGGCGGTGAGGGTTTCGGACTGGTTGGTTTCGGTAGGCATAACACTTGCTCCTGTTGGGAGGGGAATGGAATGACCCCCATTATCGAATGGGGGTGGTGGGAAGGGGGCACACCGATGTTGAGGGGGTGTGCCCCGCGAGATGTTGAGGAGTTGAGAGCGAATCTACCGGGGCACTTACGGTTCGTGCCGATCCCGGCGTTGTTGGGGTGGGGGATGGGCCATGCAGCTTGGAGGGTGCTATACCTCTCTTACTGGCCGTGGCCAAGATCCTTACCCGTTCGCCCGCCGCTCCTACATCTACTTCGGTTACTCCCGATGCCATCCTCACACTTGCGTGGGGGGTCTGGGTCGGTCCTACCTAGGCAGAGCGACTTCGTGGCCCCGTTAGTCACCTCGGGGGGTATCATCCACTTTGAGGGTTCTACCCTCTATTATCGGGGTTGCCCTTGCGGGGCCCGAAGTATGCAAGCGTGGCACGATGTTCCGGGATGAGGGCCCGGACCTACCGCCCTATGCAGGGGCTGCACTGCTCGCTCGGGACCGAATCCCCCCGAGCGACCGGGGATGCGAGAGTTGGACCGCCCGACCCGTTTCCGGGGCGAGTGGCGAACACTGACACCCCTACGCCGCCGGAAGTCGGGACCCCCCTCCGGCCCCCAGAACGGGCGGGCACAGGGGGTCGGAAAGGTGATCCCTCTCTGGTTTCCCTTCACACGGGGCTTTGTTAGGTACTTGTTGCTGTCTGAATGTACTGAGTTCATATACTTCTCTTATCTTTTTTTATTTAATACCCGTATATAGGGACCGCCTTTTGCCTTTCCACCCCTCACACCCTTCCCCCTCACAAGCCGTTCAGCCTCCTTTCAAAGACCGAACAGTCACTAACATCAGATCAGCCGCTCATCAAAGCCGGGTTGGGCCTTCAAGCCAATCCCCCGGAACCCATTCCGTCCTCCACCGGCCTCCCTGTGCTTCGTCACACCCCACGAATTATTCGCTTCCAGCCAGTTATTGAACTGATTACGGGGTTGGGGCCTCATTTTCATCTCCTTGCAGAACTGCTCATACCGATTATACACGATCGTCGAGTCCACATGATTCCCGCTAACCTTCGTAAAAGACCACAGAAGGAACGAATCAGCCGGGTTATTCAGGATATGATACTTCTCCAAAGCGTGTATAGCCCCATCCGTCAGGGGGAACTTCTTCCGGGGATCAGCCTCCTCAATCACCGAAATGGCCCCTTGAGCTATCCAGAGGGCAATCCCCGTCAATTCACCCATCAACTTACCCTCCAACCCATAGTCCTCCTTCCCCTCAAAGGACACATCAAAGTTAACGGGCACCATCTTACTTGACAAGCCCCTCCCCCTATTGGGCAGATTGGGCAACTCATTCCCCATCATTACGACCATCGCCCCGCTCACCACATTCTCAAGAGCTTCGACATGCTTCCTATCCAGATCAATAGGATCACGCCCAAGGATGTTCTTCACCAATCCCGAGGATTCTTCGGCTAGGTACTTATCCAACTCGGTAACTTCGGAGATGACGAACACCCTAGCACGCTGTAGCTTGTGGAGGCCGAACTGCTTACCGAGGGCACTCATCCTCGCACCCACGTAGGCATAGTCCCCGACGAGGGCCCTTCTGATACGCTCGATGGTGCCCTTACCGCCACGGGCTACTCCGTAGTGCATGAACCACTTAGCAAACTCCCGATAGGCCATACACCCCAGCCCCAACTCCCGCTGAATGAGAACGGGCCACATCGGATCATTCCCGCCCCAATCATCACAACACCGTAACAGGGTGGGACACGTAGCAGCCATATCAAAGTCTACTGGCAGTGTCTGACAATCCAGATAGTGCTCGGTGCGGTTGTAGGTGACGAACCCGCCGGTCTTGGCGGAGGCAGCCACATCGAGGATGACGTTCTGGAACCCGATACACAACTCGGGATTGATCTCGGTATGGGGTCCCCCAAGCCAGCAGGGGAGGTTCTTAGCTTGGAGGCGGATGACGGCCTGCAAGCACCGTAGCACCGACTTGATGAGGGCCGTGTTATACTTGAGGGGTACGGGGAGCCGCTGGTCCTTGATGGTGGTCCAGCACTTAGCCTGCGAGATCCACTTGATGATACAGTCCTCAATGAACTGCTCAGTAGTGACGCACCATTGGGCGGGGGTACCCGTCCACATCCAGTAATCGGCTCGGTGTTCGTAGAGGCCCTGCAAGCCCCCCGGAGTAGAAAACCCATCTTGGAGGATGGACAAAGCGATACCCATGGGGCTAGTATCATCGAGGGGATTGGTGGCGATGCCGATCTTACGGGGTGTCATGTTTGGGGCCTTTCGATAAGTGGGGGTTACAGGGAAGCTACAGCGAGATCCATTTGAAGGAGATTGAACATGGTGGTCAACAAGGCGAAGAAGGACGAGTGGAAGCGGAAGTCCGCAATGAAGAAGGTGGACAAGAAGAAGTCGGAGGGCAAGAGCAGGAACCAGATCGTCAGTGAGCTGGTGCGGGAACAGGCCATCATCGGCAACGTGGATAGGCTGATGGGGCAAGGGCATACGAGGGGGCAGGCATCCGAGAGGGTAGCGAGGAACATTGCTATCGGTAAGCGGTTACCCATCGAGGAGGCACGGAAGTTGGTGAAGGGGCTAGCGGAGGGTGACCTGAGTGCCGCCGATAGACCCATGCCCCTTGGCCCTATTACTAGGGGGGAGGGAGGATACTCTCGAAGGATGGGATACGACCCCTCAATGTTAGGAGGAAGTACGGGCACTACTACGCCGAACAGGTCTCCCATTAACGAGGCCGCAAAAGTGCAGAGTGCGGAAAAGATCAATGCTGCGTGGGGGACAGCTAAGCGGCGTGCGATGCAGACTTCTCCATCGTCTCTCGGACCTAGGGTGCCCCAAGTGCTGACGCCGGGTGTGGTGACCCAACGGCAACCCGTAGAGGGTAACCCGTACACTTGGAATGGGATGATGACCCAGCATTGATTCGATGATTGTACCGGATGTACTAGGTGTTTCAATATGTATGAGAAAAAAGAAATAAGTGGGTACAAGAGGGCGAGTCTTGGGGGCGGGCTTACGTTCATGACCGACCGAGCCCTGTGGATGGAGTTCAAGGGGACGGGGATGCAGTTGGCGGGATTCAGGGGCTGGCTACGCTGTTTGGGCGTCCCGGTGATTCTGGTAGGCCGGGAACGGCTGGTCCGCGTACAGAGCTTTAGGCTGGCACTGCTGGCCATCAGCCGGATCGGAGAGCAGGACTTTGCGGCACCGGGTTGCCAGATGTTGAGGGTGGGTAACGCCCATGACCGCAAGAAGTACAAGTTGGTGTTGGACCCTGAACAATATCGAAAGGACATGAAGCAGTTGATCGCGGAACTGCTGTACTCCAAGTCTACTACGGGGCACCGGTTGACGTATGAGACCGCCAAGTTGGCGAGTGAGGCCGCGACGAAGTTGCTATGGGTGGCCATGCGAACCCTACCGGCTAGGGCACAGAAGGATGCGGATAGGCGGTCCATAGGGAGGATGGCGGTGCTGGCCCCTGATGCAGTGTCGAAGGTGATGGAAGAAGCTGGGCTGGGGGGATGGGAGGATGACAGATCATGAGTAACATCGAGAAGAAGAAGAGGACGGACTTGGATAAGCCCCACACTCCCGAGGAGAGGGCTATGTCGTTCTTTGATCTGGATGGGATCGGAGCCGCAGAGATCGAGAGCGACTTCGATCAGCAGGAATTCGTGGTTGGCATCATCGCTGATGTAAGAAATGATGATCCGAAAGTTCGACTGAGGGCCCGCGAGTTTCTGTGGAAGATGAAGAAGGACGCGGCTATACTGAGTGGGAAGGTGGGGGAATCCCATGCTACCCGCGAGGGCGAGGACCAGCAGGGGCGGCGTATCAAAGAGAGTATCAGTACCAGAGGCCTTTTGCGAAGAATGACAGGAGCTAACCCGCATGAACGCGACAGCAGCAACGACGACAGCACCAACAACGTCAAGAGAGCCCGACGAGGAGAAGAGGAGGCGATTACAAGTGAATCGCTGCTGGGATTTAATCAGCAGCCAGTGGGACGCAGAGACTTGGGTGGCGAAGGCGGCGAGGGGGCTACAGGACCTGCTGATAACGGACGTGCTGGGATGGTACAAGGGGGGCATCTTGGACCTGTGGAGGGAGTTGAAGCAGGAGATGGGGGACGCACAGGGAGCGTTGAGGCCCGAGTACCACAAGCTGGCGATGGCACTGGTGAGGGACGCGGGGCGATATCTGAGGGAGAATGAGGCCGAGTTGGGGGTCGTGCTGATTAGGATGGCTATCCAGCGGCTGTACTGGCGGAAGGCCCTCGCATGAGCGGGGAGTTGGTGACCATCCCGACTAGGTTGTGGCACGGCAACGAGTTGTATCCGTTGCCCCCCAATTATTTGGAGATGGTCGCCAACGCCACTACGGAGGGTGAGAGGGATATCGTGAGGATGGCACGGGTGAATGCGTGCCAGCAGTGGCGAGTTTCTAGGGAGGAAGCCGCTACTCAAATGAGGCAGGTCACCCCGACATGGGACCGCCTCAACAGTGTCGATAAGGGGGCACTGGTAGACATGTATAGGGCGGAGGCCATGGTTGCCTCGCTTAGGTTCTTCGATCAGTGGTACCTGCATCCTGATAATGAGGTGGGATTCGATCCCATGTTCTACGACATGGACCCACTGGAAACACCCTCTTTCCATTGGGATATCATCAGGGGATGGGCTATCAGCCCCTCTACACTGGATGTGGCTCCCCGTGGTAGTGCCAAGAGCATGTTGTTCAGGAAGGCCGCCATCCTGTACATGTTGACGTGCCCCGTCTATAAGATTCTCTACTGTACGAGCAGTGAAAAGAATGCCACTGAGACGGCTCAGTTGGTGAGGGGTCAGCTTTATACGAACCCCCGGATTCAGGATGATTGGCGTCCTGAGATGATGGATGGGCTGATTAGGCCGAAGAGGGGCGATGCTCCTACGGGATTGGAGTGGTTCCAGCTTGCTAATGGTAGCCAGTTGGCTACTTACTCGGTCAATTCTAAGATGAGGGGTGGTAGGCCCCGCTGGTTCGCACTTGACGATCCCGAGTATGATCCCCATGCTTCCACCAGTCTGGCTGAGAGGAGGAGCTATATGTATAGGCTCATCTTCAAGATTGCCATGCCCATGTTGAATAGGGCTCAGACAAGGCTGAGTTGGTTGGCCACGTTTGTTAGCAAGCGGCACTATGCGTGGCTGGCCATGGAGACTGAGAAGGTTGTGGAGAATGGGAAGATTGTTGAACGGGCCAAGGTGCCTGAGTTCGATTATTGGGAGAGGCGGGTCATCAAGGCTTGCAAGGAAGTGGATGGTAAGCTGGTGAGCGTGTGGCCCCATATGTGGCCCGTGGATGACGATGAGAAGGAAAGGCTGGGGCTTGATCCGTCTACGAAGACCCTCACCTACATTCGGAAGATCATTGGCAGCAATAACTTCAACAGCGAGATGATGGCCAATCCAGGCCATGATGATGATAATTACTTCAAGCTGGATGAACATAAGCATTCTTGGTGGATACTCCAAAGTAGTATAGATGAGGAGTGGGCTACGGCTCCATGGAAGAGTAAGACCCTCATCAAGTGGAGAAGCGGTGAGGAGGAGAGGAGCATGGAGGCTAAGGACTTCCTCGCATCCCTCAAGATGTTTACCACGGTGGATACGAGCAAGACGGCCAAGCCAGATTCGGACTTTAAGGTATGTACCCTGATGGGCGAGAACAAGCAGCACGACCTGTTTGTGCTGGATATGTGGGCCGGTAAGGTACACCCTGAGAAGCTGATGCAGTCCATCTTTGAGATGACGGGGAAGTGGCGTTGTAAGCTGGTGTGCCCCGAGATGATTGATGACGGCATTACGCTGGCACGTAGCTTGAAGAATGAGGTGAAGAGGAAGGCTGACCTTGGTTACAACCTACAACAGCTTCCCGTGATTGATGGGTTCAATCCCGGCTGGGCTGACAAGAACTCGAAGATCGGGGCGTTGTTCACTAGGTTTGAGCATGGAAAGATTAAGCTGCCCTTCTTTATGAGGATGAGGAAGCCATGGGTGGATTTGTTCGACCAGATCGAAGGATTCAACCCGGATGTGCCAGATGGTGGCCTTGCTAATGATGACCATATCGACACGGTGAGCATGAGCGAGTTTGTGAAGGGGCGTCGAGCTTATAGGGGGGAGGATCAACCTAGCGACACTAAGGATGTTGTAACTCTTATGGGGCAGGGTAAGGTGGTGGATGATATGGGTAATCCACTTGCCTACAGCCTCGATATCAACAACATGAAGGTAGGGGACTTGGTAGAGATGATGAGGTTGGTAAGGAATGCCAATCCCAAGGGGAACTTTATATGAGCAATGAAATCGAGCAGCCGTTGAGAGTGGGTGGAATCCCGTCTATTGTTATCCCGGTGTCCCTGTACGAGCGGATGGCCGCGTGCTACTATGGTGGTGGACCGAATCATTGGGAGGCGAAGGGATTGCCCACCCCCAAGCCCAAGGAGAGGACGTTCGAGGAAACGGTGGGGGCCTCGGATAGGATGGAGAAGGCATTCAACCCGGAACCCGAGATCACTGAGGACGAGGGCCGAAGGTTGGATGACGCGAGACGGCAGGCCCTACGGGAACTGCAAGCCCGTATACCCTCTGGTTCAACTCCGATGGGGGCGGCTGCGAGTGATTGGATCAAGCAAATGAGTCCGGCATCGAGGACTCCTACTACTGCTGTAACGAAGGAATAAACCATGCCAGCCAGTGATGTTATCCTCCCCACGATTGAACGGTCATTGGCTAATGTTATCAACAAGCACTTCGATAGGGAGAGGATGCGGACGATGGCTCAGACCACCATGTTCAGGGTGGTGTGGGAGTATCTCGCGGGGGCACGTAGATTCGATGTGGTTGATCTGATGACGGGTGCGGTCAAGGCCTACACGACTGATCGTGAAGGGAAGATGGAGTTTCAGGGGTCCGATCTATTGCGGACCATTGACCAGATTGCCGGATACATGGACAGCTATGATCTCCGGTGCAAAGTGCAGACGCCCATGAACTCTCTTAGGGCGGTGAGGGAGGGAGCCGTTGGACAGGTACTCTCGAACGCTATGTTCTCCGAGGACGACATTCGGCGGATTAGTCCCCAATTCCTGCATATCTTCATCAGCTTGGGTAGCTGCGGTCTCATGGCCCATGTTGAGGGGGGTCCTAATAGTATGGGCCTTAGTGCTGATCTGGAAGTTGTTCATCCTCAAGAACTGATCCCCTTCCCTTCTATTGGGATGGACCTAACCAAGGTGAGGGGGATTGGCCGTGAATACTACATGACTGTGACGGAGTTGGAGCGGAAGGCCCCCAAGGGGAAGAAGTGGGTCCGTGATAACCTTGAGAGGATGTACTGGTTCAAGGTGGAGACGGGACAGGACCCCGAAGAGGTAGGCGGTGGAAGTGCGACGGCGGGATGGTGGGGCAGTGAGGGGCTCAATGCGAATAACACTATTGGCATTGAGGCCCTCAAAGCCGACCAAGAGATCACCGGGTACGTGAGGCTACGGGAAGTGTGGCTGGATGGCCCCCGTGGCACTTGTACGCGGAAGGTCTGCATATCGGGGCTGACAGTCATCCAAGATGATGACTACAGCGGATTGGAAGTCTATACCCCTATTGGGTATGCGAGGTTCATGGAGAATGGAACGTGGTATGGGGCTGGTGCCTATCATGTGATGTTCTCCACGGCACGCAGTCTAGAGACGATGAACAAGGGTCTCTTCAATGAGGTGGTGGATAGGGAGCGTTATGGCTATCTGGTCGTACCACAAGGTAGCTATCAGGTGAACCAGACCCTGCGGGATGTGGGCAAGGGGTTGAGGGTGTTGGGGTTGGAACCTGACTCCATGACCGATTCTGGTATGCGTCCCTTCATCGTTCAACCTAACCAAGTAGGAGATTCTTGGACAAAGGCTGCCGTCTATGCCAAGCAGTATTATGATGCTCTCAGTCCTCTTACTGATGTTATCCGTGAGAAGGGCAGGGTGGACAGCCAGAGCGGCCTGGCCTTCTTGCAGGAGCAAGCAGATAGGGCAATGACCAGTCCTACTAGGGGTGTGGTGAGGGCGTTTGGGCAGATGTATAAGGCTGCGATTGCCAAGGGGGCCCAACTGGTTACGGAGAATCCCGGCCAGCTTCCCGTTGGTAGCCTCACCCTCGATCTAGCTGGAGTGGTGATTGATTGGGAGAACGAGGTAGTCAAGTTCCCTGAGAACCCCCTGCCGACCATGAGTAGGCTGACATGTAGGCCGGCAATGGCGGGTGCCCGCAGTGTAGCCCAGCGTAAGTTGGAAGCCCTAGAGCTGGTGAAGGTAGGTATCGGTAGTCCTACTCAGCTACTGATGAAGTCGATTGAGGAGGGGTGGGATCTGCCGTTGTGGCTGGGTGTGCAGGAATCGGCACAGGCCACTATTGTCAGGAACCTCCTCACTCTGTATAATGATGGGATCACGCCGGGCGAGTTGGAAGAGAATAAGCACTTTGTACGGCCCGAGATTCAGTTGATGTGGCTTGACTCCTTCATGGGTAGCATTAAGATGAAGGTGGCGAGCGTGGATGTGAAAGATGAGTTCATTGCGTATCGGGAATTCTTGATCGGTGAGACCGGACGGACGCTGCCCGATGCGATGCCGTTCAACCCTGATGACTTGGCTGCGGGTATGCAGGGTCAGCAAGCAGCAGTACAGGCCCTTCCTCCACAGATGATGGGCTCATAAAAGGAAGACTATGAAGACGAATGGATCAGCGTTCTTGGGCGTTCAGAGGGGCCTCATTGGGATGAGCGGTACTCTGATGCACCCCGATGCGGGTGAAGCGGCTGGCGATGGTGCGGCCCCCATTGCCGCTCCTGCCCCTGATGAAGGTAACAAGAAGGTGGTCGTGAACGGTAAGGAGTACACCCCGGAACAGTTGCAGGCTGCTCTGAGTAAGGCGGCGGAGGCCGACGAGTTTCAAGGAGCGGTCGGTCGAGTGCTGGATGCCACGGTGCCCGAAGCCGAGCGGGAGAAGAATGCCCGCCTTTCTCTGGCTAAGCTGGGATACAATCGACAGCAGATTGATGAGTGGGTGAACGTGAACGTCAAGGGCGTGGTGGAACAGGAGGAGGGTAACGTGCAACAGGATACACCTACCCCGTCTAACAACAGCAACCAGAGTGCGGTTGAGCGGCGGTTGGAGTTGGCCGAGGCCGAGTTGAGGGGCAACAAGCGGCAGCGGCTGAATGATCGCTTCGAGAAGGAAATCAGTAAGGTGCTTGACACTCATACGGGTGTTGCTACACTTTTGAAGGCTGCAACCCGTCTCCAAGGAGCGGACAAGGCAGGCAAGGCTCGGGACGCCCTCAAGAACAACTTGACTCAGGCGGTTCTCGGGAAGTTTAGGGAACGGATGGCACGAACGGGCGAGAGCCTGTCCGAAGACTGGATCGGTGAGGAAATGGGCAGGGCAGTGCCAGAAGTCGTTGAACAGTTCGCTGCGGTAATCGGAGACCCCTCCGCTCTTGGACGGGGCACGGAAACAAGCAACGGATCGTACTCGGCCAATCGCAAGCCCCCCGTCAAGGCTCCCGTGTGGACGGAAGAATCGACGGTGGGTGGGTTGGAGAAGCAAATCACGGACTGGTTTACCGATGACCTGTCCAGAGCCGCAGAGGAAGTGGATTCCATGACGGCAGGAAGCAAAATCTAGTAGCCCCCCTATATGGATGGGGTTACCCAAGCAGGAGTATGATCTATGGCAGCTACAGTGAACAGTCTGTTCGACGTTCAACAGAAGAGGATCGAGGAGCGGCTGAGCAAGGCTATCGAAGTCTTCCTCATGCAGGCTGATCCGGTTTGGCGGGAGACCGCCCTGAGTTCCACCGGTGTCGGGGGCGTTGATGCTCTCGGGCGTGGTATGGAACTTCAGAAGATCTTCATGCACGCTACGGCGGGCGTGATCGAGAGTGGTAGCCCGAGGATGGACTGGACCACGTTCGGCGATGATAGCCATGTCGCCTACAACACCACGGCTGCACAGGCTGTGCTGGGTATCACGGGGGCCTCTAGGACCCTGCCTGATGCCCTTGAGGACCCCAGCGGCCTCCCGCTAACCCTCCGTGTTCCGATGCGGTCCATCATGACGAACCTCAAGATGACCCTTGCGGAGAAGCAGGCCGAGGCCCTGCCCGCCGTCATCGGCCAGATCACGGCCCCGAGGATGGTGGCCTTCGCCCGCAACATCTCCCGAAGGCTTTGTTCTTCGTGGTATGTCAGCCAGACCGAGAACTATCGGCTGGCTGGGCTGGGTGCCAGTACCGGCACGGACCCCTACGTGAGTACGGATACCACCCGTACCATCAAGTTCTTCCCGACGAACAAGGCCGTGGGCCGCTTCGCCGTGGGTGACCGGGTGGACGTTTTCCGTGACTACACTGGTACGCCGGTGCGGATGAACGACACCAACGTGACGGCGGGTGGCCCGCAGGCGAGTGACGGGGCTGGTCAGACTTTCTCCACCCGTGTCAAGGCCTTCATCACGGCTGTCAACAAGTTGCAGGGCTGGGTCATCATCCAGTTCGACCCGGCGGTTGCGATTGGCAAGTTTCAGGGCACTGGTTCCCTCACTGCCGGTCAGCTTGCCAGCGACAGCTATGTGGTGTGGGCGAACAGCACCGTTGGTGGTGCGGCCTTCGTGGATATCCCCGGTATCCACTCGTGGCTCAAGTTCGGTGGTAGCACCACGGCTGAGAAGCGTCTGCTCGGTGCGGAAGCCCTCGGTACGGTAGGCAGCGGCATCATCGACGTGGAAGCGTTCCCCGCGTTCATGTCGTTCTACAAGAGCGTGGGTGCCGTCCTCACTGAGCATCGTCTCAACCTCTACCTCGACAGGGTGACCGAGGCCTTCGAGGATGATGGGCACTTCATTGATACTCTGGTGACCACCCAGGGTGTTATCCGTGCGGCTGCGGCACAGAAGGAAGCACGGGCTATTCTGGACCGCACCGGGAGGCTGTCGAGCCTCAGCATGGAAGGTGAGGATGGGGCGGGCATGGTCCATCACCACAACGGCAAGCCCCACAAGCTGTGGGTCAGCCGCTGGATGGAATACGGCTCGCTCATCGGTTACCGTCGTCAGGGTAACTGGACCCGCTATACCCCGCCCTCCACTCCGGGGGCACAGGGTCTGCCGGGTGCCGAGCCGGGCGTGCCTTTCGAGTTCCTCGTCCCCTCCATCACGGGTCTCAACACGACCCGGTGGCCCATCTACTCGAACGGTCAGTTGACCGAGGCGAGCCAGATGCCCGGCCATCTGAGGATGACGCTGGTGCCCGAGAAGCAGGTGCGTGGCCTCAAGCTGGTCAGCATCACTGAGGAGCGGATCAACAGCGATCCTTCCAGCTAATCCTTAGTGGATTGGTCTCTAGAATGCGGGTACAATGGACCGGGAGAAATCCCGGTCCGTTATTTTTACTTGGGAGCTTGGACATGGTGAAGATGGTTTCTGATGAGGTCGTTCGACTTTATACAACCGGGGGTACCATGTATCATCCCGGCATCCATCAGCTTGTTGAGACCCACTGGATCAATACGGCAAGAAGGATGACGGGAAGGCCGGACCTCCTTCTCTACTACCATCGACGGCATAGGACCTATGTGCTGGGGATATGGGCCGTGAAGCCCAACACCGGTAAGGGGCCGGGCCTCATCGTAGAGCTTGAGACCATGAACCAGCATCCCGATCATTATGATTGGAAGAGGCTGAGCCAGTATGGGAATGATAGGCCCAGCATGGCCTATGTGAAGTCTCGATGCCAGCCCATGGGGGAGATGTTCAAGCAGTATGACGACAAGTTGAAGGCTGAGGCCTACGAAGAGATGATGGGCGAAGAGGAGACGGAGATCGAGAAGAAGGAAACGGCGAAGTGGCTTATGGGCAAGGGCACCAAGATGGCCGAAGTCGCCAACAAGATCCTGAGCGGCGAGCTACCCTTTGTTGGGCGGCGTGAAGGCGGCAAGGAGTTGATGGACCAGATGGTGGAGGTAATGAAGCCATGCACCCCAGCGGTTCGTATATCAGGACTGCCATTGAAGACGTAAGGCTGTTGCTCAATGAGGCCTCACTGGATGCGAAGTACGATGACTCGTACTTGACGCGGACAGTGCTGTGCCAGCAGATGGGCAACATGCTGAGCAGGATCAATGGGTTGTCGGATACGCGGGTGTATGCCCGCTTCGTCATCAACGTCGCACAGGGCACAGAGTTCTATCTGCTGCCCTCCTATATCCAATCTGTGGTGCGTCTCATCGAGAAGGATGATGACGGGAACATCACGTATGATTGGGTGCCCAAGAACGAGTTCCATAGGAATGGACCGGGCTGGGTCATCGAGGGTAACACCATCCGCTTCACCCCCCTTCCTTCGGAGGATGTGGAGTTGGAGATTTGGTATGTGCCCAGCGGTTTTGTTAATATGCACTATGCCACGGATGGCACGGCGTCGTTCGTGACTACCCCCACCCAACTCAATCTCAGTGCGGCTCCCGCGATGGGGCTCATGGGCAGGAATGAGAATGAGTATGTGGGATGTATGCTGAGGGTGCTTGATCCCTCCCGCTACCACGCCGAGCGGATCATCGCCACGTATGATGCAGTGACGAGGGATGCCACTCTCCGATTACCTCTACCTACTCTAACTGCTGCGACCGGCATCATCTATGAGGTGGTGCCCGGTTGGACGCTGCCGTTTTGGGGAGCCATCGCAAGTGGGGCCGCTCTGAGACTTGCTACAGGAAGGAAGGTGACGGGCTCTCACTACGGGATGCTCAAAGAGCAGTATGCGAATGACATGAAGACGCTCAGGGATACGTTGTTCGCCATGCAGGAACGTGTACCCAAGGTGGTGGAACGGAACACCATCGACAATCCTCTTTCAACCATTGCGTTCGAGTAACAATGCCATATGACTCTTCTGGTCAGGGGCTGCTGCTTAATCTCATGCACGATGAGAACTTTGTACCTACGCACGTAATTGAAGGTGCGAAGGATGCAATGCAGACGGGGCCCCTGTCAGAAATTTTAAGGTTGCGATATGCTTACCCGCCTCAGATCATTCGTCAGATCTTTATCCAGCAACAAGCAGGACCGCAGAGGGGCCCCGGTGGTGGAGGGGGGACCGGAACAGGTACAGGCACGGGAACAGGAACGGGCACGGGCTCGGGAGGAACGGGCACGGGTACGGGCACAGGAACTGGTACAGGAACTGGAACGGGTACTGGCACTGGAACGGGGACTGGTACGGGAACTGGCACGGGTACGGGAACAGGTACTGGCACAGGTACAGGAGGCGATGGATCAGGAACCGGTACGGGCACGGGTACGGGCGATGGTGGAGGAAGCGGAACAGGAACCGGATCGGGGACGGGGACGGGAACCGGCACAGGGACTGGTACCGGGACCGGGACAGGCACTGGTACTGGTACAGGGACAGGTACAGGGACAGGAACGGGAACTGGAACTGGTACTGGATCAGGGCCGGGTTGTTTCTACTGCACTGAAGACCCCGAAGACAACTTCAACATAGATTGTGCGGGTACGATTGATGAAGCCATCTTCTGTGGGTGGACCGGTACCCGCTGCGGCACACCAGAAGAGTTGGCTGTTCAATGTCTGCCCCCCGGCTGTCAGTGCTTCATGGAGGGTCAGCCGGGTTGCCCCCGCTATGACTACGAATGTTGCTACGACAATGGGTATGTGTATAGGAAGAGGGGTCCGTGTTGTATCTGCGGTTGATGAGGTAACTTGGGTATGGATCAACGAGAACTGAGCCGAGCGTTAGATTGCTCTCAAAGGGCACCAGGACAGTGCCGGGCGATGAGCCAATCTCTTGGGTGGAAGCATGGTTGTTCGATGGAGGTCTGCGACCAGTGCTATCTATTGGGGGGTTATGGCAGCAAGGAAGGGGATGCGTTTCGTAAGGAGAAGGAAGATCGTATCAGGGCTAAGATGATTGCCGTGAAGGGCAATGGTAATCCTGATGCAATGAAGGCGTTGTTGACGTGGACGGGAATAACCCCCGAACAGAAGCTCTCCATTGAGGGTCAGCCCGATTACGAATTCCTTAAAGAGAGGAAGAAGACATGGGCCAAGGTACTGCCGACTTGGGAGATGGCCGAAGCCTTTGTGAAGTCAATGCTGTCCAAGGGGATCACCGGGAAGAAGGTGGACCTAACCATCAAGGGGGCGAGGCATGTTTCCTGCTTTGGGACTACCCTCGATGGTGTTCGCCGCGAAGATCCCTGCCCGTCCTTAATGAGGGGGTCGAACTTCTACTTCTGTGGTGCGTGTGGCTGTGGCGAAGTTGAGATTGCCCGATTGGGGGGCGAAGGATACACCAAACTAGACTACCCTTACTTGGAGTGCCCGAGAAAGAGGAATGGCTTCAGCAATTCTGAAGAGGGACCTCCCCGTGAGTTTGTTCAGCAATGGATCAAGCTGAACACAGAGGCTGGGGGCATGGGCGATATCATCTACTTCCTGTGGTTTGCTGAGGGGTTGAGGAAGCAAGGAGTAGATGTGGAGTTCTTTGCGGGCCGCAAACCCTTCAAGGACCTGATCCAGTTGGCTGGGCACAAGCTAGCGAAGACGGCGGGAGGATGCTGGCCTGAGAACTACGACCACATTTGCCAACAAGAGCGGCACCATGACTTTGGGCAGACGGGGAGATTGGAGTTCCGTGGCAAGCTGTTACCTATTCCGACGACGGCTATCCGGCCTACCTTCACGCTGGGTCAGGAAGCGTTGGAGAAGGCCGCCAAGATCAAGAAGGGGATCACGAGGAATGGTACGAGGAGGATGGTAACCCTCTTCCCCCTTTCCTATTACAATACGAGGAACTGGCCCCGTGGGCATTTTGTAGACCTTGCCCTCCGGCTGGAAGCTATTGGGATCGGGGCCCTCACGATGGTGGAAGAGGGTCAACAGCACTGGCTCACTGATAGCCAGCCTCAGTTTCCCCATTCGATGTGGGGGAGGACTTTGGAAGAGATCATGGCTATAATGTTAGCCTCTGATCTGGTTATTTGTGTGAGCAGTGGTCCCAGCGTGATTGCTGCTACTCTTGGGGTACCTACCCTTATCATGATGGGCCCTGAATCTAAATGCTATGAGGGCATGGGGGATCATGTGAAGGTGGTACAAGTTAGCCCGGATAGGTGTGGTTGTGTTGACTGTTCGTTCGATGCACGCCGGGGCTTCTCTAACATCTGTGATGCGGGGTGCCGGGCCCTAATGAGCATCACACCAACCGAGATGCTCCGCGAAGTGTATCAATGGTTTACCAAACTAGGAGATGGTGTCCCCATGGTGTATACGGGTCCCGCCGTGCGTAATGAAGCTGATGTGCATCCCCATGTTCCTTTGGAGAAGGCAGAACTCTTCAAGGCAGAGGATAGTCAATCGACCGAGATCGAATATCTCGAACTCCTCAGTGCTCTTGTTAGGGTGCAGAAGCCCCGCCTTGTTCTCGAAACGGGGGCATGGAACGGCAGCGGTACTCTGTCGATGGCGATGGCCATGCAGAGGAATGGGTTCGGCTCCGTGGTGAGCATCGAGAAGGATACCGTGAAGGCTAAGTGCCTCGCCCACAAGCTGGACTCCTACGGGCTGAGTGGGCACGTTGTAGTAGCTGAGGATGTGTTCAACTTCATCGAGAACTATGATGGGCCCCAGTTTGAAATGGTGTTCATTGATACGGAACTCGAACAGCGGGCTCAAGAACTCCAAGCCATGCTGGACGCGAACATGATTGCTGAGGGGGCTCTCATTGCGATCCATGATACGAGTCCGCTGAGGATTCATCGAAAGACGGGACTGCCCGACGAGAGGACGGCTACCTTCTATGAGCAGTTCAAGAAGGTGCTGGCCCACTATCCGGGGTTGATTCCGTTCGACTTCCCACTCAGCAGGGGTATGATACTGATACGTTACAAGGAGTAAGGAATGGCGGAAGTCAAGCCCGGCTGGCGATACAACCTCACCAATGTGACGGCAACGCGACGGGCCTCCCGAACGGCTACCCCGGCTGGGATGGCCGCTCGCCTTATTGGAGTGGACGGAAACCGGGACGGTGGCTTGCGTCCCTCCACGGGCTTTAAGAGCGTCGTGGACCTCACCTACGGCTTCGGCACTGATGCTGAGTTGCTGAGTACCAACGGGTTGAATAAGGGCGGGCGGATGACCGCGTGGGAGCCCATCACCTTCTCCGTGGGCGATGCCAAGTACGCTTATGGCTTCCTCTATCAGGTGCTGAATGATACTGAGACCAAGGCCATCTGGAGATTGAAGATTAGGGTGGGGGATAGTCTTACGTGGCTGAACGATGCCGACATGGGCAAGGTTCAAGGATTGACGGCCCCGGAAGATTGGGACGGGGAGCAGGCTCAAGTAGCGATGGTGGGCCGCTTCGTCTATGTCTTCCGTAGCAGCAAGAGGCCCTTCGTCTTCTACCTCGATGAGCCTACACCGGGTAACTACACGCTGGTGGTGACGGAGACTACGGGGCCCGGTCCCGTGCCCGAACTCATCAATCCCGCGAAGAACTCCGCCAGTGCCTTGATTACGGTGGGTGGTGGTAGGACGGCCAATCAGGATGTGACGGAAGTGGTACCGGCCATGACGGCTCCCGCAGGGGATCTGGATGCCAGTGCCCGCGTCGTCTACTTCGGCTTCTCTGGCCTCCATCAAGTATCTTCGGATGGTGTTACCTATGTCAGTAACCCCGCCTTGCAGATCAGGAATCTGCCCAGCCCCACCATAACGGATCAGGCCCTCAACGGACCATCGGACCTTGGGTTGTGGGCTGTGCCGCCCCAGCCCGATCCCACCTTCCTTGATGTGGATTGGTGGGTCAACGGAGTCAGGTCTGGCTACAGCTATCCAGCTCCCCCTAGTGCGAACCATGAGCGGGAGGATTGGGGCTGGAACAAGGGAGCAAGGGCAAGCAACACCCCGATGGGCTTCACTCATACCTCGTTCGTATGGGCTTATAGGCTATTTGATTCTACCACGGGTAGGCTCTCGCAGCTTAGCACCCGATTGGAAAGTGGGAGTGATGGGTATGGAGATTCGGGGGTCATCGAGGAAGTGAACACGGAGTTGGGGTCTAAGAACTCCAACATCATCCCCATCACCTTCCCGATGATCCAGATCATCTACGATAGCACTAGATACGATACGATGCTGTTGTATAGGGGGAGGACGGCACAGGGGCTAACGGCGGATGAGACCATCCTCTCCCTAGAGGCCAGCGTCACTCTTGCTGACTATCTGATTGATACCCAGCCCGCCGCCCCGTGGAAGGTGGCTGCGTACTTCCCCGTCCTCTCAGATGAAGAACTGAACGTGCAGGAGACCTTCCAAGGGGATGATGTATACCTTGAGCAGATGCCCTACGCCGGTAGCGTGATCCCCTATGAGGGGGCACTGCTGATGGGGGCCTTCGGTCAGTTGGATGATACGATTGGTGGGTTGGGTAAGGTGATGTGGTCCAGCCTCTTGGAGATCAGTCCAGAGCTGGTGCCCCCATCCAATCGGTACACCCTTGAGATGCCCGACGAAGAGATCAATAGGTTCCACAAGCTGGGACCTAATGTACTCGCACTCAGTAGGCAGAACCCCTACTTGTTCCGCCGCGAGATCACCCACATGAAGGCTCAGATCATGCACGGTGGTTACGGCATTCCGGGCCATAGGGCCTCTTGTCAAGTAGGTAGCAGCGTCTTCTATATCACGGAGCATGGTCTTCAAAAGGTCAACTCACAGGGACAGTTGACGGACCTTGGAGTTATCAATGAGGTTATCCAACTCGATTGGGCACCGGATCTTGATGTGGTGGAGATGGCATACGACACGCCTTCGAGTGTGGTGTTCCTTCTCAATCCTAACGCTGAAGAAGCTGTGGCTCTATGGGTCCGAGCGGACAGGATGACCGAGTTCGTGGATATGACCTTCATCCACGTTAAAGAGGGTGATGTTCCGTATTCGGTGGGCACCCTAACGAGGCTTCAAAAGCGGGCCGTATTCGTACAATACATCAGGACCAATGCTACTGACTACAAGTGGCGGGTGTTCGTGTATGACTACAACCGGACGAAGGGTACGGTTACCACGCTACAGCCCAGCGGTAACCTCATCCTGACGCTAGCCCAGCCCTATCTGGCTGGTACTACTACGTTTGATGCGGTCGAGAGCGTGCCCTTGAATGCTGAGGGGGCCGTGCTGTATGTGCTGGATGGGCCCTACGTGGGATGGAAGCTGACCGTCAACTATCGGGTCAGTGCTAATCGGCTGGATGTTCAGCCTAAGATGGTGAGCCTGCCCAGCGGCACCAAGTTCTCCGTGAGCCCCATGTACTTTGAGTGGGTGGGCTCTGCACTTGGGTTGGAGAATGAAGAGGGCTTTGAGTATGGGCAGAATGGTGAGTTCCATGCGGTGAGGCATGTGGACTCCCTCGTTGCATCCTTCACCAGTGTTACTTACTCGGGTGTGGATGATACTGAGGCCCGCTATGAGGGTACGGTCTACTTGGGCAATGCCACGATGCCTGCCGACAAGAGGTTCCCCGAAGATAATCGACGGGCCCAAGTCCAAAGTGTGATGAATGGGGCCAGTGTCAATGCTGCTGCCTTCTCTGATCCGCTCGACACGGATGCAGAAGGTCGCACGGGCGTACAGGGTAATGCGGTGCATCCCGGTGTGCGTATCTTTGTCAGTGACCTAGATTTCCAGTTGCTATCAGTGAGAGTCACGGGTACTATTCGTGACGAGGACACAATGAGGAGGCGTGACTAATGCCTATGCAGAGCGGTAATAGCTTGTTTGGCGACTACGCACTTGGCCGCAATCCGGGGGACTTCATGTTCTCGGGTGGCGGCTCGGACGCCGGTGGCACGCCTAGTCCGCGTCCCGGTCAAGGTGGCCAAGTCGATTATGGTCCCAGCGGCATCCCCTACTACACGCCTCCGACTCCGGGCAATCGGGGTGGGCCCTCGTTTGTCGATCAGTTGTTCGGCCAAGCAAGGACCGAGGCAGGCCGTCAACAGGGGGCGGCTGATCGTCAATATGGCCGCAACGCGAAAGAGATCGACCTGCTGAGGGAGTTTGTGGGGACGGCTGATGATCGCTTCCGGGCTATTGACAAGGATACCACGGGGTATCTTGATAGCCTTATGAGTGGCCTTGGCGGGATGGCCACCGACCAGATGAACGAGTTGAAGGGGGCTATCAAGGCCAACGTGCAGGGGGCTAGGGATCGCTACGGTAAGGAAGTGGGAGGGATTGACAAGGTGGTTGCGGAAGGTATGAAGACCTTCCAAGTAGTCGGCGATAGGGCTGTGAAGACGGCTGCTGGTGCCATCACCAAGTTTGCGAGGGATACCCAAGAGAACGTGATTCAGGCTACGGTGGCTGGGTTGAGAAGGGGTATGGACGAAACCCGCAAGATGATTGCCAAGGGATTGGGGCCTGACGGTAATCTCATGTCGCCCTCTGAACGGCAGGAGGCTGCTAGGAATCTGAGGTTCGATGTGGGGATGCAGACGGCTACCATGGCGGCGGGCGTGCGTCAACAGACCGAGAACACTCTGGCCCAACTCCGGGTCAATCTGGCCAACGTGCAGTTGGAGGCGGATAAGGTGAAGACGGGTGGGGCCTCCCTCGCACTACAGGGTGAGGCCCTCAAGGGTGAGGCAGCGAGTCGGCTGGGACAGGCCGAAGCCAACAGTGTCTCCGCCCTGCTTGGGGGTCAAGAAGGTCAGCGGGCTTGGTACAATATGATCTCGGGGCTGGGCCAGTTCAGGAGCCAGTCCCGTCAAGGTACTCAGTTGGCCTCTCTCGACTTCGAGATGAACGGCAGGCTAGCTATTGCTCAGGCCGTGCGAGATAACCCCGAGACAGTGGTGGGCTTCCTGAGTGCCCTGCTGGCGATTGGTGGCGTGGCGACGGCTCCGGGCGGCATGAACATCCCAGCATTGGGTGGGGGCCGCAGGGCTTAATAAGGAGTAGGGTATGGCGGTTCAACCTGGCGTGATTACGGAAGATGTGATGACCCCCCAAGGCATGACGGGGGTTGGCATCATTTCGAGTAACCTCAATCAAGCTGCTGATAGGGCGGCTGCTGCTGCCCGCCAGAGGGCTGCTCTCCAAGTTGAGATGCAGATGAAGGACAAGGAGTTGAAGGCCCGCGAAGCCCTTGCTGAGAAGGAGCTAGAGGCTAACACTCTTCAACAGCGGAGGATCGAGGAGCATCAGTCCCGCGAGAACGAGAAGGAGAGGGAGGCTCGGGCCGCCAGCGAGAAGCAGTCTCAGGAGGCCATGCAGGCTCGTCAAGATCAGCTCATCGCCCAAGAGAACAAGGTGATGGAGATCAAGACCTCTCTTCGAGAGAAGGATCAGGCTCTCAAGGCCAAGATCGCTAGGGCGGGTACTGAAGAGTTTGGTGCCTATACCAAGGAGTATGAGGAGAACCGGAAGCAGGCCAAGGAGCTTGACGACGCTCTGGCTGCCCTTCAAGTTGAGATGAAGCTCTCCGAGGGAAAGATGGAGACGCTGGGTGGCGAGTTGATGGGCACGTTGGGCAAGATCAGTTCGGCTCGGGCCAAGTCCGGTACCCTCGGTGCTACGGGTGTGAAGGAGGCCATCACTGAGGCTATCGACGACACCACTCTGAATATGAAGACTGGTATCAAGGGAGTATTCCAAAGGGCCACTACTGATCGCTTTCAGCAGGCAGGCCTGAACCCTATCCAGAGTTCTGTGCTTCGCTCTGTGATGGACTTTGTGGGGATGGAGACGCCGGTTGCCGACTCCCCCCTTACAAGGATCTCCATGATGGGAGATTCCATCGTAACCAAGCTGTCTACTAAGCTGGCTCCATTGGTTCAGAACGGCACCAGTGCTGACCTCAGTGCGGGCCTGACCAACTTCATGGCCGCTGGTATCGCGGCACAGCAGGCCCTCGCCAGTGATGGTGCCATCAAGGGGGCTGATGAAGAGAAGATGCTGGCCGAGTTCGAGGAGGCCTCAGCACGCTTAGGTGATCTGGTGGGCATCGAAACTGTTCAAGGATTGGTGGATGGATTGGGCAGCAGCAAGGAAGCCTTCAAGTCCCTCAAGGGGGATAGCATGGCTGAGGAAATGAGGAGCCTGCCCGAGTCGGAGAAGAAGGCCCGCCTCAGTGTCTATGGGGGGTTGTCGAGGATCAAGGAAGTCTTTGAGTTGGCAGCGGGGCGGGATGGCTCCAAGATCGGGGCCGTGAAGTATGACCAGCGGTTGGACGACTTCCTGCCCAAGCTACTGGATAGCTATGCCAAGCAGTCCTACACTGCACCAGACTTCCTGCAACAGATGAGGCGGCTTGGCATGAAGCCCCGCGACATTCAAGATCTGATTAGCCAGATGGAGAAGGACAAGAGGCCTGTCCCATCTGAGTTGGCCAAGAAGATGAAGCAGTTGGAGGCTCAGAAGGATCGGTTGGGGCTAGAGTTGGAATTCATGACCAACCGCATGAAGAACCGCTCCATCAATAGGGCTGCCGAACTCTCCCTTGATACTTTTGAAAGTGACTAAGCATGGCTGAGAAAGAACCCGTGAAGAAGGCTATGGCCATTCCCTCTCCCAGCAGGATGGAGGTAGGGAAGGCTACGGTCATCTCTCCGGCTCAGCAGGCCCTTGAAAAGAGGTTGGCTGAGGCTGCGGCCATGAAGAAGGCTCAGAGCGAAAGGCTCGCCGCCCTTGCTGCAAAGAAGAGGGCCAGTGGTGATAAGCCCAAGAAGGGTCACAAGGCTGAGACCCCCGATGCTCCCAGCCGCAACAAGGCCAAGTTGGAAGTAGCAGACGCACAGGGTCGCGGAGCCACTACGGGCACCGTGCTGGATCAGTTGAGTGCTGAGGAGGAGGCCGCTGCCGCTCGGCAGGCCCTGCTGGATGCCCCCGTCGATAGCCAGAACAAGAGAGTGATTAGTGCGTTGGGTATCAAGGAGCGGGACATTAAGCTCAAGATGGATGCCCTGCGGAAGCCCAATCGCATCGTTACAGAGACCGATATCCGCCAACTCCAACAGTGGAGGGCTGAGGTCGATGTGATTAACCAGAACCTCAACGTCCTCAAGCTGAGCGATGAAGAGACGGCACTGGTCACTAAGAGGTTGGGGTCCATCACGCATGAACTCGGCAAGAGCGAGGGGTTGGCGGCTGGACGTACCATTGCCTCTCTCGTTGATGATGCAGATGATGTGGGCGATGCAATCTCTGTCAGCGGCAATGCGGTAACCGGTGAGACCGGTCCCGCTAAGAGGACGGTGGCTAGGGCGGCTGCTCCCACAGGGGAAGACCTTGACGACCTCATCGACATTGACGAAGAGGGCAAGGTAAAGAAGTCTGAGTTCAAGAAGCTGGGTACGCCCACCCAAGATGAGGCTGCGAAGTACACTGATGTAACGACCAAGGAACGAGCCACCGATTATCTAGATGATGAGATCGCTAAGCAGCATCCGGGTAAGCCCGCCGTACTGGCTACCCCCGAGGGTAAGGTGGTTGGGGGTGATGCGAAGTTTGATGAGTTTGTCAAGGCGAACGCTTTGCCGGGAGAGACAGCAGAGGATACGGCTGCTCGTTATGGCTTGGGCCATGCAAGGCACAACAAGACGCTCCCCGTAGAAGTCAATAGGGGCTTCGCGGTAGATAAGCCCTTCGAGCCCAACAAGCCCTTGCTAGCTCTGCCCGAAAAGGCCGGTGGCCCCTACTACGGTTCGGGGACGGCTTATCGGGGCGAGAGGCCTCCCATCCAGTTTGACGAGAAGACTGGCAAGGTGTACATGAACACCAAGGGGCCTAAGTTCCAACAACTATACATGGCTACGAGGGGGAAGGAGTCCAAGGAAGAGTTCTTGCAGAGGATGTTCAACTCCAAGACCCCCCTCTCGGAGGGCTTCTCCACGGAGATGAGGAATCCCGGTGAGACCAAGCTGGACTTTGCAAAGCGGATGCTCAAGAAGTATCCCGATCATTTCGAGAGGATGTATCAGGAGAAGGCGGCGTTCGAGTCCCCTCAGAAGTTTGCCCAGCGGTACATGAAGCAGGAGGGGGCGGGCCGGATGGCCAAGGAGCTGGGTGATGAGGTAGCTGCTAAGGCTACCACGGAGGCTAGGGCTGGGTTCAAGGCTTCTGCTGAGGCTCATCGGGCAGGGCTTGGCAAGATGAGCAAGTTGAAGAGGGGGGCCCTACGGGTGCTGGGCAGGGGTGGGTATAAGACGGCAGCTATGGCCATCCCGATTGCGGGTGAGGTCCTTGCTGGCTTGGAGATCGCCAGCGAGGCTTATAATCAGGTGGTCACCAAAGAAGATGAGAAGACAGTGCGAAGGACTGTCGAGAACATGAATGCGGCTCGGGCCCTCGAAGAGGGTGGCATCCAAGTCAACGAGGATATCCTGAGCAGGAATCTGACGGAGTATGAGGATGCGGCACAGAGGGGGCAGAGGGCGTTTGGGATGGAGGCCCTCAAGGCTAACTCGGAGTTGGAATCCATCATCATGAGCAAGCAACGCTCGCTGGGTAGGATCGCCGTTCAGGCGGCACCCGACCCCCGCGAGATCGTGGCCAACATGCTAGGAGTCGTCAGTGACTAACGGGGAAGCGGTGAAGGTGTTGTCCCGCCAGATGGCCTCTCTTCACCATACGGTGGGGGCCTCCTTCTTTAGGTTGGAGGATGGGCTGAACATCATGGAAGCGGAATTGGGTGAGGGGGAAGTAGTAGTTAACATCACGGATGAAACGAAAGTCGCCAAGGTTCCTCACAGGGATGTGAGTGCCCGCGAGCTACGAAGAATCCTATTTGAGCAGCGGGGTCGGCGATGGGTCTCCCGTAATGGTGCGGTTCTCTGGACAGCGTGGGATGAGGCGGATAAGATCACGTATGTGGGCTTTGCGGCGGTCGTGCCCCAACAAGTGGGCCTGCGGTTGGTAAGGCGGAATCCCGGCTTGACGATTATTCGGAGCCAAGGAGCAATGGAATGGGATTGGTGACTGCACTAAAAGCGGGGGCGTCGGCGGCAATGAAGATGCCGTTGATGAGTGCGTCTATCGCTGGCGGGCTGGCCTCAGAGGTTGCACCCCCCATTGCTAGGGCGGCGATGGGTACCCCCCTCCAAGATCAGATCAAGATGGAAGTAAATAGCCAGAGGGAGATGGCTCTGGCACAGGCCAAGAACCAACGTCTGCTTAGGCAGATGGCAATCAACACTAGCAGGCTTGCTTCTATTGATCCCCACCTTTACAATGAAGTCCTTGCTGGACGAAGGTTGCCGAAGGGGGCTGTGATGTTTGGCGGTAAGCCAAGGGAGGACTTGATGGAAGCCCTCGCCATGAAGATGAGTACGGGAGAGTTTAAGAATCCCGATGTGCCTGAGAATCCCTTGGACGGGATGATCTGACGAACCCTGTTATGACTTCTTGAAAGGATGTGAACGATGGCGGCTTCTGATACCCAAGTTGCGATGGAACCCCGACTCTGCCCGGAGGAGTTCGTGCAGGTCAACTTCGGCACCTTCAATGGTGCGGCGACGAGCAACGGTGGCACTACGGTGACCAACGGTGCGAACCAAGCTCTCCCCTTCATGACGGATAGGGAGATCAAGGTGGATTCGGTGATCGGCACGATGCTGACGAAGCCCGGTGCTGCACTGACCATGAGGCTGGCCTATGCTACGAATGGGCAGACCATGGCACAGGCGGTTACGGCTAGCCAGTACATCACGGCCAGCTATGACCTGAACACGGCCACGGATGATACGAAGTTCGCACTGACCGTGGATAGGTTGAAGAACGTGATCCCGGCCTTCTCGCGGCTGTTCCTCGTATTCGGAGCCTCGGCCAACACGGCTATGAGGTCCCTGCAACTTCAAGCCCGGCTGACTACGAAGAACAGCTAGGAGGAAGGAGGTAACTGTGATGGAGAGCATTCCTTTTGGATCGCCTTCTGAGACGGGAGATGGGGCGGTCACGTATCCCCAGGAGTACGTGAACAAGGACTTCGGGCCCTTCGGTGCGAATCTGGATACGCCGGGGCAAGTCTTGCTTGGTAGTGAGACCAATCAGGTCCTGCCCTACTTCTTGGACCGTGAGATGGAAGTGCTGCTAGCTACTTGCATCTGCACGGTAGTGGCTGCTGACCAACTTATAATCAGGCTGGGGTGGGTTAATAATGGGCAGACGACGGCGGCTGCGGATATCGCTGGTCAGTACATCACGTTAGAGAAGGACTTGAGCGAGTCCACGGTGGCTAACACCATGTTCAAGCTGACCATTGATCCCACCAAGGTAATCGTACCGGCAGGGGCAAGGTTGTTCATACATACCAGTGCCCATGCTGAATTGGATATGGAAGGACTCATCATTCATGTGAGGCTAAAGAGCACTACATGATGTGAAGTTCGGTGATGGCCTCGTGAGTTGGGGGAGGCGGGACACACCCCAACGAGCTTGCTAAGGCCATGTGCGAGGCCCGCTACGTCCCAAGCGTGGCGGGCTTTTTCGTTAACAAGGAGGCAGTGATGCCAGTTGAAGTGCAAATGGGGAACAAGTTCGGTCCCGTTACTGTTTATGATGCACCGGGCGTCATGTTCAAGCAGGCTTGGGATGGCGAGTGGGGGGCCCTCGGTCGCACCATTACTGATCCCTCGTCCCTATCCCCCAGCGAGCGGGATAGCATGACGGATAGGTTGAAGATGGCCGCTGGTAACAGCAGTGTTACGAATGCCCTCGTTGATGTGGCCATGAACCCGTGGGTATGGATGTTGTTTCTGACTAGCCCCATTGGTGAGAAGCCCGTGGGGGATATGTTCAAGCTGGCATCGAAGTACACGGCCTATGTGATGGAGAGGGCCCCGTTACTCGCTAGTGCGGGGGCCCTCACCACCCAACAGGCTCTCATGAATACAAGGGCGGGCAAGGCAGTCAACCAGTTCCTCCGGGGCCAGGGTGAGATGCTGAGGAGTGGGGAGTACGTCGCATTCAATGACCAGTTGGAGAAGGTTATCTTGGGGAATGGTCTAGGCAAGCATGGGCTCGAATGGCAGAAGTACGCAGCGGGAAGTAGAGAGGCCACGGCTGCCAAGGAAATCTCGGTTAGCTTGGATGCTGCACTGAGGGGAGCGGATAAGGATGTGACCCGGATGGTTCCCATCTTGAAGGATGGGAAGATGGAGTTGCAGGCTGTCGAGTTCCCGAGGGAGGTGATGATTGATCCCCGCACTATTCTTAGTAAGTATGGAGCTGAGGGATTGGTCGATTCGGCAAGGGGTTCGTTCAAGAAGACGGCGGAGATGGTCTTCAAGGATGAGAGGGCGGTAACAAGGCTGTGGGCTAACCTTCCCAAGGGGCTGGGGGAGAAGATGAACGCCCAAGAACTCGCCGGGCGGGAGATGGTCCGCACCGTCATGGGAGACCTCGTTAAGGAAGTCGAAGCTGGCACCATTACGAGGGAGGCGTTCGAGGGGATGGTGAAGACGGCAGTGCTTGATCCTATTCGGAAGGATCAGTTCTATATGCCGTTGAATGTGGTGAGTACGATCAACAAGGGGAAGGAAGTTGGGGGCGTGCCTGTCAAGGAGGCTCGGTGGGCCTCTTCGATGAGGGTTGGTGGTAGTGCTGTGCCACGGCAGCTTAATCCGGTCGTCTATCACCCCGATGATCTGCTGGCTCAGGCTGAGATATTGGGGGCGACGGAGGAGGGTACCAAGAAGTATCAGCAGGCTGTAGAGATCTTGAAGGATACCTCTAACCATGATCGGTCGGTGAGGTTCTTTAGGATCAGGCCCAGCGAATCTATTGGCAAGCATGTAGACTCGATGAGCCGCACTTATGCCATGTTCGTGCAGGATGTAGGCCCCGGTGTACGAGAAGTGGATGGTACGCTGATCGGCAAGATGAAGCCATGGGGTGAGACGGGTACGGACGCGGCCACTCATAGGGCGGCGTTCGGTGGTAAGAGGGCCGGGCTCGACAAGACCTTGAAAGAGATTGAGGGGACGGCGGATGAGCCGATGGGCGGGTTCACTGTGGCCGATGTACTCTTCGCTGATTATGGGGTAGCCCGTAACTGGTGGCAGCGTGACAGTATTGGCAAGATCGTGGTACCCCGACTGCTGGGTAGGGTAGGTACGGAAAGCCTGCTCAAGGTATCGGCGATCACGAAGGGTAAGCAACTGATGGGGGCGTTCCTCGATACCGACGCTGCTACCGCTATTGAGGGCGGGAGTGACTTCGGCAAGAAGTTCATCAAGACCATGAGGGAGTGGGGCGACAACACGGATGATGCCTTCGAGGAGGGCCAGCAGCTACAGAACTGGATCACGAAGGGGCTCTACAGTAGCCACTTGGCACTGAATATACCTTCGGCTATCGTCAACGCTACTCAGCCCTTCCTCTTCGCGGGGATGTGGGGTGGGTATGGTAATGTGTTGAAGGGGTACTCCGAAGCCTTCAAGGAGATGGGAGCCTATATCAGTAAGAGGGCGGCAACGGGGTTCAAGCCCATCACCAGCTATGAACGGGCCCAACTGTTGAGGGAGACCCATAAGTTCGCCAACTGGAAGGGAGAAGATCTTCTTGAGGTGGCCGGTGACACGATGGAGAACTTGGAGGGTCGCATCTTCCAAAGTATGCTGACGGAGCATAAGGTGAAGGGAAAGGCCGAACGATGGCTCTTTGAGTATCCGATGGCCCTGTTCTCCAAGGCGGAGATCATGAATAGGAATGTGGCTGCTCATACGGCCTACTACAGGACCCAACAGGCGATCAGTAAGGGGATCAAGGTTAGCCCTGAACTGATGGTGGACAACATCCGCACCCTGACTAGAGAGAGTCAGTATGGTAGCCATTGGATGAATACGCCACAGGCCTTCCTTGATGAGACTACTACGCTGGGATCGAGGGGGCAGGGATTTATCACGGGACGGGCACTGGCTAACCCGCTGCTGAGGCAGTTCCTCACATTCCCGCTACGGAGCTTTACGGCGTGGACCTACACCGGCCCCAAGCTAGCCGGGCGGGAGGGGATGCAATCGCTCATTGGGTTCGCAAATGACACGGCGAGGGGTATGGCTGTTTCGGCTCTCGGATATGAGGTTGCCAAGAGCCTAACAGGAGCCGATATCAGTAGGGCGGGCTTGGCGAGTGCGGTTACGGATATCGTGCCCGGCCTCTCCCAAGGCAGGATAGATTCGAGGGACACGGCCACCCCGTTGCCACTGCCTCCCATTCTCGATATCCCGTTGGATGCAATCAAGGGATGGATTGAAGAGGATCAGGCCCTGCTGACGAGGACGCTGCCTAGGCTGTTGCCTGCGGGCGTGGCCCTAAGCAGGATGATGGGGAGTATGCCCGACTTGGGGCCCCTCAAGTTCCTTGGGCAGAAGAGGTATGCCGGATGGAACACTCTTACCAGTGATGGTAGGGCCCCCGTGTACGATCAGACCGGTAACCTGATTGGGCTGGAAGGGGTGGGCACGCTAATGGCTAAGAGTCTAGGCGTGGACATGGGAGCCCTAGGGGGTGAGAGTGGGATGATGCAATATCTGGTCAAGCAGAGGGATGAGATCACTAATGCTCGACGAGAGTATATGAGAATGATGGTGAATGGCCAATCCGATAAGGCGGAACGGATGGCCAAGGAGTTCGATAAGAGGTTCAAGGTACCCTTGACGGTGACCAAGGCTCAGTGGAAAGAGTTCCTGAGCAGGATGGATACCCCGAGGGTGGAACGGCAGTTGGATAGGATGCCGCCCGAAGTGAGGGAAGAATATGCAAAGATCGCAGGTCAGGCTATACCGGAGAACTTCAATGTGCCACCGGAAGCGTTGGTCGGTCTCTCGACAGCCGCGAGTAGGACTCCCCGTGAGTCTGTGCTACACCCGGAAACCGTGGCTGCCATCCGTGAAGCGATAAAGGCGGAGAGGGTACCCAACAGGAGGAGGGCTGAACAGCCCGGCGATAATAGGTGGGGACCCTTCTCCGCTGCCGACTTCAACCCCTAGAGGGCCTTACCCATCTTGGCTTCGAGGTTCTCTGTGGTTGAGTGACCGGGCAGGATGGGGACGAATACCAACTCTACACCATGCAGGCCCCCCGTGTAGACATTCTGGAGGGCGGAGCCACCACGATAGACATGGGTGGGGTTAGCTGACTTGAAGAGGTCCTCCAACTGCCCCATAGTAGTGAAGCTGAAGATGCTGATGGGGGGACGGAACTCTCCCGGCAGGGTGAGGAAGGTCTTGAAGAAGGTGAAGATGGCTTCACAGCGAGCCCCGAAACACTGGATGGGCCTGCCGGGTCCCTTGAGTTGGGTTACCCGTTCATCACTATCAATGAACAGTTCGATGGCCCCCTTAACGTCGCAGGCATGATGGAACATACGGGCGAGGAGATGGATGTGGCCCGCATGGAGTTGGTCGAAGCATCCCGTAGCTACCAGCACCTTTGAATAAGGGCGAGAGCCACGAAAACGAGGAGGGAGAGAGGTATGCTGCCCAGCGATGGGGTCACTCGCAGTTCGGAGGTCTTCGAGGTTAGTGCTGATGCCCTCCTTGATGTTGTTAAGGGCTTGGGCATCACCCTCTCGATAGGCCGCGTAGAACAGGACAGCGTAGTTGATGAGGTCTTTGACAGTATCGACTACCTTCTCATCAGCGACCTTAAGGTCTGTGAGGGAGGCGGAGCAGAGGCGTGCGAACTTGTCGTCCATGCGAACGAGGACGCTAGCCCCGGCGTTCCTCACCAGTCCCCGAGTGACAGCACCCCTAAAGTTGTGGAGGGCATCACCGGAGCCCGCCGTGTAGTCATGGTTTTTGTTACCCATGAGGGTGCGGGCTTCTTCGGTGAGGCGTGAGTGAAGGTCGAAGAGTTCGGCGGGGGTGATGCTACTGGACGGGGCAGGCCCCACCGCCGCACTCGACTTCGGTTGTGCGGTTGAGGGAGCCGAACCCATTGAAGTCGATGGGACGAAGTTTGGACGTGTATAGCTCATATTGTTCTCTTGTTACGGCCACTTGGGGAAAGTAGTCATAGGTCTCTGTGGGGGTGCGGGGAAGGAAAGAACAACCGACGTAGGACCGCCAGTTGGCTGGTTCGGCGAACCATTGCTTGATGGACTCTATCTCATGGGGTTCGTAGTAGATGGTGCAGGATACGTTGTGGTCACACCATGACTGCATGAGGATGGCGTAACGATCCAACTGTTCTACGGCAGTTTCGATGTGGGGCTCGAACCCGAAATCTTGCGGAAGGCAGGCGAGGAACTTATTCTCCATTCCATTGGAAGGATGGGGAATGACCTCGTAACCAGCCAGCTTCAAGAGGCTAAGGAGTGGGTCGTAACTCTCGAAGTTGACCCAGTTGAAAATGTAGCGACCGAGGGGCATCGAGAATCCCTCGGTGGTGTCCATGATCTTGGGGAGGGTGCCGCCCGGCTTAATGGTGGTGACAAGGGCGGAATGGGGGGTGCCAAGCTCGTCGGCCATGCTATCGGCTCCCCAATGGGCTACTGAACGCAACTCCTCCAACCAGATGGGATCGAGCTTGCCCAACCTAGCCAACCCGCACAAGGAGACGCCACAGAGACGGAGGTTCTCGTTGTTGGTGTGCCACGCATCTTGGAGGATGCCATCACGAAGGTTAACACAGGTCTGACGATAGTTGGCACGGGCGATGAGGTAGGTAGCACGTTGGAGGAGGGCGGGGGAATCGAGGAACCACTGATGGGCTACGTTGATTTCCACGAGGTTGCAGAAGCCCTTATTAGGGAGGAGGATTTCGCCGCAGGGGTTGCAGCCACGGGCCCACGGGGCACGCTGTTTGGATATGTAGGCGTTGCGGATACCGGGTTCGCTGCCGCCAGAGGCCACCATGAGGTCAAAAAGGCGGTTGATCTCGTCTACGGGCGGATCGTAGGTGTCAAAGGACACGGTGTTGTTCGACATGTACTTCCACCAGCCAGAATCTTTCATGTCGGACTTGAAAAGAGCAAACTCCTCCATATGCTTATCCGTAGCATCACAGAGAACAATCTCGGCACTGCGACGGGTAGATAGGACGGTACCGAGAAGGTTGAAGATGTTGTGGATTTGGGCGAAGGTCAGGGCTGTACCCGGTGCTTCGTTCCGAATCTTGAAGATTTCATTGAACGCCGTAGCAAGGGGGCCATGACCATGACTAATCCAACCGTAACCTTTCAGCCGTTGCCCGCCCGGACGAATGTTCGAGCAGTCCAGCACCAGCTTACCCACACTCTTCGAGAAGGTCAGAAAGAGTTGAGCGGCGTAGGCCCAGGCCTCGGCGGAATCCCCTACGACGAGGACGCCGGTTTTGACCCCTCCATCGTCTACCACTTTGAGGGCACTGTGCTGGATACGTTCTCGCAGGTCGGGGTTCGTGGGTATGACTTCCAGTAATGGGATGTGACGGGGGAAGGAGTAGAGGGAGCCAAGCAGGGGATGGCCCCCTACTCCACACCCCTGCAACAACAGCCAGAAGGCGTCCCGCTTGTCGGCTGGGGTTTCCAACTCCGTGTAGCTACAGTTGAACTGAGAGGCTTCGCGGCGGCGAGAAGTGGGGGTGCCGCCCAGCCAAAGGGTACGCCCGGCAACGAGGCAGGCACGGGCGTGCATGTACTTGAAGAGTTCGCAGAGTTCATCGGCACGGGCTTCTGAGCCCAAGTAGGCGATGAGGTCCGCACGGGTGAAGAGGTTGGAGGGGTCTACGTCACCGCGACCGATAGCCCTGTTCCAAAGCCATGCTTGATGCTGGATGACCCTACCAATGACCTGCTCCCAAGTCTCAAAGGGAGAGCGGGGATCATTGAGGTTGAGAGGGCGATGGTAGTTACGCCGAGCAATGATCTCGGCCCGAGCAGAAACAGAAATACTCATGGCGTGGCCTTACTGGATGAAGGGGGGCTGATTAACTATTGGAGGAGGAGGCAGTGAGATGGCGGTTGTCGCCCGAACCCTGAATGGTGTTCGTCGCCTTCCGCTGTTGCAGCTTAACCAGATTGTCATAGGCAATCTCGCCAAGGGTGGTGCCGAGTTCGTGGGCGAGGGCCGCAGCATACCACAGCACATCCCCCAACTCTGCACGGAGGGCCATGCGTTGGGCGTCGGTGAGGTCGATGATGAAGTCCTTGCGGGCGGCAGGGAAGTCCCTGATGATCTTGCCCACCTTCTCAGAGAATTCACCGGCCTCTCCGCACAGTTTCAGGGTGGGGTAGATGAGGCCCGGCGGATAGAGGGCGGTGGAGCGGGCGGCACCCTGATAGGCGTTCAGGGTGAGGCACTGGACGGTAGAATCGCGTTGCTCGGGATCGAGGATAATCATGTGTCTCCAATAAAGATGGGGCCTTGCTCTTTAGCTAGCCAAGTGCGAAAGGATTCGGGGACGAGGGGGGATTGAACCCAAAGGGAGAAGGAGGTGGGAGAGGTGTAGTCGATGCAGGAGGGACGAAGGGCCTCCATGAACGTGATGTATACGTCGAGGTTGGAGGGGTTGGGAGGACCGAACTTATCCCTCAATATCTTGGTGTAGTTCTGCTTGATCTGGCAGTTGATATGAGTTAGTTGGTCCTTCGTATACCTCAACAACAGCTTGATGGGAGGGAAGAGGGTGGAGGAGGGGCCCGCAGGATAGGAAGGCTTGGAAGTGGGAAAGGTAGGGGTGAGGCACCAGTAGTTACCCTGAGAGGTCTGTAGGTAGGACCATGTAGTAGGGACGGTGACGAAGTGGGGCTTCTCACTGAGGTCAGTTACGAAGCAGGATGGCAGGTGAAGAGGAGAGGGTGGGACCAGAACCTTCAAGGTGTAGTAGGCAATGAAGGGGTTGCCCGGTTCCGGTACGGCTGGCGGGATGCACACAATCTCTGTCTGACACGGGATCAGGGGCAAAAACCCCCCGCTCTGTTTCCTCGGCGGGGGGCCACGGGTCTCCCAAAGGGGGGGCCCCCGGTTAGGGGGGCACTCCCATTAAACGAATAAGGGTGGGAGTCGCTGGGGAAGCAAGCTCCCACCCGAAGTGGGGGTAGAGGAGAAAAGGATGTAGTCGGGTGTTCTCGGATTACGAGAGACGCCGCATGAGGTACTCATCGAAGTAGGTCGTACCTTCGTCACTGGTGTCATCTTCCTTCGTCCGGTACGTGCAGTTCACACGCACGGCGATGATCGCGTCCTTGTTCGACACCAGTTGGATCGCCTTCTGAATGTCGGCAGGGAGATTGCCAGTATAGGCCGCCCCGAGCAGCGTGGTCAAGTGTCCCTTGAGCCGTTCGAGCTGAATGCGGAGCTGGGTTTTCTTGCCCTCAGTGACGCCAGCGGGCATCTTGTGGATGCCGCAGGTGGGGAAGATGAAGCGGCGACCGGGCCATTCCTGACCCTGCTTCATCTCGTTGGGCAGCGAGGACGAGCCGCCGAGCAGCTTGTACTTGAAGTCCACCGCGAAGGCGGGGATCTCTTCGGACTTGCCGATACGCATCTTCACATCTTCGGTAGTGACGTTGATGGAACTCACGGTGTTGTCCCATTCGCCCTTGGGGGGGCGCTGGGCACCGCCAGTGGAGGCTTTCGCCTGTGCGTAGTCCTCATTGAAAGCGTCGAGACCCGAAACGATATTAGCTGAGAGATTGGTATCCAAAGTGATGCTCCGAAAGAGTGAAAGGGAAAGGGGAAGGATGGAAGAGGGAGGAGGCTACTAGGTGACGGGCTTAGCCGCCTTCAAGTAGGCTTCCTCGAAGATAGCCCAACCCCCTATGGCGGGTACGTTGAGACGTTCGGGGAAGCAAACTCGTCGCTTGTAAAGGGAGATTCGAGTGGGATTCTCCCCGATGAGTGTGAAGGAGGATTCTTTGACAGTCTCCGTGTCTTTCATGATGGTGTAGCCGTCACCGACTTTCACCTTCCGTTCGACTTCTTTCACGGATACCTGCACGCCCTTTTGCATCTCCAAGGCCAACTCGAAGGTGCCGTAGAAGCGTTTGAAGAACCCTGGGGGAGTTGAGAGGGACCACCGAACGGACTTCTTGCCGTCCCCGTCAGTAATGGTTTCAGGAGAGATGTGAGCCACAACCCACACCCCGTAGCCGACCTCACGAAGGTCAGTGAACAAGGTGTTAAGCTGTTGGTAGAGCCACTCCCACATGGCATCACCACGGCCCTCATCCCAAGTTTCCTTCTCGAAGTGTTCAAGCGTGTAGCGACGCAACATGTTGAACAACTCAGTGATGGAATCGAAGACTACCATCTCGGGACGAGGTAGGTTCTTCTGTGCTGCCTCAACGAGTTGGTCCGCCAGCTTCCTGATGGGGGCGAAGCCGAAACCCTTGACGGGGGTACCGTCCGGGTGCATCGCAAACCCATCAGGAGACATGGCAGGCCAAATCTGAGCAGGGGGCGGAGGAGAGTCCGGCGAGGGGACTGGTGTAGAAGAGAGGTCTACGTTAACGATCAACGCAGCCGGGTTAGAAGCAAGGAAGGTAGTCTTCCCTGAGTTGTAGTCGCCAATGATGATTGCCTTGAGGCGGGATGGCTTGATCCACTGGCGGGTTGAAGCAACGCCGAACGATCCAAACTTCGACATGGCTAGACTCCCCTTGTCATTGAGAACAGTGAAGGTTGTACCGGCAGGGGCCAGCATGACGATCAGCCGTTACCCATGGACGGGGGGCGGTCGAACTGGAAGTTGGCCGCTTCCGGGTCCGCACTGGCGGCGGGAGCCTGCTTGCTCGGGTCGAGGGTGAGGACGGCCCGGACGGCGATGGAGTAGCCGAGGGTGCGGAGCCACGACCGCACCGTGTTGACGGACACGCCAGCCCCGGTAGCCGTGTTGTAGGCATCCGTGATCTGCTTCACGGACTTGGGGCCCGCCACACCGAAGGACGCGATGGCCGCCGCAATGTCGGGGCGGATCATCTGCTCCATGATGCGGGGAGCGTAGGTGTTGAAGGGGTTCTTCTCGGACACGCCGAAGTCGTTCTTCTTCGACACGGCGACGGGGGTACCATCCGCTTTCAGCTTCTTCGCCTTGGTGGTGACGGGCTGAGTGAGGTCGGGGGCAGTGTTACTCATGAGATTATTCCTTTCAAGGAATAGGGGGACAAGAAAACCACACCCTCACAGCGAGGGTGCAAATAGGGACTGACGATTAGATGGAGGGGTCGGGAGCCGGATCAGCACAGTCGGCAGCGGCAACATCGGTAGTGTCGATGGCGGGCCGCTCCAAGATGATGGCGATCACATCATCCTCTCGCATGATGAGGGCCTCAACGTCGGTGCCGGGGATCTTGATCTGAGTACCGGCATAGGACTGGAAGAGAACCTTATCACCCACTTGAACGCGGAGGGGCTCCACATGAGCTTTGCACAGGAGGTCGCGGTTATCAGCACCGCCCCCCTCAACGATGACTTGGCTGAGGCACAGACGGCCCTCACCGGTGGAGATGACCTGTCCTGTGTTCGGGGGTTCCTTGGCTTGCTCGGGGATGATGATGCCTCCCACCTTCTGAGTGGCTTGGTCCCTCACGACCATGATATGATCGTAGAGGGGGATGATACGGGTCTCTGTGGGCGGGACGATGGGGGTGGGATCACTCATGTGGGACTCACTGGAAAGGTGTTGTAAAAGCCGGATGAAGTATTGGGGGTTACATCGGAATCCCGCCAATGCTGGATCATCTTGTTACTGGCGACGATCTCAGGCCACTGACGGGGGGTACACAAGTAGAAGGAGCGGAGAATATCGTTCCCCTCCCTAGCAGAAAGGGAACGAGCGTTGCGGGTAAAACATCCGGGGGGTTGGTCCGATTTCTGGCACAGGTCCAAGATTGTTCCCAGCCGGGAATAGTAGTCGGGCAGTCCATCCTCGTCAAGCACCTTCACTGTCGGGCTGAAAGAAAAGTTGACCGGGGGATGGACGACACGCTCAGCACGTTCCTCTAGGTACTCGCCTTCACCACGGTACCACCGCTTGCAGCGTTCCACATAGAGGTCGAACAGGGGTTCCTCGCTCAGGAACTCTTTCCGCAGTTCGATCTGCCCCTTACGTGGGCCAGACTTGAGGACATGCTCATTGAACTTGAAGGGACGGTCCACCCGCCGATCAAAGTTGATGGAGGGCTTCTGCATGGCCAGATGGCACATACCCCCCACTACCGTCTGAGCGTTGATACCAGCAATGTGATTGAGGTGTCCCCCTTCTAACAACGAGCGGAGGATGAAGAGGTAGTGCTGGGTCTGGAACTCGAAGTGGACGGTCTCTAAGCGGCGAGAGGGGATATCGTCGCAGGTCTTCAAGTCAAAGATCCACAGTTGGTTGGTCTGAGTGTTGAGGTAGACCCTATCGAATGTAGCACTGACGAGGAAGGGTTCACGATTGGGGAGACGGACCCAAAGGTGGGCCCTGATCTCACGCCCGAGGCACATGAGGGAGGGATGGAGGAGGTAGTCAAGGAAGGTGCTGGGACGGGACAAGCCCGTAGCTTCTGCGGGTAGCCGAACATCGGAGAGAGCATCGAACCATGCCCACGCCGTCTTGAAGGACTTCGTTTCATCCTCTTTGTACCTATCAAGGGTGGGACGATCCAAGCCCCAAGCCTCCCCCGTAAGATCTATCTCTGCCAAGCGGGTATTGAGACGACCCTGCATGAGGGAGGGGACAGCGGCGGCGGGGGATTCAGCGTACTCCAAGCGGACATGGGCCCACGATCCTCGTACTAGGGCCTTAGAAGAGACGCGGAAGGAGGGGGCTAGGCCAAGGATGTAGGTGAGGTAAAAGAGGAAGGGGTCACAGGAGGCTGACCGGTGCATGGAGGATGTGATGGGGATGAAGGGGCGGGGAATGATCCCGTATGCACGGAGATAGGGAAGAACTCCTTCGTTCCATCCATCAGGAGGGGGAACGGGAGTTACGTCGGGGGGCTCAACATTTTCCATAGGCGGGAGTTAGGAGCGGGAACCGGAGCGGGACTCGACACGGGTACCAGCATTCCCCTCAGTGGGGTAACCGGCTGTGTAGTTGAGGTAGGCTTCTCGCATACTGCCCATTTCGTATTCGGACCACACCTTGAAGCCCGTCACTGAGCAGTGGGCAAAGTCTGCACCCGAGTAGGCTAGGCCTGTCACATCCGTAGCAAAGCCCTCATGCACCTTGGAGGGATCGTAGGCGGCGAAGCGAGGCAGAACATCAGATAGCTGATTGGCTCCGGCTCGGGCGAATGCCATATCCGCATCCCCATCCACAAGGGGCGTAGACGTGGCACAGTAGAAGAAGAGGTTGGCAGTGGACCATCCACGGGCGGCGTAGACGGCTTCGATGCGGTTCACGATAGCGAGAAGGTTATCGTAGAAACCAGCTTGGGTGTTGGATGCAGCCGGAGAGGGCCCCACAGAAAGCGTGGAGTCGCTGCGATCATTGGCACCATCTGTGATGCGGATGAGGATGGGGTGGACGGCTGGTGAGGCGGCACCCGCATGTTCCGCGATGGCTTGAAAGAGGCTACCGAGGAACTCCACCGTTTGGGCTTGGAGGCGGGTAGCATGAATCCTAGCAGGCTGACCACCCACATACATGATGGGGGTAAGGGCAAAGCCTGTGGTCCTGTCGGTAGCCTTGAAGGCCGCAAAGAGGCTCACCCACGGGGCCAGACACGTAGAGGTCTTGTTAAGCTGAAAGCCAATCTGCCAATCCCGTGCAGCACTGGCAGCAAAGGATCGGTCGTGGCGGGCCATGCCGATGGAGGCTTGGCTGTCGGCATCAAGAACCGTATCGCTACCCTGAGCAAGGTAGAAGCCCTTGCCCGAAGGGGCTGCATAGACAAGAGTTTCGATAGGACGCCCAGCGAATCTCTGAACTAGGGTGCCCGTATTCACGGTGCAAATGGCCTGATCGGTAGCAGCGGGGGCCGTAAAGACGATCTGAGCAACAAAGGCACCCGGAGTCACCGTTGTACAAGTTACCGTCACCGTTTTGCCGGGCAGGGCGGTTTCGATGGCGGTCTTGATGTTGGTCTGCAAGGTAGCCGCAGTGGTGTTGTAGGTGATGTTGCCGGTAGTGACGGCACCAAAGGTGAGGGTGAAGGTGCCGCCGATGGCCCCATCAAAGTTCTCTACGTTGACTACTTGGGTCTGATCGGAGCCCGTTTCCTTGCGACCGCCCACCGTAAGCTGGGCACCCGCAGTAGCGGCGGTAGTAGTGAGGTACCACAACTGGCCCGTGAGGTTCTCTGCGAGGAAGGGGGCGGGTCGGCTATATCCGTAAGCGTTGTTGCCGAAGAGGGAGACGCCGAAGGTACCAGCAGCTTGGTTGGCCGTGCAGAACCAGTTATCGAGGAGACCAAGGTGACCGGCCTCACCGGACTTGTTGCGGCAGTAGTTCTGCCACTCAGCAGGGAGGGCACTATAAAGACCGTTCTGCGTGTTGGGGGTGTTGGAGTGGTGGGCACCAACACCGGTAGACTCACCGACGCCGTGGAGACCGGTGCCGAATTGCTGGATACCCTGCTGAATGAGAGCAAAGGTGATGCCATTGTCCCATCCGTGCCCACCGAGTTCGATGGTGGAGTCCCCCAAGAGGCAGACGGATACCTTGCCGGTCCTATTGAAGAGGGGCCCGAGGGCTCCGGCAATCTTGGATACGTTACGGATAGCCTTCGGATTAATCTTCAAAGGAGCCACCTTTCTAGTCGGGTCTCCCCAACGGTGCCGGTCGGGTGCAGAGGGGATGTGGAGAGGACGGAGTTAGGAACCGAAGTGGCCGCCCACCAGAGAGTGGGTAGGAGTGACGCAGGCCGTGTCAATGAGGACCATGACACGCTTGCAGCCACGAAGATTGACGGTGGTGGAGGCACCCCGCTTGGAGGTACCGTTGTCCAACACGATGGTGCTGGAAAGGGTAATGTCGTGGGAGCCCGAGGCGATGTTGTTCAGGGGCTTCCAATCGGTGCCCTCCTTGGCCGTGGAGGGGTTGAAGAAGGCACTGTTGTAATCGTAGGGCCAGTTGAAGGTTTGGCCCGCGAGGCTACCGGAGCCGGGGTTCTCGACACGGTGGGGAACCTCGCCAAAGACCCGGACGACAGGGCTGACGGTGGGGTTAGAACCGACCCACTCGTTAAAGAGATCGAGGTAGTTCGCACCATCGGGCACGGAGAGGATGACGACGTTGCCGTGGTTGAGGACGGTAGATGCAACGACCCCATAAGGATTGAGCTGGGAGTCTGCACCAGATGTGTTGGTGCCCGACTTCACCTTGCTGTTGGTATTGGCGACGATGGTGGTGGAGGTCTGGCTTAGGACGGCAAGCCCGCCAGACTCATCATCGCACATTCGGGGGAAGAGTTGGACTTGACGGAGGAAGAGAGGCATGAGTTAGCTCCCGCAAAGAGAAGTCGGACGACCAGCTCACCGCACGTCCTACGGTCTGCCATAGACGTGGGGCGATAAGTGTGGAAAGAGATGCGGTAGTCTAGGAGCAGTCGGAACAGTGCGTCAAGGGCTGGACCCGGATTAGGTAGACGAGGGGTGGGTTTGAGGACAGCTTTCATGTCCCCCTCGAAAAGGAGGACGGGGTGGCGACAAGAAGAGGAGAGGCGTTCTAGGGAACGGATGAAGCGGGGGCGGTCCCGATCATCGGTACAGTTCATGGCCACTTCTTGGAGGCTGCCCTTACGCTCTACGAGGCAGGCATCCTCTGCACCTTGAATGGCGTAGTCCCCTGTGATGAGGGTCTTCTTGACAACGTGGACAAAGTGGGGGACTACCCTATAAGGATTTGAGGATGTGAGGATGTTGATGGTAGAGGGGAAGGTGAGGGGTGTCTTCTCTCTAGCATCTTGGAGGAGAATGATGGTGGAAGCCATTAGGCACCCTTGGAGGGCTTACCGTGTTCGGGACGCAACAGCGAGATGAGTTCGTTACGGCGGGCATTCTCCTCAGTCCTGATGGTTTGAATCAGGGTGAGGTAGGCCTGAACTTGGGCGTCGCGGGCAGCACGATCACGCTGCTCCCGTTCTTCTTGGGCACGCTCGCGGCGGGGGCCATAGATACAGATATGCCACACCAACAGGGCGGTGATGACGGCGACAGAGCCCGCCTCTGTGATGGACTTCAAGGAAATGTCGGTCGGAAGGGCGGGAGGTGTTTGGGATACGAAACGTGACGCGGTTAGGAAGACGAATAGCCCGGCGACAGACGAAATGCCTTGGGTCATCCTAACAGGGTAGATGAAGAGGGGGGAGAAGTCAATGGATGCTCGGAGGGAATAGTGATAACTTGGGGTGAGCAACCCCGCTTGGCGATGGCAAGCTGGTTAGCTTTGTCTATCTCGGTGTAGGATGCACTGAACATCCAGAGGGAGTAGTCGGGATTCCAATACACCACCCCATATAACTCGGGACGAGGAGGTGGGGGTTTGATGGGAGGGGGGTTGAGGTTGACGGTGATGGAGGGAGGCATTGATGAGGCTCCTATGTGTGGATGGAGGCATCGTATAATAGGGGGACGCTATGGCCAAAGTGGTCGCACATCATGTACCAGTAACCCTTAGTGCGGACGAACTCATACGCATCCTCCACGATACGATCCAATGTGGGTGCGTAGCTGTTCAATGTGTCGAACCACAATGCGTCATAGGTATTGAGGAACATGTAGCATGGGCAGGAGGGATCATTGATGGAGGGTAAATGATCGTGGATGTAGGCTTGGACGCTGAGTTCGGCGGTAGCGGCGATGGCTTGAATGGGGAAGTTGATGGCTTCGCAGGCATCGTTACCCTTGATCTCGCCGGTGAAGGAACGAGAGTGGCCCGTATAAGGGAGGATGCAGCGGTGGGTCCGCATCGTTTCTTCTAGCCATTGGTTCTGCCACCTGAACAACTGAGGACGGACCTTAGATCTAGAGGCTACTACGTCCCTGCAAAAGGCGATGGGGATGTCGGCCTTGCCCTTCTTAAGGATGGTGATGCGGAGGGTTTCAGCGGAGCCCCAGTTGAGGTCGGTGAAGTTACCATGCTTGCAGCACTGCCGCTCTAGTTCTTTGAAGTAAGGGTCCTTCGCATAGTTAGGGCCGTACTTAGCAATGAGCATGGGGATGCCGAACACTTGCTCGGCACGGATGGTGTGTAGGTCAAGGTTGTGGAGGAAGGCGTCGATGATGGTCTGTTCGCCCGAGAGGACAGCCGCACTCGCCAACTCGGCTTGCTTGATATCGTAGGAGCGGATGTGACCGGAGGCACCGAAGCGAGACTTGTAACAGGCCTTGACGAGCTTGGGAAAGGTCTGTGCGGCGGGCTTCTTGAAGGAGAGGCGAACTTGTTGCTGGCCCCCCTCATCATCTGAGGAGTCAGAGGAATAAGAGGGGATGATGTAGATGGCAGGGAAGCCGAGGCCTATGTCGGGATCACTGATACCGAGCCGCTGTTGCACGGCGGGCTTCGTGTAGGACTTCGCGGGCCCAGAAGAAGAAGGTGGCCCAGAGGACGAGGGTGGCGATGAGGAGGAGGGGGAGGGAAGTGAAGGACTTGTAGGCGATAGAGATGGTGAAGATGGAGATGGTGTAGAGGAAAGAACTAACTGGAAGTTGGTATCGGAAGGGCATGGTGGTGGTTCCTCATGGGGAATGAGGGCGGAGCAACGATCATCCACATCGTTAGCTTTATGAAACAACAAGGGGGTAATGTATGAGCCGATGAGCTTGCAGGCCCCCGAGTAACGGTCAATGAGCTTGAGCTGGGATTGGAGGGGGTGGGAGGGAGGAAGGGCGAGACGGAACAAGAGGCGGTTCTGATCTGCCCACGAGACTTGCCGCTTCTTGTCGGTCTTCTTGAGAAGAGGATGCAACAGAATGGAGGTAGGTTGCCCAGGCCGTGATGGTGAGGTTGATGGCACCGGCGAAGGCGATGATGAGGCAACCGTAGCAGAAGAGGGCGTAGGGGGCGGGTCGGCGATGACGCATGGGTTATCTATCTCCTGTACCACAGACTGAATGAATGTGGATTTGGACTTCTCGCTCTTGTTACCGCCAAGGAGGAGGCCCTGTGATTTGGCAAGGGCGAAGGTCTCTTCTTTGGTCTTGTTACAGCTATCCAACAACGAATAAAGGCGGCTGTAAGACATGGGGATGCCTGCTTCAAGCATACGGATGCAGGACCACATGTTGTCGGTAAAGAAGCGAATGGAATAGGGAGAGAGCTTGGGGGTGTCGGGGCCCCAATCACGAATGATGCGGCGAGCAAACTCGGCAATGGCGAGGACGGTGTTGTGAGGGTCTTGGGCCTGATAGGAGATGAGGGAGGCACCAGTAACCTTGTCCACCCACTGAGGAGAGGGGAAGCGACGCTTCTTCAAGGAGTTGTCGTCGCTGTAAGCGAACTTGCGGGTAACAGGACCTAAAGCCTTCAAGGACTTCGCAGTACGAAGCTCTGAGTGTAAGAAGTTGACCCATGAGAGGTCGATGAGGTATCGCTGGTTGGATGGGGTAAGTAAAAATCGGAACTCAGGCAGGACTCTCAGGTAGGGGAAGTCGAACATGAGGTTCATGCCTAACACTGTCGATGATTGACGGAGCCACTCCGCCAGCATCGCTCGGTGGTCCGCCAAGTGCATCAGGAACACCATCGTAGGACCCGGTGTTAGCCGCGATATTCGTTGGGCATCCCATACGTTGGGCAAGGAGGTCCCTGAATACGAAGGCACACTCCGTCCAGTAGATTCGACAGACGGGATCGGCAACCTCGGTGTGTCCCGCCTTAATAATGGTGGAGCAGACTTGATTGAGGTCTTGGAGGGTAAGGTTAGGCATGGTTCACCGTCTTCGTAAACGATAGTAATAGAGGCAGTAAGGATGAGGGATGAAAGAGGAACGCGATCCGTATAAAGGGATCGCATGGGGTGGAAGCGACCATCGTGCTTCTTGGGGGACTTCTGGTTGGGGAGGGGGTTGCCATACCAATCCACCTCGCACGCACCATAGGTCTCAATGTCGAGGGAGGTTGTCAGCATGGGGAGGTTCTAAGGAGGGGAAAGAGGGGAAGGCTAACCATTCACCTTGGAAGTCACGGTGCATACGTCGCTCGAAACGTGCGTAGGCCTCATTGAGAATCTGCTGCTGGAAAGGTAAAAGGTCAAAAGGGATCGTGTTGAGGTTGAGGAGGGGGGAGTTCGTTCTCGGGGTCGTCGAGGATGACTCGCTGGGGCCGAGGCATCACCCGAGGAGGAGGGATCACGCCCGCTTCTGGGGCTTCGTCGGGGTCGCCGGTCTCGTCACTGTCCCCCTCTTCACCACCCTCTTCATCACTCTCTTCGATGGCTTCTTCTTCTTCTTCGGCGGAGAGGATGGTGCGGGAGGAGGGGCCCTCGGGTTCGGAGGAGGGAGGGGAGATGGGGAGCTTGGCCATGTCGTGGATGTGCCACCACAAGTATTTGGCGAAGGCCTCGAAGTCCCTCTTATCGCTGCCGCGAAGGTGGGAGGGGACGCCGAGGCCCCCCGCAGTGGAGATGACGAGATCGTAATCACCGAGGAAGGAGATGAAGAGGGCGGCACCACGATGGACGGGGGCGGTGCATTTGACGCGAGGACCGGCAGGTGAAACGGGCTTGGATGATGCGGGCATGTGTTAGCTCCAAGAAAAGGGGAAGGGGATAAACCCCTCACGAAGGTGGTAACCCTGATGAGGGGGAGTCTGAAGGGCTGGCTCAATAACCCATCAGGACTTCTGCAAAACCAGGAGCCAGGACTTGAAGATCTCGGAGGCGTTGAAGTCGCTGTCGATGAGGACGGAGGCTCCGATGGGAACGCCGTACAGCTCGCACATGTTGAAGGAGGCGACCCACGACCCATCGGCACGGACCTTCTCGGTCAGGTGGATGACGTTGGTGGTTCGGTGCTTGTAGTAGGTGGTGAAGCCTCCGTCGTCGGCAACGTCGGTGGTGATGTAGAAGTGGCGACCGAATCGGGGGATGGGGTCGCTCTTGGAGGGGGAGCGCTTGGGGGAAGGACGCTTGGCCATGTGGCACTACCTTTCTCGGTGAGGTACAATAACTGGTTAGAGGCACGGGTGGATACGGTGTAACGCCAACGGGCGGCGTTCCAAAGACGACTGAGTTCTTCGATGACGACTACACGTTCCCACTCTGAGCCCTGAGCCTTGTGGCCGGTGATGCAGTAGCCGTAGTCGAACTGGCCAAACTCATGGACCTTGTAATCGGGATGGTAAGGGGGGCGAAGAGGAACATCCTTCTCGGGGGTGGTGCCGAAGAGGGAGGGGATGCAGGGGATGGGGCCACGAACTTCGCCCCCATCTGTAAGGATGGTGATGACGGGAATGGGGTCGTTTCCACGGTAGCGGGTCCAGTAAAGGTCTGTAATGATACCCATCATGCCGTTGAAGATCTTGTGATGGGGATTGTTGCGGAGGCAGATGACCTTCTCACCGATGTTGATGAGCCCGGTATAGCCTGCTGTCTGCCTACAAATAGCATTCACCTTATGTCTAGTGGGATTGAAGGCACAGATGAGTTGCCATGAGGCATCGAAGAGGGGGCTGTCACTCCGTTTGCAGATGCGGAGGTTGTTACCGATCTCGCCGTATGGAGGGGTGTTACCCTCTCGAAGGTGATGGGCGAAGCGGATGATGGGGTTATGCTCGGCTTGACGGTGGATCTTCTCCAAGCGAACGTCGGGCATGTCCATGAGGCGGGGGTTGTCACCCACGGGTTCAAGCTGGCCATGGTCCCCCACGCATAGGACGCGGAGGTGCTTGTAGGAGCGGATGGTGTTCCATAGGAAGGTGTCCACCATGGAGGCTTCGTCTACGATGAGCAGGGCTGTCTGATGGATCTCGTGGGCGGGCCGAGGAATGAAGGTGTACTTGACCTCGTTGTGGTCCTTGGTTGCGATGAAGAGGAAGTTGTGGAGGGTGGTAGCCTCGGTCATGCCCTTGGTCCGCAATACGTGAACTGCTTTGCCTGTGAAGGAGGCTACGGTGATGTTGTAGGAGGGCTCTAAGAAGTTGCAGAGGTGGCGGATGAGGGTGGTCTTGCCCGTACCAGCTAGCCCGCCAAGACGGAAGACGGGATCGGCGGTGTCAAGGAACCACTTCTTGATGGCATCGAATGCTACTTGCTGGTCCTCAGACAGGGGGGGAGGGGGGTTTGACATGTACGTGGTTCCAGTAGTCGATGATAATGTCGCAGTGGCAGGCACGGGGACGGCACCAACAGTAGAGGATGGCATCCTCTGGTAATAGGGCGATGAGGCGGGCATGGGAGGGGAGGCTGCCGCCGAAGAGGTCCGTGCGGAAGGCTTCGATGGCCTGCCCTAGGCTGTGTTCGAGGTGGCACTGAGGGCACTCTTCACCGTGAGAGGTGACAACGTGGGGGTTACCCAATCCGAAGTAGGTGTAGTCACGACGGGTACGCCGCCCACAGTAGAAATGCTTGACGTTGTTCTTGTCGTAGGTACCATCTTTAACTGAACGCACTTCCATGAGGATACTCCTAGAGTCCCCTGATGATGGAGGAAGGGTAGCAGGGGGGGATGAGGTGAGGGGAGGAGGGGGTGGCACTGATGCCGTCAAGGGAATCGAGGAGGAGTTGGAGGTGGTTGATGACGGCTTCCAGCATGGCGTTCTTACGAATAACGAATGCTGGATGGTAGGTGGAGAAGATTTGGATGGAGGTATCGTGGAAGGGAAGGTACTCGCCGGATGTGTCGAAGGCTTGCTTCGCCTTCATGCCCGTCCCTGTTAATGCTTTGTAGGTATGGAAGATGGCGGGGGCACCACATAGAAGAAGTATAAGCCGGGAACAGGTGGGAAGGATGAGGCGAATGTCTTCAAGGAGGTAGGGGGCACAGAGGGCGTATTGAGAGTTAGAGGGTTCGAGCCCTGACCATGTGCCACAGCGAGCCACATTAGATAGGAAAATAGTTGCTCGTTTCCAGAGTCCGGCTCCAACCTCTGTTCCATCAAGAGGGTGTCCAGGTTTCTCAACTCGCTGTCCGATATAGGCGGCATGGAGGAGGCGTCCAGTGGGTCCGACGAAGCACTCTCCGGCTTCGTCTTCTCGCTGGCCGGGGTTTTGTCCAACGATGAGAATAGCGGGCGTATCTTGAGAAGATACAAGAGAGTAATGAACACGGCGAGCAGGCATCCCAACAGACTTAACGTGTGTATGGAGGTCACAGCGTTTGCACTCCTTGTGTGAGATGAAAAGTGGGAGGAGCATGGAGGTTATCTCGATGATGGGGTGATGGGGTTGTCCCAAGTGGGGCCCGGAGCGGAGACGGAGGGACCGGATTCGTCGGTATCATCCTCACTCAAATGATCCGGCTTCCTGTATACCATGATGTTGACTTCCACGCGGATCATGACTTGGGCTACCCCGCATGATGGGCCATGAAGGTGGGAGATCATCTCGGTGGCGATGGGGAGGAAGTCGGTGTGGAGGCTGGCGAGACCCTTGGGTCCCATCTCGACAGGCAGGGAGAAGATGGTGGAGCCGATGGGGGGACGGTTGACAATGAGCGTGGATTCGCTGGGCATGGGGTTACCCTGTTAAAAGGTGTTGGTATTAGGGGGTTTCGATGGAGGTGAGGCCCTGATCGACGGCGGTGATGCCGGTAGCCTTGAAGGCACCGGGCTGAATGTCTTTGTAGGCCGTGAAGTAGGCTTCTTTCCATGCCGGTGTACAAGGAGCGATGCACACGGTACGGGTGTCGATGATGAGGACCCGCTGGGGTTTGCCATCGAGACCGAACATGAGGGCGAGGACGAAGGGATCGAGGATGGCCCGGATGTGGACAGGGATACCCATCAAGGCGAGGAGGTTAGGAGAGGTAACGAGGTGGACGGGCTGGTTGGGGTCGAGCCCGTTGTCCCACTCTTCAGCGTCACTGGTGGAGGATGCAGATGCTCGAATAGGTGCCAAGTTGGGGCCGTAGATGATGACCCAATCAGCAAGGTTGAGCAGGTGACAAGTTGTAGGGCTTGTCCGTACAGGTAAAGAGGGACGCACGTTACTCATGAGGGGGCCTAACGGTTGAGGGGGACGGCTCGGGGAGCCGAGGAGGGACGGGTGAGAACCTCTTCCATGTTCTGCACTCGTTTGGTGAGCACGTCTACGGCTAGCTGAAGCCCGGTCATCTTGTTGTGGAGGGAGGCGACGGGGCTGGTGCTGCCCCGATTGTACTCCACGTTGAGCGTGCGGCAAGCACTTCGCACGTTGGTCGGAGTGACCTTGAAGCCCAGCTTGCGGGTGATGTGGGCGGCGAGAGAGGGGAGGTTGTCGAAGGTCTTGAGCCCAGCAGGCTCTTTTGACAGGTCCATGATAGCGTCCTCGACTGCTCGAACATGCTGACGCTTGAGAATGTTTTTGGCTTCCATGAGGTACTCACTTTGACGAGAGATGATAGGACAAAAGGTTACTCGAAGATGACGACGGGGGTGGAGGCGGGTTGGCCGGAGGCGGCTTGGAAGGAGCCACTGGATGAGGGTTGGCCGAGGATCTGACCGATGGCCAGCAACACGGCCAAGGTGGGGGAGTCCACGGAGTAGACTTGGCGGATGGCCGAGGGAAGGCGGGTGATGGGGTCGATGCCCTTGCGAACGATGACCCAATCACTCGGGGAGCCGGTGAGGTGGCCGAAGAACAGGGAGCTACCACGAAGCAGACGGGTGTAGACGTGGGCCATGGCGGGGAAGCGGATGGAGGGGAAGAAGAGGAAGATCCATCCATCGGGGACGAAGGATGCAAAGACGAAGCCGTAGTAGGCGAGCTGGTAGTGGGTCTGTCCCTCAACGTCGTTCATGCGATGGAGGGTGACGCCGGGAATGTCGAGTTGCATACCCGGTAGGAGGTTGGGGGATTCGGGATCGGGGTACTCGAAGTCTCTGTAGAGGTCGGAACAATGGTCGTAGGTGTTGGGAAGGACGGTGGTGAGATCGAAGTGGGGTTCGGCGAGGAGTTGGTGAGCCATGAGGATAGTCCGTCAAGGGGGGAAGGATGAGGCGTTCTGTGCGAACAAGTCCAATGCAGGCAGGTTCAGGTTCGTGCAGAAGGGGATGGGGATGTTACGAAGGTGGAGGGTGATGGCGTGGAAGATGAAAGATGCAGCCAGTGCGGAGCAATGGGGGGTGGTACGCCCGGAGCAGGGAAGGGGGGAGGCCTCACTCTGAGGGAAGGAGACATGGCGGGAGCGATAAGCACCCTCTGATTCAGAGTTGGTGGGGGGCACGCAGAACAGGCGGAAGATCTCGGCCCCCATGCGGGCATCCAAGAAGAGGCAAGGAGAGGCACGGGACCACTCGAAGATGGCACCGCGAATGTCCATGTTGTCCACGCAGGAGATGATGATATCGTACTCGGTGGGAGGAGAGAGGTGGGCGGAGGGGAAGGCATCCCCAATGGCGAACAAGTTGCACTGAGGATTGAGGGTGTGGATGCGGTGGGAGACGCAGGCCACCTTGGGCTCGCCAAGATGGGAGGGGGAGTAGCCCTGAGCCCCGAAGTTGACTTCTTCCACGGTGTCAGGGTCGATGATCGTGAGGGTGCAATCACCAGCTTGAGCGATCATGCTGGCGAGGGGGTGCCCGATGGCACCGACGCCGACGATGAGGACTCGGAGTTGGGAGTAGCGGAGGGGGTTGACGATATCGGTGTAGCGCGTTGCACGCATGAGGGCATCCGATCTGAGGAGATACGCTGGAAGAAAGCTGCACGCTTGCGAAGCTCCTTCGGGGTGTCGGCGTATTGGATGACGAACGGATAAAACCAAGTAGACAAGTTGGAGATGGTGGGCGAGGTGGTGGTGTTGAGGATGTTCTTGACGGTGATGCGGTCCTCGGGGGCGAGGGCCTGCCAGACGTAGAACAGGTAGAGGGTGAGGTCGGGGTGGACTTGGGGCACGATGCGGATGAGAACGTCAGCGAAGGCGGCGGCTTCCTTCTCGTTGAGGGGGGAGCGAAGGCCAATGTCGTAGTTGAGGGTCTTAGCGGACTCTACGGCCTTCTTACGCGGCTGCATCGACCGAATGACGTTGACGGGGCCCTCACCGAATGCTGCTGTTGCCGGAGGGGTGACCGCTGGTTGGGGACCCACGATGACGACCCCCGTTTCCCCTTTGCCCTGTTCCCGCTCCTCCCGTGCGATGGCCTCAACGTAGTCCCCATAGCTGCGGTAGAGGGAGCAGTTGTTGTGGAGGGTGACGGAGGCAGAGGGAAGGGGGGTGGCGACGACCAACTTCTCAAGCTCGTCGAGAAAGTTCTCTTCACCGGGGAAGAGGTCGATGCGATGGCGACCATAGATGACAGTGGGGTTGATATCGACGTAGGCACCGCCGTCCACGTTAACCCGGAGGCGGCAGAAGTCTCCCGCCCCATCGCAGGTAATCATCATGATGGACCAGGGGATGTTGGCGTGGGTGAAGTGGCGAGTATGGGTATCCTCGTCCTTCCCTGAAGGTTGTGAGTTGTTGAAGGGGTGGTGGTGCCACCAGCCGTAGCGCCACTCACGCGGAGGGCGGTTGTTCAGGTCGAGGACGTTGTACTCGAACCAGTCGGCGATGCTGTTGTCATCGAACTCGACATAGGTTGGCTTCACTTCCTGCTTGGGGAAGAAGATATCCGTTATCAAGAAAGGTTCGGTGGGATGGAAGATGAGGAGGCCGCCCACCTCGTTAGGTGAGGCATGAGAGATGGCTGAACGCATCTTGGCCTCTGCCAAGGGAGAGATGGTGACGCGAAGGGGTTTGGGGGTCATGATGGGTTATCCGTGGTGGTGTAACGGGAGCGACGAGAACGACGCGGGAGCTGGACGAGGCGACGATCAGAGGGTCCCAATGACATGATGGGTTCGAGAGAGTTGAGGGACCCGTGAACGTGACGCATACTTCGCATAGTCATGATGATGTTGCTGGGGATGCTACCCATATGCGGACGGGGGAGGAAGGTGGTGACGGTAAGGGGACGATTAGTGAAGTTGACGTAGGCGGGGACGTAGCGACCCGGATAAAGAGCCTGAAGGTGGGGAATGAGGCCGGGAGAGTCGATGATGGCTACGTTGGTAGAGAGGGCCCGCAATATGGCGGGGGTGTAGCGGGGAGGGGGGAAGATATCCCAGCAGTCCCGTGCAATGCAGACCCACTTATCGTCCCGCGAGCATTGGAGGCGGGGCTCAGATCTACCGTTCTCCCCCACTATCCGTAACTTCTTGGTGAAGGAGGGAATGACGAATGGGATGCCGTTCTGCTGGTAGTAGCGGTTACCACGATGAGGGATGGTACCGGCACGAACAGCATTGGCAACGTCGGGAAGGCCCAACAAGTAGAGGGGGATGTAAGGCGAGTCCTCGTTGTAGGTGGTGAGATAGGCTCGGCAAACATCATGGATGGCAAAGAGATCACCACGACTGATGGCCGCAGTAAGGGGGGCACTGGCATGGCCCCAACAAGGACGGTCATAGATGTGGGGGTGGTCTCGGTTACCCCAGAGGGCAGGCAGCTTGGGATCACGGAAGATGGTGTAGTTGCAGGCTGAGTAGCCGGGAAGGTTAGGCCGGGTGGCTTCTTCGGGCATGGACAGTGTGAAGTAGTAGTCCCCCAAGGGGACTCCATCAATAACTATGTCCGGCAGCTTGATGATGATGCGGGTCTTGGTGACCTGAATGGGGTAGACGCGGACAAAGGCATCCAACTCCAAAAGGATATCGCTGGTGAGGCGAAGGGGGATGATGCGGAAATTGTCGGCGGATGATCGTTTGTCTGTGAGCCGTAGAGCAAAGCTGCCGGTGTTCTGAATGAGGCTGTTGGAGGTGCCCGACAAACGGGAACGGATGTTGTTGACGCTGTGTTCGAGCGAGCGAAGGGTGGCAATGTCGGGGTTGGGATTGCGAAGGATGAAGTTGAGTTGAGCAAGGCCCTGTTTGAGGCGGGTTGCCTCCCTCAATATGTTGGAGCGGAAGCCCTGAAGGGAGTTGTCAATGTCGGGTGGCATGAGACAACGCTGACGAAGAAGACTGAAGAAGCGAAGGCACTTCTTACGGGCGGTTGCAGGATTGGTGGTGGGGGTGAAGCGAAAGCCTGGGGGAGCGGCCACGAAACCTCCTTTCTAGGGTGGTGGGAGGAGGACTTGAATCTCTAATAATGAAACACACCCCCGGTAGGAGGTGTGGATCGAAGGGATGATGAAGAGGAGGGGGTTAGGCCCCGGCGACCTTGGCCGCACTAGCCATCACGGTGTCGCCGCTCGTCAGCTTGGTGCCGAGGTTGGCTTCCTGCCGGTTGACACGCACGGTCACATCGTCCGGGTTGATGTTCCGCTCACGCAGGAACACGTCCACGGTGGTACCGGCGGGGATGACGGCGGTGGTCGAGAGGCCGGAGGGGTCAATGAAACGGATCGAACAGGTGGTGTTGTCGCTCATGAGATACTACCTTCTAAAAGGGGTAAGGGGAAAAGAGGGAGGAGAGGAGGTTGGAAGATGGTACGGGTGGAGGTGGTTACTGCTCGGACTGCTGCGGGAACTGCTTGAAGGTCGAGAAGCCCTCGACGAGCTTGGCATAGGCCTTCTGCTGGGCGTCGTACTCCTCCTCCAAGACCCGCAGCTTGTCGCGGAGGATGATGAGGATGTGGGACTGACGGCCCAAGGCGAGAAGGTTCTCGTCAGTAGCCTCCACGGTACGCGGATCGACCGCCACGGTGGTGGCGGGCTCGATGGGGGTGAAGTCGGACACCACGGGCTGGACGGGGGTGGGCTCGACCACGGGCTCGGGCTCGCGGTAGACGGAGGGGGCATTGATGTCGCCGAAGAGGAAGGGCTCCAAGGTGGGGGCGATGGAGAAGGGGTCAACGCCGACGACAAGGACGGCTGCATCGTTCACGGCGGAGAGGTTACCCCGCTCGTTGGGGTTGAGATCGTACCAGCGGTTAAGGGCACCCAAAGGGGTGGCACTCTCACACCATGAGTTGGTGAGCATGAGGTTGCCGTTGCCGAGGTGGAGACAGGGGGCCCAGAGGCCCGAGGCCATCACGGTGAGGATGATGAAGGAGTTATCCAGACGACGGAATCCGGGCTGACGAATGATTTGGGGGAGCATGGTGGCCAATCTAAATGAGGTGAGGGTGGAGGTGGGGTTAAGGTTTGCTGGGGTAAGCACCGATGCGACGGCACTTACGCTTGCCCTTCGGGCACTTGGGGAAGAGGACGCGGGTGGGCTGGGAAGGTTTAGGCGGAGAAGAGTAGGTGGCGGTAGGAATGAGGATGTAGTCGCAGCCCTTATGGAGGGGGTGGTGGGGGGCCCGCAACTTGAAGGTGGCGGGCTTGATGACTTCCGTAATGGAGAAGCGGATGCCACCACAGAGGGGATTGAGTTTGGTGCGAAGCCGAGCCATGACACCCCCTATTAACGGTTGTCAAGGCTGATGTTCAACTGGACGGCGACCGGCTTGCCCGAGGGGGAGTTGACGCCCATGAGGCGGGTGAACGGCATGAACACCAACTTGGAGAGCTTGCCCGACTCGCTGGGCTTGCCGTCCCAGTTCTTGATGGTACCCTTGATGGTGTACTCACCGGTGGCGCTGTCGAAGGTGAAGGTGGGGGAGGGGTTCTGCACGACGATGGTATCGGGAGCGGGAGCGGTATCGGAAATCATGAGTTGAGCCTCTGAAAAGTGGAAAGGGGAAAGGAAGATGGAGGAGGAGGGACGGTTAAGGAAGGACAGCCTTGGCTGTGGTGAACAGGGTGGTGCTGAGGGCCCGCATGAAGGGGGGATGGCCATGGGAGGGCTGCAAGCAGGCCTTATGTAAGAGGTGGGAAACATCGCGGGCCGCTGCCGCACTCATGACGAGGACGACCATGCCCTTGTAGGCACCCACGTCGGCGGCTTCTGCCGCGAAGGTGTACTTGGAGCCGGGCTTGGGGAAGTCCTCACGCTGGGAGGCGGTGTCCTCAAGCACCCGCAATGCGGTGGGGTTCTGAACCAAGGAGGAGAGGGGACCCTGAATGAGCTGAGCCATGACGATACTCCAAAGGAGGAAGGAAAGGAAAGAGGACACAAGGACAATAGGGGTGGTGGCGATTTCTCAGCACACCACCCCCCGCACCACCACCAATCACAGCCACAGTAGGACTCGAACCTACGACTTCCCCTTTAGGAAAGGGGTACTCTATCCAACTGAGTTATGTGGCCTATGGTTCTCGATTAGCGAGTTCGTCCGCGATGATCTCCCGCACAATGTCTTCCAGAGTGGGAGGAGGAGAGATGGGCACGGCGGGAGAGGAAGCAACGGGAGGGTAGATGCCCACTTGGCGACAGCACACATCACACCAGTGGGCGTTGAGGTCTCGGTAGGGACTGGTGGAGTAGTTGTTGAGGGCAACGGGGTTGGCACAGATGCGGACGAAGACAGTGCGAAGCTCGATGATGGCGGGTTCACCCCGCCGATGGCATCGGTCGCACTCATGGGTGGTGGTAATCATGGTCAAACTCTTTGGATGAGGGGGAGGGGGACACGGGAGGGAGGAAGGGAAACTTGGGGGGTGGCACTAACGAAGTTGTCGATGAACTCCTGCTGTTCGCTGGCAAAGCGGTCACACCAGAAGATGCCACCCTGACTGAAGCCCTCGATGGCATTGAGCTTGTTGGCTTGGCCCATGATGTGGGCCATCTGCTCCTGAGTTAGCTTGGGGTGGTCGGCGGGATCGACAGCATCAAAGTTGACGATGCGATCCCAGAACAGGGGGATGAGGGGCTTGGAGACACCGGCGTAGTCCACCCCATAGGGGAGGCGGACCTTACCATCTTTCATGGAGGCATAGAACATGATGGCCTTGTAGCGAGCAAAGTCACTATCTTCTGGCCCGCAATAGGCAATGTCACGGTCCCAAATGGACCGAGCGAGGTGGGCGAGGAGATCGAGACGCTCTTGGATCTGGTAATCCACAGAGCCTTCCTCTGTTTCCCGGTTCTGTTGGCGGAGGAGTTGCTCACGCCACCGATGCTTCACTTCGAGGTTGATGATGCCGACGCCCTCAAGGAGGGAGGGGAACTTGCCCAGCTTGTTGGTGGGAGAGGGGGCCTTGCCCATCTCGATGAGGATGGGGATGGTCCTATTAATGAACTCGGTGGTGTCGATCTCCCAATCCAACATGTTCAACTCATGGGCATAGGCGATGCCATGAGGGCAGATGCGAGGATTGTTGAGGGTGGAGACACGAGCAAAATGGATGTAAGTGGGGAAGGTGGCGGGACGTGTGGCCGTGGTGGCGGTCATGGGACGGGCTCCTCTGAGGAATGAAAAGAATAAGGGGGACCAGCGAACCCACTTTTCATGGCATCGCAGCGGAATCGAACCGCATCGGCCCTATTGCTAGGGCCTACTCTCCAGAGCCGAAGGCTGGTCCCCCGTAGATTGAATGGGGTGGGTGGGATACGAACCCACATTATACGATGACTATCGTTGCTTTACCTGCTCAATGATGAGCTTGCCACTGCACCCCACAGGGTTAGCCGGGGCTACCGGCGAGGACACGCTTGGTCCGGGTTATGGGCAGGTAGAGGCGGGCTTCACGATCCTCAAGAACGAGGATGATGG
>Ga0181352_1000021_pt1 | contig 59952 bp, 77 predicted proteins | sample Fa13VDMLBSN_FD_130103 | JGI IMG/M metagenome (GOLD analysis project Ga0181352, IMG submission 130103) | Freshwater viral communities from Lake Michigan, USA - Fa13.VD.MLB.S.N | ecosystem: Environmental > Aquatic > Freshwater > Lake | place: USA: Michigan | collected 2013-09-23 | reverse complement strand
TTTGGGCGTCACCCAGCGCGCTTGGGAAGCCTACTGGAACCGCAGTTCTTCAGATGAAGAGATGCGGAAATTGACGCCCAACATCGTCAAACCGTTTTACCGCGCCATGTACTGGGATAAAATCAGGGGCGATGACTTGCCCTCCGGCGTCGATTACGCCGCCTATGATCTTGCGGTAAATTCGGGCGTCGGGCGCGCCTCCAAGTACCTTCAGCAGATCGCCGGGGTGACGGCGGATGGCGTTATTGGGCCTAAGTCGCTGGAGGCGATCAAGGCTTGCGACCCTGAGCAGATGGTCGATGCCCTCTGTGACATGCGTCTCGACTTCCTGAAGCGCCTGCCTACGTTTGAGACGTTCGGCAAGGGTTGGAGCCGCAGGGTTGCCGAGGTCAAGGACAAAGCCTCTGGCATGGCGTAAACCGCCCGGCAATGTTATAGTGCCGGGAAAGCGGAGTTTCCTCGATGACTACCCCTATGAGTTACAACGGCTCAGTTTCTGGGACTACCAGCTACATCACCCAGATGGCGACGATGGCTGTTGTGGCTGAGACAGACCCCGCTTTTGTAACCATCTTGCCCCAAATGATCGTCTATGCCGAGTTGCGGATGTACCGCGATTTGGACTTTCTGTTCACTTCTGGCACAACGACAGCCTATAGCTTGACTGCTGGAAGCCGGACTTTAAACGTCCCCGCTGACACATTCCCGCTCGGGACGCTCGTTGTCCCCGAGCAGATAAACGTGCTTGTGGGGTCTACAAATCCCGACCTTGCCGAGCGTGTCCCGCTTCTTCCGACCACGAAGGAGTTTCTGGACGCCGTGTACGGTTCTGGCGCGGTTGCTAATCGTGGGGTTCCTCAATATTGGGTGCCGTTTGATGACTACACTTTCCTCGTAGGGCCATATCCTGACCAGAGTTACACGGTTGAGCTTGTTGGCACTTACCGTCCTGCCAGTCTGTCCGTGTCCAACCCAACAACTTTTATCAGCCTCAACTTGCCCGATATTATGATCATGGCGAGCATGGTTTACATTTCTGCTTACCAACGTAACTGGGGCCGTCAATCAGATGATCCTCAAATGGCAATTAGCTATGAGAGTCAATATCAAACGCTCCTGAAAGGCGCGATGGTTGAGGAGGCCCGAAAGAAAAGCGAAGCTGCCGCTTGGTCCTCGCAGTCTCCCTCAACATTTGCAACGCCAACAAGAGGTTAAAAAATGGGCCTCAAGGTTTGCAAAATCTGTAATGTTGAAAAGCCTTTTGAAGCGTTTTGCAAAAACCGCTCCAAAAAAGATGGGTTGCATTACAATTGCAAAGAATGCGATAGCGCAAAGTCGCGCTTATGGCACAAGCAAAATCCAGAAAAAACAAAAAAGAGAGCTGCGCTATACCGCGAGCGTAACCGTGAACGTGTGTTAGAAATGGACCGTGCAAGATATTATTTGGATAAAGAAAAAACGCTTATCCAAAGAAAAGATTATTATGCAGAAAACAAAGATTCCGTAATTAATCGTGTCACTAAATGGCGATCTTCTAACAAAGATAAGGCTAGGCTTTATCTGCGTACTCATTACGCAAAAAATAAACCTGAATATATGGCACGCTCCGCCAAGCGCCGCGCTGCCAAACTCAACGCTACTCCTCCTTGGCTGACTGCTATCCAGCAGGCTCAGATCCAAGAAATGTATGATGTTGCGCTTGCTTGCACGGTTCAGACCGGCATTCAGCATCATGTTGATCACATCCATCCTCTTCAAGGCGATGGGTTTACTGGCCTTCATGTGCCGTGGAATCTGCAAGTAATACCCGGCACAGAAAACTTGTCTAAGGGTTGTCGCTTGCCGCCTGAAGATGCTCACCTTGGATGGGGGAGCATTTAATGCCCCATCAATCGCTTAAATTACTCGCAGGCGTCGATCAAAACAAGACGCCCGCCCTCAACGAGGCCGCAATCTCAGAAAGCCAACTTGTGCGGTTCATCCCTGACCGGACTCTTGGTGGTCTGGTGCAGAAGCTTGGTGGCTGGACAAAGTTTTATGCCAACCGGATTGGCTCTACTGTCCGCGCTTTGTGGGCGTGGGAAGACACAAACTCCAATTCCTATTTGGCAGTTGGAGCAGAGGGCGCATCTCCCATAGTCGTCACTGGAGCCAGCGGCAACGGGGCTACTGCCACACTGACGTTTACGGGTCCGTTTTCTTTTGTCCTTGGCCGCGCCATCACAGTAAGTGGCGTAAATCCCAGCGGGTATAATGGCACCTACACGATCACCGCCACGACCTCTACAAGCGTTTCTTACGCCAGCGCCACAACGACTGCATACGTTTCTGGCGGAACAATCACTGGTGGTGGCGGCACTTTGGACATCATCACGTCCGGGGGAAATCAAGACATTACGCCTGAAAAACTGACGGTGAACACAACCGTTGACTTCAGCACAACACTTGGCAGCAATGCCGTCACGGTTGTTGATACTGGCCGCAATGCCAATGACTATTGGGTCGTTGATATACAGACGCAAATCAGTGTCGGTGGCCTTATTCTCTTCGGCCAATATCAAATCTATAATCCATCGTTGACTGCCAACCAGTACACAATCTATGCGACTGACGCACTTGGCGACCCACAATTGGCAACGGCAACTGTAGCCAATGGCGGCGCGGTTCCTTCTTTTTCAACTACGAACGGAAAAGCCTCGGTAACGGTTACGCTTAATAATCACGGGTATGCTGCCGGTGATTCTTTTCCCGTGCTTGTAGCTACAACTGTTGGCGGCATTACTTTTTACGGCAATTACACGATTGTCAGCATTACTAGCGCAAATGCCTTTGTCATTAATGGGACGATAGCTGCTGGCTCAACGGCGACTGGGTCCGAAAACGGCGGTCAGGTTCATTTTGTCTACTACAACGGCGTTGGCCCGCTGCCACAGGGTCTTGGCTACGGGATCAACGCATATGGCTACTACGGCTATGGCGGCGTTGTTTCTGGCGCGGGAGCCCGTGGCGTTCCCATCAATGCCACTGACTGGACTTTGGACAATTGGGGTTCTGTGCTTATTGCCAATCCCCTTGGTGGTCCCATTTACGCTTGGAATCCGTCAGTATCCAATGCTGTTGCTGGCGTCATTGTTAACGCTCCTCCGGTCAACCAAGGCGCGTTTGTCGCCATGCCGCAGCGTCAGATTGTGGCTTGGGGCTCAACATTTACTGGAATTGTTGATTCCATGTTGGTTCGCTGGTGCGACGTTGATAACTATGACCAGTGGATCGCGCAAATTACCAATCAGGCCGGCTCTTATCGCATCCCCAAGGGTTCGCGTATCGTTCAAGGCATTCAGGCGGGACAACAGGGCCTTTTGTGGACAGACCTTGGCATATGGGCCATGCAGTATGTCGGTCCTCCTTATGTCTATCAGTTCAACGAGCTTGGCACTGGCTGCGGCCTGATTGGTCGTAAGGCTGCTGGTTCGGTAAACGGCATTGTCTATTGGATGGGGCAGAGCCAGTTTTACAGGCTTGCTGGCAGCGGTGTTGAACCCATTCGTTGCCCCGTTTGGGATGTTGTTTTTCAGGATCTGGATACGACAAATCTTGACCGCATCAGAGTCGCGCCCAACTCTCGCTTTGGCGAAATCACTTGGCATTTCCCCACCATCAGCAATGGCGGTGAAAACTATGGCTACGTCAAATACAACTTTGTTTTGGACCAGTGGGATTACGGGTTCAACTCTGCGTCTAATCCCTATGTGGCGCGGTCTGCGTGGATCAACGAGTCGGTTTTGGGTGCGCCAATTGGCGCAGGCTTAAACCAGTATCTCTACCAGCACGAGACATCGACTGACGCAGACGGCGTGGCGATGGACAGCTACTTCCAGACCGGATACTTCGTTCTAAACGAAGCCGATGTGAAGATGTTTATTGATCAGGTCTGGCCTGACATGAAGTGGGGCTATTATGGTGGAACGCAGGGCGCTAACGTCCTTCTGACTTTTTATGTGACAGACTATGCCGGGCAAACACCAACGGCATATGGTCCGTACACGTTGACGCAGGCTACAACCTACATCACTCCCCGTTTCCGTGGCCGCTTGGTCGCCATACGGATTGAGAGCAATGACATTGGCTCCTTCTGGCGTCTCGGGAATATCCGCTACCGCATCCAAGCCGATGGGAAATACTGATGCCCGCATCGCTCGATGACATCCTTACAACGCAAAAAAACGGCGTCGTTGCGATCAATGGCCTGAACCAGAACATTGGGTTTATTGGGGCTGTCTACCGTGGCAATCCGCAGCCCAGCGGAGCTGCGGGCACGTCTATTGGGACCATTTACACGGTCCCTGCAAATCAACAGTTCACGTTGACAGACATTGAGATCTGCAACGCATCCGCCGCAGCCACTACGTTCAGCATCTATCTGGTGGCGTCTGGCGGCACTGCGGGGACCAGCAACGCGCTATTCTATAGCGCTCCCATCAACGGGAATACGACTGTGCAGTGGACGGGGAGCACTGCGTTGTCGGCTGGCAGCACGGTTCAGGTCTTGGCTGGCGCGGCTACAGTGTCCATGAAAATTTCAGGGGGAGCGACCTAATGGCTATTACGGTCTACCCGCCCTATGGCTCTCAAACAAACCCTCAATATGTGACCTTTGACGGTACGAACGTCGATGCTTTCGGGCGTCTGCGGGTGTCTAATCCGTTCACGCTCTTTGACAGCCAGAGCCGTTTTGCCGCCGACAAGCACTTCAGCTACGTGACCGCTACTGGCGGCACGACCAGCTACAATACCAATCAATCATCCGTGAACCTCAATGTCACAACAACCTCTGGCTCAACGGCTGTTGCCCAGACATTTCGGGTGTTTCCGTATCAGCCCGGTAAAAGCTTGCTTACACTACAGACGTTCACTATGGCGTCTGCCGCTACAAATTTGCGCCAGCGAGTTGGGTATTTTAGCGCCCAAAATGGCGTGTATCTTGAGCAAGGGCCAAATGGCGTCACGTTTGTGATCCGCACCTATACCAGCGGGACCGTGAGCGATGCCCGGTATGTGGCGCAGGCCAATTGGAACGGCGACAAGCTCAACGGCACTGGCGCGTCTGGCATCACGCTTGATCTGACCAAAACGCAGATCCTTTGGTTCGATATTGAGTGGCTGGGTGTTGGCAACGTTCGTTGCGGGTTCATCATCAACGGCCAGTATGTTGTTTGCCACACGTTCCAAAATGCAAACGAATCAACATCGACTAAAGTCTATATGCAGACTGCTACGTTGCCTTTGCGGTATGAAATAGCCACTACCGGCACCACTGCGGCTACTGCCGCTCTTCAAATGATTTGCGCCACCGTCATCTCTGAGGGTGGCTACGAGCAAGTGTCCGCGCCCTACATCGCGAGAGCGACCGGAAACGGCGTAGCGATAGCTAATAATACGGGGCTCGCGTTCACCCCTGTGGTGTCAATTAGGGTCAATTCCAGCTATTATGGGGCCGTGATAGTTCCGTCTATCGTGAACTTTGCTGCAACATATTCTGGAACTTACGAGATTGTTTTGGTGCGAAACCCGACACTGACGGGAGCAACATGGGCCGCCGGAACGATCAGCGATGGTATTGTCGATGTGGACACTGCTGCAACAGCCATGACAGCAACCGCTGATGGTATTGTTCAAACAGACTACATAGTGTCTACCAATCAGGGGTCTGTGCCAATCATCGCTCCCTTTGGTTACAACTTTGACTTGCAGCTTGGCTACGTAGCGTCCTTAACTGGCAACGGTTTTGCCAGCAGCGATGTTATAACTCTCGGGGCTCGCGGTTTGAATATTTCGGGTTCCAATGGTGCTGGTATCGGCTCAATCGCCTTCTACAACCTGTCGGTGTGATCATGCCATTGAAAAAAGGCTCCTCGCAGAAAACTGTCAGCTCCAACATCAGCGAGCTGGTCAGCTCCGGTCGCCCGCAGAAGCAGGCCGTCGCCATCGCCCTCAACCCCGCCCGTCACGCCCGCGCGACTGGTGGCCCGTTGAAAATGCCCAAGCCTCCCAAGCCAGAGGCGTCAACCGTTCACCTCGGGCCAATTCACAGCCCCGTTGCCGGACGCACCGACCACTTGCCCATGCACGTTCCCTCGGGCTCCTACGTCATCCCCGCCGACATCGTGTCGTCGCTGGGCGAGGGGAACACGATGGCGGGCTACCGTGCCGTCAAAATGATGTTTCGTGATGCGCCGCAGGGGGCCTATGCCGCAGGTGGTGGCGTCGGAGAACCTGTTCCTATTGTCGCCGCCGGTGGAGAATATGTTCTTTCTCCCGACGAAGTCATCTGGGCCGGGGGCGGAGACCTTGACGCGGGCCACCGCTCCCTCGACAAGTGGGTCACGGACACGCGCAAGGAATTGATCGACACACTCAAGAAGTTGCCGGGTCCGAAGAAAGATTGAGGGGGATCTCAATGTCTGACGAACTGAAGGTGTGGGTTGGCAAGCCCGAGGATGTGGACGACATGATGGAGCTGGCCATTGCGGGCAGCTACGAAAACAGCTTCGTGAGGCCCAATCACGAACTCCTCCTGCGCGAGGTTTGGCCCGCCCTGAACCGCGAAAACGGGATCGTCGGCTTCGTCGGCGTCCCCGGCGAGAAGCCACAGGGGGCGATTCTTTTGAGAATTTGCCATGTGTGGTATAGTGACGACGAAATCCTTGAAGAGCGCGCCGTCTTCATTCACCCCGATTTCAGGGTCGCGAAGGGTGGTCGCGCTCGCAAGTTGTGCGAATTTGGCAAGAAGGTTGCGGATGAACTTGGAATACCGCTCACCATCGGCGTCATGTCCAGCCAGCGCACGGCAGGCAAAATCCGCATGTACGAGCGCATTTTTGGGCCGCCCTCTGGGGCATATTTCCTTTACGGAACCCGCACAGGCACTTGGAAACAGGCTGCCGAATAACTCTTGAGGTAGGCGATGGGCGGCGGCAAAGGCGGTTCGACAACAGTCAACAAGACGGAAATTCCGCCGGAAGTTTTGGCGCGGTACAATGCCGTCAACGCTCGGGCCGAAACCGTCGCCCAGCAACCCTACCAGCGTTACAGCAATGATCCCAACGCTTTTGTGGCTGGCCTGACGCCCACGCAAATGGCTGGCATTCAAAATGTTAACGCGATGGCCGGGGCTGCGCAGCCCTATTACGGGGCCGCCACCCAGCAACTCGGTCAGGCTCAACAGCAGGGTCAGGGCTATCTTGGCGCCGCTACGGGCCAGCTCGGGGCTGCGCAGCAGACGGGTCAGGCATTAGGCTCCACCGCCGGTGAACAATACGCTCAGGCCGCCAATGTCGCGGCCCCTTATTATCAGGCCGCCACAGCCAATCTTGGTGCGGGTCTGGGCCTTGCCGCCCCGCTAAATCTCGCCGCCGCCCAGTCGGCTTTTGGCGCTGCTGGAGCTGCCGCCCCTTATTATGGCGCGGCTACCCGTGGAACGCAGGCCGCAATTCGGGGGGCGCAGCCATATCAAACGGCTGCCACGCAGGCGGCTTTGGCCGGTTCTCAGGCCGTTTCTCCGGGGCAGCTTCAAACCGTTCAGTTCCTGAATCCCTATACACAGAATGTCGTTGCGGCTACGCAGGCCGCCTTGGGCCAGCAATTTGGGCAGCAGCAGGCTCAACAGCAGGCCGAAGCTATTCGTGCCGGGGCATTTGGCGGTGACCGTTCCGGGCTGCAACGTGCGCAGCTTCGCGGGCAACAGGCCCTTGCTGAATCGCAAGCCATTGCCCCGCTATACCAGCAGGCCTATCAGAATGCCTTGCAGACTGCTCAACAGCAGCAGGGTGTTAATTTAAGCGCAGAGCAAGCCAATCGCGCCGCTCTCCAAGGGCTTTCTCCCCAGCTCGCCGCCCTTGGGCAGCAGGGGTATGGCCAGCAACTTGGCGCCGCCCAGCAGATGGCTGGCTTGGGGCAGGCTTTGTATGGGCAGGGCATGACCGGCGCCCAGACTTTGTCTCAACTTGGGCAGGCTGGTTTTGGCCAACAATTGTCGGCGGCGCAACAGGCTGCGGCTCTTGGTCAGGGGCTCTATGGACAGGCGCTGGGCCTTGGTCAGGCCATTCAGGGCCTTGGTCAACAGCAGTACGGTCAGGGGGCTCAGACGGCCCAGCAGCTTGCTGCGCTTGGCCAACAGGGTTACGGCATGGGTGCGGGCACGTCCAGCGCCCTTGCGAACCTTGGCACGAATGCCCAACAGGCGGGCCTTGCTGGTGCGCAGGCGCAATTGCAGGCTGGCCAACAGCAACAGCAGACTGAGCAGGCTGGCAAGCAGGCCATGTACAATCAGTTCATGCAAGAGCAGGGCTATCCCTTCCAAGTGGCCCAGTTCCTTGCGAACATCGCCACCGGCACGGGCGCCCTGTCGGGCAATCAGAGCACGTCCACGACGACGGGCGGCGGCGGGTTCTTCTCGGACAAGCGCCTCAAGGAGAATGTCCAGAAGGTCGGCGAGACCAACGACGGCCAGCCCATCTATCGCTACAACTACAAGGGCGATCCGCGCACCCAGATCGGGCTCATGGCGCAGGACGTTGAAAAGGAGCACCCCGAGGCGGTGGGGCTTGCTGGCGGCTACAAGACCGTGGACTACAAGAAGGCCACGGAAGACGCTGTGCATAAGGCTGACGGCGGGGGAACAACTGACGCCTACGCTATTACCCCCGAGTCAAAGAGCCAGATGCTGGCCAAGCCCACCGGCCTTGGCGCATTGCAGTTGCCCCAGATGAAGACCGAGGGAATTGCTGTCCGCTCTATGACGCCCGCATCCGAGATTGAGGCCCTCCGCGCTCCCAAGGCGACCGGCTTTTCGCCCGGCACGATGGAGGCCAATCGCGCCGAAGCCGCAAGCCTGCGCAGTGCGCTTTCCAGCGGGCGCGGCGCGGACCTTGGCTCCGGCCCAGAGTACATGCAGTCAAGGCTGTCCGAGTTGGACAGGTTCCTTGGCCAGAACTCGTCGCAGGGCGGCCTTGTCGGCCCCGAGGGCGGCGCCTTCTCCCGTGGCGGCTTCGCCTTCGGCGGTGGCCCCTACGGCGTCCAGTTGGAGCCCATGCAGGTTCGCCAGATGATGCAGGCGCAGCCCGGCCAGCGTCCGGCGGAGCGCAACGCTCTGGCCGAAGCCAAGCAGATCGGCGACCTCGCTTCTTTGGGCTACGCTGGCTACAAGAATCGCCCCGACTTTTTGCGCAGCGATGCGGATATTGCGGCCCGCAAAACCTCTGAAGCCGCCGCAAAAGTAGCCGAATTGCAGAAGCTTGAATGGGCTAAGGAGAAGGGCATTGACGTTGACACTCTCCTCGGCAAAGCCCACGGCGGCCTGATCGGCGACCGTGAGGCTTATCGTGATAGGGGCTACGTCAACTCCAGCTCCAACCCCTACAGTGGCATATCCGAGGGCTATCTGGACGACACCCTCCAGACGCAGCAACAGACGCCGCGTCCGTCCCTCGACGTGAAGGGCGCGCCGAAGCCCCAGCCCGCCAAGAGCGGCCTCGGCGAGACGATTAATGCCGCAAAGAGCCTTTACAAGGGCGGCGAGTGGGCGGCGGACAAGCTCGGCCTCGGTGCTTCTCCGACTGCCATGAGCGCCACCAGCGCCGAGGCTTTGCCGGGCGTCATCGACCTCACGTCTGGCGCTGGCCTTGCTGGTGCTGCGCCGGAAGCTGCGGCTGCGGCTGAAGGTCTCGCAGGTGCGGCGGGGGCTGGCGAAGCCCTTGCTGGCGGCGCTGCGGCTGCGGAAGGCCTTGCCGGTGCGGCGGGCCTCGCGGAGCTGGGAACTGGCCTTGCTGCGGCAGGGACGACGGCGCTTGAGGCTCTTCCCTTCCTCGCCTTCCTGTCTGACGAGCGCGCCAAGCACGACATCAAGAAGGTTGGCACCCTCTTCGACGGCCAACCCGTCTACCGCTACGCCTACAATGGCGACGACAAGACCCAGATGGGCCTCCTTGCCCAGAAGGTTGAGAAGGTCGCCCCCGAAGCTGTTGGCCTTGCTGGCGGCATGAAGACGGTGAACTACAAGAAGGCGACCGATAAGGCCGCCAAGCGCAAGCATTATCAGAGGGCTGGCCTTGTAGTTCCTGACGAGTATTCCACCGCAGAGCCCGACCTTGCGGGCGCCGAGGGCGGCACTGAAACGACAACCCAAGGCGGCGACGGCAAGACAGTTGTCGGTCATTCCGCCCCGCTTGTGCGGACTACGCGGCCCGTCCCGACACCTGAGAGTGCAATTGCCGCCGTTCCTGCGCCCCGCGCGCGCGAACCCGGCGTCGCCTCCGGGTCTCGCCCGTCTATCCCAGACCTCGGCGGACTCGTCCCCGAGGGGATGAAGGATACCTTGTCGTCCGAGAACTTCTGGGTGCCCGCTCTGGCGGGCATTGGCTCGATGCTGGCGTCGCCCAACAAGACGTTCCTCGGGGCCGTTGGCTCGGGGTTGGTGGGCGGCACGACTGCCTACACTGACTTGCAGAAGCAGCAGGCCGATCAGCTTATGAAGAGGCTGGAGATGTCCAAGGGCCGCTTCAAGGGTCCTGTTCTTGTCGGCGACAAAGATATGTATCAGGACACCGTTGCCGGTGACTATGTCACGCAAGAGGAAATGGCTCGTCGTCAAAACCAGTTCATTGGGGGAAAAGGTTCTGGGGCGGCTGCAACTGCCCCGGCATTGCCTTCCACGCCGGGCGGAAGAGCCGCCGTTGACGCTGTCGATACCGCTAAAAAGATCGTCACGGAAGAACCTCCGACAGTTCAGCCACGCGCTCCCGCTCCTCCGGCAAAAAAGGAAGAGATTGCCGCTCCTACTACAACGCAACCCGCTGCCGCAACTTCGGCCCCGAAGGCCGCCGAACCAGACCCTAATCGCATCTTGACCAAGCCCGAGATGATTGCGGCTGCGCGTCAGAATGAGAGTCTCTTTCAACACCTTCCTGAAGAGCGTCGCCCACTGGCCCTTGAGGCCGAAGCAAAGCGCCTTGAGGATGAGGGCAAAACCTATCTCCGGCAGTCGCAGGAAGAAGCGCGCCGGTCTGGCCTCACCATGGGCGCTGAAGAGCGTGTGCGCCTTGAGGCCGCATCAAAGAGGTTTGCGGAACTGGCCAAGGACAGGCGCGAAGAGGCGGCGAAGAGGCGTGAAGAGGCCAACAATTTGTTTGAGGGCGCTATTGCCAGCCAGCTTAAAGAGGCAGAGGCCCGCATCGCAAGAACGGTGGAAAGAGATTTTGCAGAAGAAATAGCGCCCAGCGGTGAAAAAGTTCGCCTGCCGCCCGGCGTAAAAATGCCTTCTGCCGTTGCCCCTGAGCCCACGGCTGCGCAACAAACAGCACCAAAAGTCGCCGAAGTTGACCCCAAGACAGCTCGCCTTGTTCTTGCCCGCCCTGTTGCGCCCGCTGGCGGCGGATTGATCCAGCCGACAAATCTTCCTCCGGGAACTAAAGTCAGCGAAATTAGCACGGCAGCCAAAAATCAAAGCACAATGGATGAGCAGTTTCAAAAGGACTTCATGGAAAAGGCCCCGTCCGTTGGGCAGGCCCGCCAGCGTTATATGGGTCTGGTGAATGCCTTCAAACTGTTTGAGAGCGGCAGTGCGGAAAGCACACTCGCCGGGTGGGCGGCTGTCGCCCAGAGCTTCGGCTATCCCGAGATCGCTCGGGGCCTTGCAAGCGGTGACCCCGCCGCCGTTCAGTGGACGCAGAAGATTGGCCCCAATCTTGTATTGGAAACACTGAAGGCTGCCACGCCCCGTTTTGCTCAGTCTGAATTTATGACTTTGCAAGAAAAGGGAACGCCGGAGCCTAATAAGCTTCCGCAGGCTAACTTCCAAATGGTAAAGGAAGGTCTTGCCACGTTGAACCGCACCGATGCATTCATGCAGGCTTGGCAGAACGCCTCGCAAGAGGAAGGCTGGCGCAGCCCGTCTGCCTATTATGCTGTATGGTCTAAAGCCAATCCAATTGAGAAGTTTGAACAGTCGGCTGAACGCCAGATGGGTAACTTCGCTGGCATGCCGCTACCCAAAGCTTCTGAATGGGCCCCCGGCGCAGTCTATGTTGTGCCGAAGAGCCTTTCTACGGAGCAAAAAGCCTTCTTTGACAAACGCGGGCTGAAGGCTGGCGACGCCTTCCAATATGGAGGTGCGGAAGCTCCGCCCGATCAGGTCATCCGGCCAATCCCCAAGCAGCAACTCTACTCCATCCCCGCGATGAGGCAGTGATATGAGCCAGCAAGAGATCGACGCCCTCTTTGGTGGCCCTCCTCCCAGTGCGGCGGTGCAGGCGGAGCCGGGTGGCGCAGGCGTTGAAACCTTGTTCGCCGAGGGTTCTAGGCCCCCGCCGACGACAGCCGAAAGTGTTCAAGAGAAAATAGTTCGCCCACTGACGCCTCGCCGCATGGGTGACGTTCTTGAGCAGAAGATGCTGCCAGCCATTGAGAAGACGCAGCAGGAGGCTGAGTCCGAACGCCTGAGCAAGTTGGCGGGCGCTCAAATGGAGCTGGGGCATCTTGACCCCATGACGCAAAAAGCCTTGGCGTTGACCGGCTCCGCAGCCGACACGGCCACCGCCGGTGTGTTTCCGTATATCCCCGCCGCTCTCGCCAAGGGTGCGGGCAAGCTTGGTATTTCTGGCTACGAGCGTTACGCTGACATGCCGCTTGTGGAGGCCAAAAAGGAAGCCGAACGCAAAATGGGTGCGGCCTCCACTATTGAGCCCGGCTACAGCGCCGCTGGCACCGCTGGCGGCCTTTTGCTTGGAGCCACAGCGTTACCGGCCATTGCGCCTGCGCGCGGCCCAATGGTGTCTGGTGCCCTTACTGGCGGAACTTATGGCGCTGTTTCTGGCGGTGCTGCGGAGGGCGACATCGGTGACGCCGTGAAGGGCGCAGTTGTCGGCACTCTCGGTGGCGCTGTCGCTGCCCCCATTCTTGAGCGCACAGCTTCCGGGCTCATGCGCCTCTTCACCGGCGGCAAGCCAGTCGTAACATCCTCTGGGGCGCTCACCGACGAGGCTATTGCCGCCGCGCGGGCTGCGGGCCTCACTGATCAGGAAATTACTACCCTAACTCCCCAACTGCGTCAGACCTTTGAACGTCGCGGCGTGACGCCCGCAGGGGCCGCAGAGGCTCCCTTTGAAGAGTTTGGCATCACCCCCACGCGCGGCATGGTCACTGGCGAGGCCGCGCAGTTGGAGCGTGAGGCTCGTTTTGGAAACTATGCCCCGCAAGCTGAACAAGCGGCGGCGGCGGCTCAAAACATCGCCGGTGGCGCGCAACCCTCCGTCAGGGACGCAGTGACTGCCGCTGTTGAGGCTGGCAACCGTCAAGCGGAAGCTCTTCGCAGGGCATATACTCAGGCCTATGCCGTGGCCGAAAACACGCCCGGCACCTTTACCCGTGAGTCGATCTCCAATCTTGGCGACAAGATAATGCAGGGGCTTGCGACTGACCCGAGAAACCTTTCCATTATTGGGAACGACGCTGCGCGGGCCGCTGCCACTAAATTGGACACCGTCTTAGGTGCCGCAATTCCTGCTGGCCCCGGAGTATCTGTTGTCCACAGGACGTTTCAGGGTGTCGAGGCCGGTCGCAAGCTCCTCAACGAGGCGCTTGGGGCCGCGACGAATAATGCAGATCGTCGGGCCGTTCGCCGCCTGATTGACGAGTTTGACCAACGGATTGAGCAGAACATCAACAACGGGGCCTTCTCCGGCAACCCGAATGTCGTCGATGACTGGCGCGCAGCCCGCAGGCTCTACTCTGAATATCAGGGCCGGTTTGGCGTCAGAAAGACCGGCGAAGACGCCGGGCAACTGATGCGCAGCGTCCTTGACGGCACAAAGAGCGCCGACGACGTTGGCAACGCCATGTTCAATTTTGCCTCGTCTGGCGATGCGAATTTGAAGCAGCAGGCCATCAAGACGATGCTGCAACTGCGCCGGGCGCTTGGCCCCAATTCCCCGGAGTTGGAGGACATCAAGCGTTCTTACATGCAGCAAGTGATGACCCCGAGAGTTCCCGCAGGGGCCAATGAGGCTGCCACAGCCGCCGCTGACTTCTCGCGTGTGGCGACCAATATCGACCAGATGTTGACCGGCAAGGGCGCAGAGTTCTCGCGCCGCTTCCTCACGAATGGCGAACGCAATGCGATGGCGCGCTACGCCGACGTTATGCGCCGCGCTGGCCAACTTCCGCCTGCGGAGGCCGCCAACCGACTGGGCGCTTGGGGCAATGCGGCGCTGACGGTGGCGCCAGCGGTCGTTGGTGCGGCTGCGACGCAATTGACCCAAATTGATCCGACGCTGGCCGCTGTCTTTGGCGCGCTTGGATCAATCCCCGGCGGCGTCCGCGTCATCAAGGGAACGCCCGCAGTTCAAACATACCTCGCCAATCGTCCCCCAGAGAACGTGGCGCGTCCCTACCGCTTCCCTGCGTCTCGCACAGCGGTTCCGCTTGGCGTAACTGCGGAGCCGGGCCTTGAGGAGGATGTCAAAAACCTCCGCGAGGGTCGCGCCACTGGCGGCGCAGTCAATCTCATGGCATTATCCAAGGCGGCCAAGAAGCACGTCACGAAAAGCACTGAGGACCTCCTGAACGAGAGTGACGACACGGTCACCCGCGCTCTGGAAGTCGCCAACAAACACATCTAAGGGCTGAACATGACCAGCACTTTCAGCACGAATAAGTCTCTTGAGCTGCCCGGCAATGGCGACTACGTCAACACATGGAACGTCCCTGTTAACGGCGACATGTCCATCATTGACGCCGCCTTGGGCGGGACAACAAGCTTAAACGCGACTTCCGGCTCGGCCACGCTCACGGCTACGCAGTATCAGAAGCTGATCCTGAACGTGACCGGCTCGATTGCGGCGGATGTGACCTACACGATTCCGGCTGGAGTTGGCGGTCAGTGGGTGGTGCGGAACGCCACAACCGGCAACAAGAACATCATCATAGCCTCTGGCGGGGCGGGCGTGTCGGCCACGGTTAGCCCCAGCCTTGTGGCTACGGTGGCATGCGACGGGACCAACTGCTATGTCGTGACGGCGAGTACGTCTCCGACTGGGGGCGGCTCCGATCTGGCTTTCTATCTTAATGACATAACCATCACTACCAGCTATACTATCCCCACGGGGAAAAACGCTGGCACGTTTGGTCCTGTGACCATTGGCGGGTCTGTGACTGTCACGATTCCGTCTGGGTCAACGTGGAATATCGTCGGCGGCGTACCTCAGTAGGAGCTTCTTTGACATGCCAATAGCGATCAAAGGAACGGGCGGCGGGGGAATTACGCTGACTGCTGGCGCGGCCTCCACGGACACGACCCTGACGCTGCCTGCGACGGATAGCACGGTGCTTGCCTCTACGGCGGTGTCGTCGTCTAGCACGAACACTGTGACGAACAAGATTGCGGTGAACATTAACGGGACTGTTTATTACATTCTCGCATCCACCTCTGGCACATGAGGACGCTGAAATGCCCTTGAATATTGGATCAACGGCTGGCGGCTCAGTCACTCTTACGTCAGGGTCAACGGCTTCTGCGACGACGCTGACGCTGCCTGCGGTCAATGGGACGGTACTGACGACTGGAACGACGCTGACGGTGGCGCAGGGCGGCACTGGTTCCACATCGTTGACTGCGAACAATGTGCTCTTGGGGAATGGGACGAGCGCCCTTCAGGTTGTTGCGCCGGGGGCGAACGGTAATATCCTGACCAGCAACGGGACAACTTGGGCCAGTTCTGCGCCTGCGGCAAGTGTGACTGCTTTGGCGGCGGGCACAGGGATTAGCGTGTCGGGCTCCACCGGATCGGTGACTGTCTCCAATACGGGCGTGACCTCTGCTGCGGCGGGCACTGGAATCAGCGTTTCGGGTTCGACTGGCGGCGTGACGTTTACCAATACCGGCGTAACGTCTCTGACGACCAGCAGCGGATTGAGCACCAACACATCTGCGACTGGCGCTGTCAGCGTCACCAACACGGGCGCGCTGTCTGTAAATGCGGGCACGGGCATATCGGTCAACACCACCACCGGAAACATCACGGTCACGAATGCTGGTGTGACATCTGCGGCTGCTGGCACGGGCATTAGCGTATCTGGCTCGACGGGCGGCATTACTTTTACAAACACGGGCGTCACTTCTCTGGCCGCTGGCTCTGGCATTAGTTTGTCTGGATCTACTGGCGGGGTTACAATAACCGGAACTGGGGGCACAGTTACGTCAATCACGGCGGGAAATGGACTGACTGGCGGGACAATTACCGGCAGCGGGACCATTGCAGTTAGCACGACTGCTGGCGCTGTTGGAACATATGCATTTTTGACATGGGATTATTCGTTTGGCGGCGTCATAACATTTGGCACTTCTGTAACCACAAATAGTTCGACGTATCCATACACTAATTTAACTCCCGCTGCCACAAATAACAACGGAGGTAGCGCTATCCCCAGTGGTCAAACATGGCGCTGTATGGGATATTGCGATAGCGGGTACGCCACACTTTTTGTCCGCATATCCTGAGGGGGATAACATGAAGCTGGAACTAACGGTTAACGAAGTCAACACCATCATGCAGGCACTCGGCAATGCGCCCTATGTGCAGGTTGCTGAGTTGATCCAGAAGATTCGCGAACAGGCGCAGGCTCAACTGAGCCAGCCTGCAACTGAGGAGATTGTGCAATGAGCATCACGAACACTTGGGTCATCGAGCAGATGAACTGCTACCCGCAGGCTGAGGGCCAGACGGATGTGGTGTTTACTGTCCACTGGCGCGTCAACGCCACTGACGGCACCTACAACGCAAGCGTCTACGGCACGGTTGGCATCACCTACGTCGCAGGCTCGCCCTACACGCCCTACGCTCAATTGACGCAGGCACAGGTCATTGGTTGGGTGCAGGATGCTATGGGGCCTGAACAAGTCACCAGCATTGAAGATGGCCTTGCTGCGAACATCGCTGATCAGGTGAGCCCGCCTGTTGTGACGCCCCCGCTGCCTTGGGCTTCTGCCTAATAACCTAATAGGAGGCTACCATTAGCACGTTAAAGACCATCAACGTCATCCATCCTTCTGGAACGACGAACAACATCGTCAACGATGCTAGTGGCAACGTTTCGTTGGGTGCGAACCTGACCTTCACCGGCACTGGTGCGCGCATCACTGGCAATTTTGGCTCTGGAGCGATTAATACTCGAATATTATTTCAGTCAAGCACTTCAAATACGCAAACAAACATTGCTGCCGTTGAGAATGGTACAACGTCTACAGGTGCTGGTGCCGCGCAATTAATAGTTGGAGACAGCAATTACGCGACAGCAGCGAATTTTTCCGCTGGTGGAATCGGTTTAATCAAAAATACCGATATTCGTATTTTTTCTAGCGCAAATGGAACCGGCACCTATTTGCCGATGACATTTCACACTGGTGGCTCTGAACAAGTGCGCATCGGCGCTACTTCTGGCACCGACCTCGGCACTGTCGGCATTGGCTACTCCACCCTTACCGGCGTCGGGACGAATGGTCTGGCGGTGTCGGGGAATGTGGGGATCGGGACGAGTTCGCCGGGTGCCAAGCTTGTCGTCAACGGTGGAACAAGCACGTCACAAATCCGCTTGGAAGTGAACAACGCCGCTTTCACGCAAGAGGTGTCTACTAACGCTGCCGTAAGTGCGTATGTGTACAAATCCAATGATGCTTCATACCACGTATGGAAGTTAAGCAGCTCAGAAGCAATGCGCATCGACACCAGCGGCAACGTGGGGATTGGGACGAGTTCGCCGGGAGTAAAGTTAGATGTGAACGGGGCCTTGCGTGTTGGATTGGCTTCAAATCCAACAACTATTGCAGGCAACAGTCAGTTTTATGACCAGTCAGGTATCGGACCAACAATTAGTGGATACCACTTTACTGTACGGACAGGTAGCTCAACTCCAACAGAATCCATGCGCATCGACTCCAGCGGTAACGTGGGGATTGGGATTAGCTCTCCAAGCACCTATGGCAGATTGGCCGTTGTAGCGAACGATGCATACAATCCAAATGTTGTTTTTGTTTCTGATGCTTCTGCCGCTAACTGGGCAAGAGCGGATTGGAAAAACGTAAATGTTGCCTACACGGGCATCATTTACATGGATCAGGGTGGCCTATTCAATATTCGTAATGACGGTGCAAATGCTATTGCGTTTTCTACCAACGGCGGTAACGAACGTATGCGCATCGACTCCAGCGGCAACGTCATTGCTGGCGGGTCTGTTGCTCTAGCAACCACGGCTACCAACGGCTTCTTGTATGTTCCTACTTGCGCCGGAACGCCAACAGGGACGCCAACAGCCGTAACGGGCATGGCCCCCATAGTGGTCAACACTACCAACAACAAGCTATATTTCTATTCCGGCGGCGCATGGCGTGACGCTGGTCCGTAATGAGGGGTAGTAACGTGAAACTTGGTATGACTATCCAAGAACTATCCGCCAAAAACGACGCGCTTGAGACTCGTCTTGCTGCGTTAGAGGCTAAATAATGGTAGTCATGCTTTGGTGCGTTGGAGACTAGAACGTGGCAAACGCACAAATCCCTCTGCTCCCCGCAGCTACGGCCCTCAACGGCACGGAGCAGCTTGAGATTGTTCAGGCTGGCACGTCACGGCGCACGACTACTGGAGACATAGCTGGGATTGTTGGCGGCCCCACCGGTCCCACGGGAAGCGTCGGCCCCACCGGGGACCAAGGCCCGACCGGCCCGACTGGCAGTACCGGCCCAACGGGGGCGCCATCCAACGTCACTGGGCCGACCGGAAGCACCGGCCCGACCGGCGGCTTCGGGCCTACGGGGCCTACGGGAGCGGATTCTACTGTGCCCGGCCCGACCGGCCCGCAGGGGACTATCGGCCCCACGGGCGTCACGGGCAGCACGGGGCCTACGGGCGTAAACGGCGATATCGGGCCTACGGGCAGCACGGGGCCTACGGGAAGCGGCGCAACCGGGCCTACGGGGCCTGCGGGTGTGCAGGGCATAGACGGGCCTACGGGCCCCACGGGAGCCGCATCTACGGTTGTTGGGCCTACGGGGCCAACTGGCAGCATCGGCCCGACTGGAGCCACGGGAGCGGCCTCTACGGTCGTCGGCCCGACTGGCCCGACTGGCCCGACTGGCCCCACTGGCGCTGTTTCGACAACGCCCGGTCCCACTGGCCCCACTGGCGCGGCTGGCACATCTTCAAACTTGTTCCTGTACCGGGCGAACACCAGCATCACCTCGGGGTATCCGGGTGACGGTGACATTCTCTGGAATGCCTCGACCCAGACCAGCGCCACGCAGATCAATGTCAGCCACCTGACTGACAACAACGTGGACGTGGACATCTTTCTGGCGCTCCTGACCGTTGGCGAACAGATCGTCATCCAGAGCCAGAGTAGCAGTTCGGACTACCAGACATGGACGATCTCTGGCACCCCAACTAGCGTGAACCCCGGCACTGCCACTGCCTACTGGACATACCCGGTCACGCTCACGGCATCCGGCGGCACGGGCACCACTAACTTCTCCAGCGGGCAGACGCTGTTTCTGGCGCTCGTGAATGGCGTGAGTGGCCCGACTGGCGCACAAGGGCCAACCGGCCCCACTGGCGCGGCATCGACTGTAGCTGGCCCGACAGGCCCCACAGGCGACCTAGGGCCGACCGGGCCGACCGGAGGTGCCTCCACAGTTGCCGGGCCTACAGGCCCCACGGGCGTGGCGGGAATCGACGGGCCAACGGGTCCGACTGGCGCGTCCTCTACTGTGCCCGGCCCAACTGGCCCCACGGGAGACGCCGGAAGCGCGGGCCCGACCGGGACCAGCGGAAGCGCGGGCAGCACCGGCCCCACGGGTCCAAACGGGCTCGGCTACGCTGGACTGACCAGCAGCACCTCAAATGCTGTTGGCGCGGGTTCGCTGACGTTCACCACGAATCTCTCTGACACTCAGACAGCCTTTGCGATTGGTGAGCGTGTCCGCATCGCCTATACAGTGACGCCCGCGAACTACGTCGAGGGGATCATCACCTCGTTCAGTGGCACGACGCTCGTCATCACCTCTGACGCATTCGGCGGTTCTGGCACCTACACCTCTTGGAACATCGGCGTTGCTGGCAATGTCGGCGCGACTGGTGCGACTGGTCCCACAGGTCCGGCTGGCGGCGGTGGTGGAAGCAGCATCTCGGTGTCGGACGAGGGGTCGCTTCTCACTTCGGGCGTCACCAGCTTTGATTTCACTGGTTCCGGCGTCACGGCCTCGGCGGTTGGCACTGCGGTCACGGTGAATGTGCCCGGCGGCACCTATACCCGCACCACGATCACAGCGACTGCCGGTCAGACCAGCTTCACGGCCAACTACACGGTCAATTACGTTCAGGTCTATGTGAACGGAATCCTGCTCAACAGCGCCGACTACACGGCCACCACCGGCACCACCGTTGTGCTGGCGTCTGCGGCAGCGGCTGGCGACATTGTCGATGTAGTCGCAATCAACATCGGTACGTTCACTGGCGGCGTGACGATCACGGGCACACCAACGAACGGGCAGATAGCGACGTGGACTGGTTCCACAAGCATTCAGGGCACAACTATTCTCCCCACTGCCAATGGCGGTCTTGGCGCGTCATTGTCGCCAACGACTGCTGGCAATACGATATTCTCGACTGATGGGACAAACTGGTCATCGACAGCGAAGATTGTGCAGGGTACATCTGTCTCAGCCAGCGGCACTAGCGTTTCATTTACGGGGCTTCCTGCTTGGGTTAAGCGCATCACGATTCTTATGAACGCCTTAAGCACAAGTGGGACATCTGATCTTTCAGTTCGAATTGGTTCTGGGTCATTCGTTACTTCAGGGTATGTAGGATCAAGCGCCTTTGTTTCTCAATCAAGTGTCGCGGCGGGCGGCGCTGCTGCAACAACAGCGTTTACTGTTGGCGGCTATTCTGTCAACACATGTACGATTTCTGGCGTTATTACGCTGTACAATATAACCGGGAATGTCTGGAACTATGCCTGCACGGCCACTCGTAACGGCGGGACAACCGCGCAAAACGGCGTTCAAACTACGGTTTATATCCCGCTATCGTTGGCCGGTGTATTGGACCGCGTTCAACTTTTAGCGGTTAACACGACAGACACCTTCGACGCAGGAAGCGTCAACATCCTGTATGAATGAGGGATAACTCATGACCATCTCTCGCAACATATCAGTCATGGCGCAGGGGGCTAGTAGCTCTGGCATTCTCGCTGGCGGCTATGGTGGGCTTGGCGCAAGCGTGTCGCCAACGACTGCGGGCAACGTGCTGTTCACTGCGGACGGGTCTGTGTGGTCATCGACGCAGAAGATCGTGCGTGGCACTTCCGTCTCAACAGCAACAACGTCATTCACTGCTTCTATTAGCGGCACGACGATGACGGTGACTGCGGTTGCATCTGGCACGATTGCTGTTGGACAGGTTATCACTGGTACGGGTGTAACCGCAGGTACAACCATCACAGCATTAGGAACCGGCTCTGGAAGCACTGGAACCTATACGGTCAGCGCGTCTCAAACCGTCGCTTCTACGACAATCACAATTATTGGCTTACGATTTTTGAACATCCCGTCTTGGGTAAAGCGCATCACTATAATGCTCAACGGCGTCAGCTTGAGTAGTACCGGCAATCTCTTGTTTCAAATTGGGACTGGCGGAACTCCAACAACAACTGGATACGTTGGCAACTGCGGAATTATAGGTGGCAGTGGAACGACTGCTGTTGCAAGCTCCACCAGTGGAGTTCCTTCTATCATCAACAGCGCAGCAACAAATTGTTCTGGTGCTTTATTCTTTTATAATGTTACATCAAATACTTGGGTTGCTAATGGCAATGTTTCTTATTCTGGGGCGGGCGGTATGTCTGCCATTGGCGGCAATGTATCTCTTTCTGGAACTCTTGATAATGTGCGCATTTTTACCACCACTGGCACCGACACTTTCGACGCCGGTAGCATCAACATTTTGTATGAATAGGAGTCTTACATGGAACGCATTGAGGTCAACGTCGAGACGGGTGAAGTGACGGTCATCCAGTACACGCCAGAGGAAGAGACTGCGGCGCTTGCCTATGCCGCATCTTTGCCGCCGGAGCCTGTACCAGCTCCTCCGACGCTGGAAGAGTTGCAGGCGCAGCTTGCGGCTATCTCGGCGCAGATACAGGCGCTGGCGGCGGGCGCTTAGGCTTGACGTAGCACAGCCGATAGTGCGCTTTGCAGTACGAGACGCGGTACACTTCGGCGCCACAGAATAGCGCCTCCGCCTCGTTGACGATGTAGCGGCAGTGGAAGATCCGCAGATCCAAGATCGTTACACCAAATAGTGATTGGCCCCCATCATTTTTGGTGGGGGCCTCCTTGCTCTTGGCGTCAAGATCATCCATGATCATGTTGCGTCTGTGGTTCCACCTGAGTGACACGGGCGCTCGAAACGCACTTGGTCCTCGTCTTGGGCTTGTAACCCTCGGCGAGGATTTTTTTATGCCTTCTGATGGCGTTCATTACTGTCGTATGATCGCGGTTGCCCATCAGGCGCCCAATTTGCTTGAGGGAAAAACCCAGCTCCGTGCTCAGTCGGTAGCAGGCCTCGTGCCGAAGGTTCACAAAGGGCATCGTTCTGCTCTGGCTGCGGAAGGCCGCCACGGGCATGTTATGCTTCTCGGCCACCTCATTCATTATCCTGCGGGCGGGCGTCTCAGTGGCCGCCGCAGGGGCGGCAACGGGCTCCGTGGCAGGCGTCGGAACATCAATGGGGTCAGGGTAGACCGCCGGGGGAGGCTCCGGGTAGATGAGCCGGAATGCGGGCTCTTTCTTTACACCGCCATCCAAACGGGCGCGGACGGCCTTGTAGTGTGCGTGGAGTTCTTCAAGCGTCATCATTTTTTTCTCCCAGTGCGTTAATGATAATGGCGTCGATGTCTGAGCTGAATCGGTCGCGCTGATTGTTGATCTTAGCGACCTCGCGGAGGGCTGTCTCTAATTTTTCAATGTGGTCGCCGACATTCGTCCATGCTTCCTTCAATGGCGTGTAAAAGGTGTTGGCCGCCTCCTCGCGGCACTCTTTAACCCAATCACTCATCTTTCCCCTCCAGCGCTTTGCGGGCGTCCATTATTGTTTTCCAACAACACCATGCTTCGTAAGCGTCTCCAGCGCCGTAGTGGGCTAGAGCTTTTTCGTGAGTTACTGTGTGCAAAGGGTGGCCGACGCCAATAAGCAGGGCGACATGATTGCCGCCAATCAGTACTTTTCGCAACGCCGCCTCCAGCTTCTCAATGCGGTTCTTGAGCCGGTCAATCTCTGCATTCTGCTCATTGAGCAGATTCTGGACCCGTGATGCTTCAGTCATTGCATCACCCCGTCCATTTCAGAAAGATCGACAGTGTACCAGTATCCGCTTTCGCACGGCCCACATACGCAGGATGTGGCGTCCTCGGCTTCGCATTCCCCTCCGTCCTCAAACCAGTGTGTGATCGGTAAAATTTGGCCGTCATTCAGCACAGCCAAATTTGTGATCCTGTTAATCGCCTCAACCCATAGGGCCATCACTTGATCTCCCTTGCCAATGCTTTGATAGCCATTTGTCTCTGGCGTTCGGCAGTAAATCTCCCCTTTGCTATTTCCTCCAGAACCTCACGGAACCGTCGTGCTGGTCCTTCATGCACGACCGCCTCCTTATAGGTCTCATGCCACATGGATGCTTGCGCTTCCCAGTATTGCGCCGGATCAAGCGCCGCAAGTTTCCCTTTTGGAAATACGTCTTCAATCATCTTTCCCCTCCAGTGCTTTGCGGGCGATGTCTGCGGGCGGATACCCATGAAGGTACTTAACTATTTCATCCAGCGCCGCCTCCAACTGCTCGATGCGGTCGGCGGCAGTGTGGTGCATGTGGGGCTCGAAGGATGCATGGTCTCCTAGCCATCGTAATTGCTTCACAAGATCATCGCTCATGTTAAGATCTCCCATTATTTTTAACATGTTCTGCGGATGTGTTAACTGGCGCAGGGCCGCAGTAGATTAGGGCCTTGTCGCATTCAGGACAGCGCATCGCGATCATCTTCGCCGCCGCTTCAGCGATGGGCATTGGCAGCTTAAGGGCAAACCATTCGTGGCGGCACCAGCCGCAGTGGACTAGCATGGAGTCGGGGGTGTCAGTCACAGCCCTTCTCCCTCTTCAAAGTCTAATTCGACCTTGATGCAGGCGATGCGGGTATCGCCTGCATAACGATCTGCGTCTTCTTTCGTGCGCCATTCGCGAATACCGTTATCATACACATTCAGCCACACCGTCCGCTTGTGGCGGGGGCGGACTTCGATGAGGTCATTGTGACAGCCATTCACCAACAAGAAATTACCTCCGTTGGTCCAGCTAACTTGCTCCCATTCTCCATGTTCTGTTTTTACAGCACCTTGAACAACAAACGGATATTTTCCATCCGTCGCATAGATGCGGACTTCACGGCCATCGCGGGTGCGGTAAGTGCGATCTTTGTCAATCATCTTTCTTCTCCATCAGTTGCTTTAATTTTGCTTTGTCAGCTTCATCCAGATAGTAGCCAATGCCGCGCCATGTTTTGATCTCAATGCCATACTCGCGCATTTTCTTGCGCAGCTTCCAGACCGACACCCGGTTGCGCAGGGCCTCGTGGTTGATGTCGGTGTAGCGGCTGTACTTGTCGCCCTGCTCGGTGATCCGGTCGAGGTAGGCGTAGTCGGCTATCGGGCGGCTGTAGATGCCCATCAAGAGCTTCACTTCCTGTTTTGACAGAACACCCCGAAAAGTTGCGTCAGTCGGCACCATATCGGCGCGAAGCTGACGCACTTCTTCCTCAAGTTCTGCAATGCGGTCGCGCAGTTGTTGGACGAGGTCGGTCATTTTTGGTCCAACGGGTCAATGGTCAGTTCGTTAAGGTTTTCCCGCAGTTCTTTTGAGCGCCCCGGATGCCTCATTTTGCGCAGGGCTTTCATTTCATGTTGACGGATTCGTTCACGAGAAACTCCAAACATGGCGCCAACTTCGTCCAATGTTTTTTCTTCGCCATAGGTCAACCCGTAACGCAAATCTAATATGCGCTGCTCTTTTGGCGTCAGCGTCATCATTGCCGCCTTTAAAGCTTGATTGGCTTCATTCAAGATCATCTTGCGCTCGGGCGAGAACGCCAGCGTCCGCAGGGACGAGGTGAGCGAGTCAACCTCATTTGCATTGGCCGTTATTTGGGCCTTGTTTTCCTTCATGGTCCCACGCATCTGCGCGGGAGGGTAAATGTCCTGCGGAGTGCATTTGAGGAACTCCGCTATGCGTAAAGCTTCGGGCCGGTAATAACCCTCCTCATCAAGCGCCGCAGACTTCATACTGACGATGCGATATATGACGGTGCGATTCATACCAATTGTGTCAGCAAGCTTCGCCACAGTGGGGTAGCCCGCCTGCTCCATCTTGGTCAGGAGGCGATTGTTTTTGACCTTAATCTCAATCCGGTAGTCTTTGGGATCAGACACATCAGCCTCCCCACCCAATGATCACGTTGACGGTGATGAGCAGCATCAGGGCGCCCACGATCTGTAACTCAGCATTTAATGTCATATTTAACTCCCACTGCTTCATAGTAAGCTTGCCAGATCTCTTTCTTCACCTCTTCATCGTCAACGTGATTGATGGCAAGGTGGGTGATGTGGCTCAGTTTTTGGATGAGGTTGTCAATGTGGTCGGCGGCCTCAATGCCGTCCGGGTTAATTAGCACACTTTTGCTGACGGGGTAGGCGGGGTCGATGAAGAGATTGGTCTTCCTCAACTTGTCCTGTATGCGGGCCATGTCAATCTCCATCTCCATATCAATGTTGGCGACTTCCCCACTCTAGGGCAGAGAAGTCGCCATTTCATTAACGCGGACACGCATACGCTGTACTAATTTGAGACGCTTATCCTTCTTGCGTGTTCATCTGCTCGACAAGGTCGCGCATCCCGGCGTTGACGATAGCCTCGGCGCCGCCCGGAGGAACGGCGAACTCACCGGCAAAGGCCAGATAGTTGATGCCGTCGATGTAGTTGTCGAGCTTGCCCGGCGACGACCTGACGCGCGCCAACTTCAGGGCATGCATGAAGACATTGGCGTGGTAGGGGCTCAGGGGACTGCCGGTGATCAACTCAAAGATCTGGCAGGCGCGGATCATGGTGTCCTGCATGCTCCCGTACTGATCGTCGCGGTCACGGAGCGTGAGAACGGACTGGGTGAGGATGTCGGTATGGTTCATATCAATACTCCTTCTTCATGTTTTTATGTGCGCTGGTGACGCCACCAAGCTCCTTTATCTTTCCAACGTAACGGTAGTTGATGCCGGTCAGTCCCACCGAGTAGTAGGGATCTAGACCGAGGACCGTCTCGCTGTTTTTGTAGAACTCTTCAACAATAGTAAACTCACGCCGCTCCAGCGCATCGCAAAAATCGGCCAACCCCTTGGCCGGATATTCACAGATGATCTGGTGGATGGCGTTGTTACGCGAGGGCATGTTCATGGTTATGAGAAACTTCATTTCACCTCCATCTCAATTTCAATCAGGGCTTTAACGCAGAGAGCAAGTTCTTCTGCGTAGCGTCTTTGGACGATAGAACGCTCAAAACACGTTCGTCAATCGTTTTCTTTGCGACGACGTGCAATATCCTCACCGGCTTTGTTTGGCCCTGCCGGTGCAGGCGCGCATTGAATTGTTGGTACAACTCAAGCGACCACGTCAGGCCGAACCAGACAATGACGGAACCCCCTTCCTGCAAGTTTAGCCCGTGCCCCGCAGACGCCGGATGAGCCAAGAGCATTTTGATTTCGCCCCGATTCCAACGGTCAATCGTCTCCTGCGACTTGTCCAAGACAACCGCACCGGGAAAGCGGGCCGTGAGAAGCTCAAGGTCAAAGCGATAGTTGTAGGCGACCAATAAATTTTCATTGGGGTTCTCCTCTATGATTTCGGCGAGGGCGTCAAACTTTCCAGTGTGGATCACTGACCAGTTTCCGTTCGTGTCGGTGTACATGGCCCCGTTGGCAAATTGCAGGAGCTTGTTGGCCAGCACCGCCGCAGTGGCGGCCTCAACCTCTTCACCGTTATCAAGCTCGGCCAGCAGCGTCTCTTCAAACTCGTTGTATTTCGCGAGGGTCTCCCGATCCAATTCAACGCTTTCAATGAGGTCAATGCGCTTGGGCAGGTCGAGGTAGTCCTCGGCGCTCATGTGAATAACGCTGGGGGCGATCAGAGAGTGGATCTTGTCGGCGGAGCCCTCGCGCGGCGTAAATTTATAGCCCATGAAGTCGGCCTCAAAGAACCGCTGCTTGTAGGCCGTCATGGTGCGGCCCAGCGTTTGCCCGAAGTCGATCATGTATATCTGCGACCACAAGTCGAGGAGGCCGTTGGGCGACGGTGTGCCGGTCAGGAGGACCATGTATTCAGTCCTCGCCAACACACGCCGCATCGCCTTGAAACGTTGGGAGGACGGGTTTTTGAATGAGCTGCTCTCGTCGATGATGACCATGTCGAAGGGCCACTTGGCCCCCAGTGTCTCAACGAGCCAAGCGATGTTCTCACGATTGATCACGAACACGTCTGCATCGGCCTGTAGGGCCACCAGACGGGCCTTTTGCGATCCCGTGCAGACGGACACCCGGAGGTGCTTCAAGTGCGTCCACTTGCGCGCCTCTTGCGCCCAGACGCTGTTGGCCACGCGCAAGGGCGCGACGATCAGGACTTTGTGGATCGCAAACTCATCGCGCAGGTCGCTGACAGCGGTCAGGGCCGAACTGGTCTTGCCGAGGCCCATGTCGAGGAACAGGCCGCAACGCCGTTGGTCCTTGATGAAGGAGACGGCGCGGCGCTGGTAGGCGTGGAGATTTTCACGAGAAAGCATCACTCTTGCCATCCAGACAATGCATAAACGCGAGTGCTTCTGGCATGACTGCGGGGGTCTTTCATGGGCCGATAAACGCCGGTTGGAAGCAGAACCTTCTTCTTCACCAACCCGTTTATAAGGGCCCCCCAAGCATTGGGGTGGTTTGGCTCAAGCCCAAGTTCTGTGAGAGTAGCGCGAACATCTTCTCCCGTAACAAGTTGCCCCTCCCTTTCCTTTGATATTTTGCGCAGCCGATCATGAACTGCGGCCAACCAAAATGAATTGGAATTGGCTACGCGCTCTATACCTGCGTCTCTGTTTTGTTTTGATTTCTCGGCGTTAAAGTTGCTCATTCGAAGCTCCTTGCCTCTTCCATGCTGTTGATGACCACGACCTCGCAGCCCAACTTCCTGCGCCGCCAGTGGTCGCGCTCCTGCAACTCAGTTGGCTTCTTGCCGGGGGCCTTCAACTCAACAAACACGATGCGTCCGCCCGGCAGCGTGACGATGCGGTCGGGAACGCTGCGCCGACCGGGCGAGACAAACTTCTCGCACAGGCCGCCTAACTCCTTCACGCGCCGCACGAGCGCCGCCTCGATAACTCGCTCAAGCATTATTCCCACGCCTTTTTAATGGGGTGATAGTCGCGATAGGCCATGAAAATCTTGGGCTGGATCTTGAGGAAATCTTCTTCCGGGTGCCAGACCAGTTTCATTCCCTCTGGGGCAGTCAGGGACCACCGCTCAACGACCATGCGGGGTATCCACCGGCCCAACTTCAGGCGGGCCTTCCACTGGCGCTTGGAGACGGGTTTGATTCGCATTTTGTCCACCATTTTGTTGAGGGCGATGGAGACTTCGTCCTCCACCTCCTCGGGTATGTGTGCGGGTATGACTTCACGGGGCGTCATCGGCTGCATCCTCCAGACGCACGGTGTAATCGCGAATGCACTGGTCGATCATGCGGAACATCTCTTCCGTGGTGGCGCTGGGGGCAGTGTTAACTATAGCTTCCGCTGTGAGCATGCACAGCGTCGTCATCACGACCGGCCCGCGTTTGTTTGCAATGAATGGCCGCATCACCGTGGCCAAGTCGATGCACTCATCAATCAATTTATTTGTGTCATTCATTTTGTTCCCCCTTCTTCATTTAAAACGAGAAAATAGCCGGTTTTCTTGAACGGGCCTTTTGAACAGTGCGCTATGCGGTGCCCCGGCCCAATTCCATGATGATGTTCTTTTTTGCAGTTCGGACAATAGAACCGCCACTCATTGTCCTCTTGAAAACATTTGAACGTCGGTGGTTCACCAAGCGTATACGCCTGATTTTCTTTATTCATAGATGCTTCACTCATTTGATCACTCCCATTTCCCTTAGCGCGCCGCGCGCCATCTCGATGTACCGATCAAAGTCTATGTCGTCAGGCAACTCAGCGGGCAGCGTCATCAGGGGCTTGGCCCCGTCAGAGCGCGGCACTTTGTTACTGTTCTTGGCGTAGCTCAGGTGTTCGTCTCGGCCCACCTGCGTAGAGTAATAGAACCGCACGGCCTTGCCGAGATACTCGCCGCGCCACAGGCCGCCCCCGGTGACTTGGCGCACAGTCACAAAGCCCCGCACGTCTGTGCTGGACCTGATCGTGTCTTCAACCGGAACGCCCTTGCTCAGGAACTGCGCCGCCGCGTCCGTGACGATGGTGAAGTCGGGGTTCTTGGACAGTACCGGCTCGGCGTAGACGCCCTTGCGCTTCGTCTTCCCGTCAGGCTTCACGGCAATGTAGTTGTTCACGTCGCGCGAGTGGATCGACCGGTAGTCCGCACGCTCAAGCTCGAACGAGGTCGTCAGCATCCAATCGAACATGGCCTCCTCCAGCCACTTCTCGCGGGCCTTGTCGCACAGCACCACAATGCCGTCCGTGTTGGCGCTGACCACTCGGGCGCCGACGCTCTCAACCCACTCGATCAGCATGAGCAAACAGAGCTGCCCGGTAATCGTCGTCTGGATCATTAGCTCGGGCGCGTAGAGGGCGCTGTACATGCTGCCCAACTTCCCGAAGCTCCCGTTCACGACGATCTTCAACGTGTCGGCAGTCAGCTTGTCGCCCCGCGACTTGGCCTGAAGGCGCTCGGTCACGATGTCCTGATAGATCAGCAGGAAGTCCGACCCCATGTCCTTGGGCGCCAGCTTCAACTTCAGGATGATGCTGGGATAGTACGAGGCCACGTCAAAGTCGGCGAGGATCTGGTCAGGCCCCGCCACAACGCTCTGGCCCTTCTCGCAGGAGTGCAGGCCCCCGATCCCCATCTGGTAGTCGTTCTGTCCGATCCTGATCTTGGTCTTCTGCAACCACTCGGGCATCTGGACCGCGCCGTTCGAGCCGACCGGAAAGCCCGTCTGTAAAATCCTGTGGAAAACTTTTTGGAGTTCTGGCCCCTGAAAATTGACGATCTTCGGGTCCTCGTACCGGCACAGGTGCCCCACGGAGACCTTGCGGGGCTTATAGCTGCGCCCTGTGTACTCGTGCAGGCGGTACTTGATGACGGCCTCGGCAATCTGCGCGTCGGACTTGGAGCGCAGGTCGATGCCACCGTACTGCGCGCCGATCTGCTCCCGCAGTTTGATGGCGGGCTCCAACTTGCGGTAGAGCGCCTCGGTGGTGTCGAGGTCGTTCTTGCAGTACCGGCGCAGCTCAACCCGCTGCTCGGGGTTGATGAGCGCGTCAGGGGCAATGGGAAGGTCTTGGAGCTTGGGGGCGTGCATGCGCCCGCCGTAGATCTTGAGGCCCGCCTTGCCCGGCGCCACGTCAATGATGTCGATGTGGTCCCAGTCGTGCTTGAGGCGCAGGCGGTTGTCCTTGGCCACCTGCCACGCGGGCAAATTGGAGCGGATGATCTCGTCAGAGAACCGCTTGATGGCGTCGCAGGGCCAGCCCTCAAGGGCGGCGGTGATGATGTGGATGTCGTAGCCAAGGCCATTGAAGGACACAGTCGTGTTTTCCTTCATGAGCTGGATGACGCGCGACCTGTTCAGTTCCTGCCCCTTGAACATCTCGTAGGAGGCGTAGCGCGCGTTCTCGATGTTTTTGAACATGACGAGAAAATAATTCGCGTAGACTTCGGTGTCGATGACGAGCATGAGGAGTGGCCTCAGTTAGTGAGTGCGGGTCTCTCCCCGCCTGTCACGCCGTCCTGACGTTTGGTTGCGGCTTGTAAGGTTTCACGGCTATGAGTCAGATGCGGGGGCCGAACCTTACCTTGTAGCGCCTTTAAACGCTCGCCCGTTGCCGCAGCGGCTGCGGGTGGATTACCCCGCCAACCAATCACATGAAGTCGAAGTCTTCGTCCTTGAAGGCTTCGAAGTCGCTGGCCGAGGCGGTCACGCCGTCAGCGAAGGGCTCGCCGTCCTTGAAGAACTGGACGCCCAGCAGGTTCGCGTTGATGCGCTTGCCGAACTGGTTGTTCTGCGCCCACAGCTCGATGATCGCGTTGACGTAGCAGCCCGCGTAGAGCTTGTTGTCTTCCTCGGTGAGCGGGGTCTTGTCGCGGTTGAGGACGATGGGGCGCTTCTGGCTGGAGGCCTTCAGGCTCATGCAACCGGCGTAGCCAGCATATTCAATGCCGTCGCCGTCCTTCATGCAGAGCTTGTCCGGGGGAAGCTTTGCGCCCTTAAGGCCCTCCTTGATCGCCGCGTCGATGGCCGCCTTGATCTCCTTGATCTTGTCGGCCTGCTCGTTCTTGTCGATCAGGAACGTCGCCTCAAACTTGGTCTCCTTCCCATCAAACACAGCCTTGTGGAACAGGCTGGGGAATGACAGGCGGACGTTGGGGAGCATGATCTTTGACATTCTATTCAGTCCTTCTAGTTCTAGGGTTATACGTCGCTTTGCGACGCTTCAACACATTACGCTTCGTTTTCTGAGTCGTCAAGGTTGTCGAAGTCAGCCTCCAAGGGACTAATCGCCGGGCGCGGGTCGCTGTCCTTCGCCACAGTGGCGGCCCCCCGGGGCTTGGCGATGATGTCCTCGATCTTCGACTTGTCCTTCTTGCCCAAGGCCTTCTCCGCCTGCGCGGGGCTGATGAGCTTCTTGGTGTAGGCGGCCTCTTCCCCAACCAATTGGACAAGGCGACTGGCGGCACTTTTCTCGTCCGACCATTTGCGTATCGACCTCCCCTCAACAAGCTTGAACCCCTCGAATTGCACCCCCTCAAGCAGGAGGTCCTTCACAGAGTTTTCCACAGATAATAACCAAGCTTCGACTAAAGTCTTATTCTCAAGGACCGCGCGCATTTGCGCGAAGGTCAGTTTGTGGGGCGCAGGCGCCTCGTCGATCTGCTCAAAGTCGGCCATCAACAAGTCGCTGGTAAGTTTGTAAAGGGCCGGGCATGTCGCCTTGGCCTTGCAGAACTTGCACTGCTTCTCGCCGGGGACACGTTTGGCGCTGGGGTTCTGAGTGTCCAGCGCCGCTTGACGGGCAGTCTCGCCAAACTTCAGGAGATCCATCAGCGGGAGTTCCCACTCGCTGATGGTGTCGAGGCGCGGCTGGACGATGCTGATCTTGATCGTCTTGAAGTCGCACATGAACATGCACTCGGCGTATGCCCCCAAGGCGTAGAGCATCGCCTGCGGATTGTTTTCCGCGTAGACGGGGACGCCCTTGCCGTATTTGAGGTCAATGATGTGCAAGACTTCGTCACTGACAATGATGGTGTCGGCAGTGCCAAAGCCCTCCGGCACCCAGTCCGAGAAGTCCACGCGCCGCTCTATGAACAGGGCGTCTCCGGGCCTCTTCTGGCTAAGGACGTAGCTGACGTATGTCTCGACGTGCTCCCACATTTCCAAGTCGTAGTCGCCGACGCGGATAGGCTTGCCCCGGAGCATCATCTCCATGAGGTCGTGCGCCCGCGTCCCCTCCTCGGCGAAGGGGCTGCCCCTGTCGGGCAATCCCTCCTCGGCCTTGACGCTGCCGGGGCAGGCAATCCACCGGTGTGCGCCCGAGGCGCTAAGTTTGGCGTGTGCGACCATCAGGCCTCCTCCCCCGCCTCGTAGATGTCGTGGGCGAGGCTCATCAGGCGCCCGTGGACCGCTTGGTAGTTCTTGGGGTCGAGCTGCGTGATGGTCTTGGCCCCATACTCCCCGAGAATGCCAAGGATGATGGTCCGGGTGGACGAGTCGGCGCGGGCGATCTCCATCGCCATCGTCTTGAGGTCTTCCGCCGTGATGGCGGGGTCGACTTCTTTCGGTTCGTCTTTTAGGGGTTGATCGGTGACAACGGGGTTTTCCACAGGTTTTGCCGCCTCAATGAGCGCCGCCTGTTCTTCTGGCGTCACCTTCGGCTTTCTCTGTCGGGGTTTGTCGGAATTTGTCGGAATTTCGGTCGGCAATGAATTGCCGACTTTTGCCGACCTAAGTTCAGCGGTCAGGGCTTCGACGGCGGCGGTGAGCTTTTGGATTTCAACTTCTAGCATTTCAGGGTTTCCTTTTAGGGTTATTGCTAACGTGCAATTTGTACGATATGGTCGAATAAGTGTCAACATGCACGATTAGGAGAGCCACAATGCTCACAAGTACAAAAGTCGGGAAGGCCCTCGGCCTGACCAAGGGGACCATAGGGAGGCTGGCCAAGGAGGGCCGAATACCCTGCATTCAACTGCCCTCGGGGCACCGGCGTTTCGATCTGGATGAAGTGAAGGCCGCGCTGTCGCAAGACCTCGCCTCACTGTTGATTGATCCTCGCGCCGGGGAACAAAAATGATGATCCGCTTCACCTACTGCAAAAATTTTGCGACGGCGGTGACACTGGAGCGCCCGTGGCCCGACATGGCCAAGAGCCTAACTACCTTCAAGGCCTACCCAAACAAAGAGGCCTCGATTAAGCGGGCGGCGTTCGTTGGCGGCATTCGCGCAGACGAGGACAAGGGGCGCGCAGACGGCAACATTGTCTTGCGCACGGTCGCCACGCTCGACTTTGACGCCCCCAAGGGTTCACTGGCGGACATTGAGTTCCAGCTCGGGATGACGATGCCCTGCGCCTTCGTGGCCTACTCAACCTTCCGGCACACGCCCGAAGTCCCGCGCTTTCGCCTGTGCGTTCCCCTGAGCCGCCCCGTTAACGAGGCCGAGTACCGCGTCATCGTCAACGACATCGTTCGCCTCGTGGGCCTCGGGAACGTGGACCCGTGCAGTTTTACTATGTCCCAGATCATGTTCCTGCCCAGCAACCGGGAGGGCGTCACGCCTTGGTCCCTGCGTCAGGACGGGGAGCCGTGGGCGGTCAACATAACCGAAATTGCGATTTCGGCTGGGGGCGAAGATGACGACTTCAGTGACCTTGAGATTTTAGTGGCCTCTGAGCCGCTCGACATGAGCGTCGGCGAAGTCGATGCCCTACTGGAGAACTACCCCGCCGAGGGGAAGGACTATGACGAGTGGCTGCGCGTCGGCATGGCGCTCTATCACCAGTTTCGGGGATCGCCGGACGGTTGGGGCCGTTGGCTGGCGTGGAGCGAAAAAAGCAGCAAGCACGACCCCCGGCACATGAGGACCAAGTGGCGCTCCTTTGGCGGTGACCGCAACCCCGTCACAATGGCCTCGATCATTCACCTCGCCGGTGGACGCCGGGCGGCGGTCGAGATTCAGCCCAGCAGTTCTATTTTCGAGGCGCTTGAGGCCGAAGCCAAGGGGGTCATGACCCGCGAGGCCTACACCGTCCTGCGCAACAAGCTCAACGCCATGAGCGAGGCCCAGCTCCACTTGGACAGCCGGGCCATGTTGGCCAATCTTGTCCATGTGTCCTTCGGTAAGGGGGCGGGGATGACGCTCTCGGAGGTTAAGAAGGCCTTCAGGCCCGCAAAGCCCGGCGGCAAGGACAAGGGTGACGGTTTTTTCGGTGACGCCGAGGCGCCGGAGTGGGCGAAGGATTTGGTTTTTTGTTCTGGGGAGAACACGTTCGAGCGCGTCTCAACCCGTCACTCGGTTAAGCCTGACGCCTTTCGCATCGCCAATTCAGGCAGGCCCGAGGTCATCGGCTCAGAACTCGACGCGGTCACCTTCTTGATGCGCAACAACTTAATTCCACACGTTTCCGCCAAGATGTACTGGCCGGGCTTCGGCCCAATTTTCACAGACGCCAAAACCGGACTGACCTACCTTAACACTTATGAGAAGGACGGCGTTGAGCCCTGCGCGGAACTGGATGAGGATGGTCAGGCGGTTGTGGACAGGTTCCTCCGCCACCTTGCTTTAACGGTGGGCGTGGAGCGCGAGCGGCGCATCATCCTCGACTTCATGGCCTTCGTGTACCAAAACCCCGGCAGGCGGGTGCAATGGGCCTTGCTGCTTAAGGGGATTGAGGGAAACGGCAAGTCGTACTTCTTCCGGGTCATGCAGGCGCTATTGGGGCGGCAGGCGTCGGTCGTTTCGACGACGGCTATCGACTCAGCGTTCACCGGGTGGGCCGAGGGCTCCATTCTGGCCTGCGTCGAGGAGATCCGCATCTCTGGCGTCAACAAGTACGCCATCCTCGACAAGATGAAGCCGATCATCAGCAACGACACCATCCCGGTTGTCCACAAGGGCAAGAACGAGAAGCATATTCCCAACTTTACGTCCTACATGATGATGACCAACCACGCCGACGCCATCCCGGTTGGCGACAACGACCGGCGCTACTGCGTGATCTTCACCCGCCAGACCCGCAAGGAGGATCTCTTTGCAGAGCTTGGGGGCAAGGAGGGGGCGTCGGCGTACTTTGGGGAGTTGTTTGGCGATTTGGAGCGCCGCCCGGATGCTCTGGCCCGGTTCTTGTTGGACTGGAAGGTGTCAGCCGATTTCTCACCGGCGGGGCGGGCGCCCGAAACTGAGGGCCTGTCGGACATGCGCAACATGCACATTTCTGAAGACCGCGAGAATGTGGAAAATGCGATGGCCGACTACGCCTGCGACATCGTCAGTCAGGACCTTATTGATGTTACATATCTTAACCGAATGGCGACGGCTGACGGCAAAGATATGCCCATGACTTCCAAGTTGGCGCACATCCTGAGCGACATGGGTTTTGTTCAAATCGAGGGCCGAAAGGTTAAAATAAATAAAGCCGAGGACAAGCATACGGTCTGGTTTCGGCGGGGATCAGTGGTCCCCCCGGGGAAGCAGATGACGAGCGACTTGGCAAAAAACATAGTCAAAGATTTTTTTAACGGGGAAAAAGATTTTAGCGACGAGCCGTTTTGACGGAAAAAGGGACCAAGGTTGGTCCCTTTTTTAAACTGGTCCCCTCAACTGGTCCCCTCGCTAAGTTCTTATTTTCCCTACTACTTTTTTATATTGGGGACAAAGGGATAAGTTGTAGTAAGAAAAGTAGGAAATTACAGAAAAATAAAAAATGAGAAATAAAATGAAGTGGGAGGCTCATACAAAAATATTTTCTGGCTACGATAGCGGGGTTTTGCTGGTCCCCGCCCAACTGGTCCCCTCGATTGAAAATGAGGCTTTTGGCATGAACAGGAATATCGACGACGAGTTGTTCAGCGTGGACCCGATTCCCGAAAAGGATCTGTCTGACGTGCTGTGGAATGCGATGCAGAGGGAGGGCCACCTGAACATGTATTATGTTACACAACAGTTTCGTGATCGTGGCACACCCGCCGAAATCAACGCCGCGCTTGACACGTTGTTGAGCAGGGGCCGGGCCGTCATGACGCCCGGCGGGAGGCGGATGCTGTGCCTGTGGGGCTGGAAGTGGGGCAGGCCGGGCGAATAAAAAGGGCCGGGGAAACGCAGCACCTGCTCCCCGGCCCCCTGTCCCGACGCACCCCCTCGGGCGTCAGGAAAGCTTGATAGTCTCAAGTATTCTGTCTTCGACCCACTCCAGCGGCAGCAGGCCGTCCCTGATCGCCCGCAGCAGGATGGCGACGGATTGGGGGATGGGCGAGTGGCCGGACAGCCAGAGCTGGGGGGTCCGGCGCGTCACGCCCATCAGGACGGCCACGTCGCCGGTGGTGAAGCCGAGGTCGTCCATCATTTGCTTGAGGTCGGCGGCGCTCAATGGCTCATCTCCAGCAGCGCGGCCCGTGCGGAGGCCTGTGAGTGGGTGTGGCGCAAGTCGCCGTGGATGGATAGCGCCCGCCAGATGGGCCTGCCCTTGGACCTCATGGAGCCCTTGGCGAGGTATCCTATCAGGCGGTCGAAGTAGTAGACGGAAAAGGTGCCGTCCTTGTTGAGGGAGGTGTGAACAGGATGTGGCATCAGATCACCTCCCCCACGATGACGGCCTTCAACTTCTCGACGTGGGGCGCGAGCTGCTCACGCGCCTTGCCGATCAGGGCGGCGTCGGCCACGGTCAGCAGGCACACACTCATGGGGTGTTTTTTCGCGTGATGGGCGAGCTTGAGCGCCGCCATGTCGGTGGGGTCTTTGCGGTAGGCGTCAATCAGCTTTTGCATGTCGATCTCCATTTGGTGGGTGGTGGGGGCTGTGCGCCCCCGTTGATGATTAGGCGGCCTTGCGGACCTTCTTGGGCTTGATGCGGACGACGGGGAAGGCGGCGCCCTCGACCTTGCAGGCGTCGATCTGTTCTTGCGTCAGGAACTGAAGGAGGAGCTTTTCGTTGATTGAGGAGCGGGCCTGCACGGCCACGTCAAGGTCGGCGGTCTCGCCCTCGATAAAGCCGTAGCCGCCGACGATGGCGATTACGTCGGACTTGGCGGCCTTCAGGACAGTTTCGGCGGCGTCTGATTGCGCCTTAGCGGCGAGGTAAACTTCAACGGCGGCGACGGTGTTGGTCATATCAATCTCCATCAGGTTGCGGTCTTTATTTCGACCGTGATTTGATCTTAGGCGAAATCATTTCGCCTGTCAACAGGGTGCGAAGCATTTTCGCACCCTATGGATAATTTTTTCAGATCTTCACATACTCGCTGGGGTCCAGCCAAAAGGGCGTGTCCATCGAGCCAACCAGCTTGCCCTGCACAAACACCGCCTCGGTGTACTCAGATTCGTCAGGGGTCTGCATGGCGACGATGTCGATCAAATCGCGGGCGGCGGCCTCGGAGTAGGGGTCAGCGCCAAGGACGTGGTCAACGATGTTCTCACAGAGAGTGTCCCAGAGGCCGTCGCCAGTGGCAGTGAAGGTCAGGCAGGGGAGGGTTTCGCCGAGGCCGTAGAAGTTGAAAGTCATGTCGATCTCCATCAGGTAAGTCGTTCGGTCTCAGACCGTGATTAAAGTTATAGGCGAAGATATTTCGCCTGTCAAACGATTTTTGCCATTTTTGAAAAATAATTTCAGGGGGACGTTCCGCCCGCAATTCTGGGGGTCATTGTCCTTTGGCCCCAGACGGATTATCTTTGATCAGAATGAGAGGGGCTTGAACATGGACGAAGACGACATCGCTCTTGAAATCGAAAACGACGAGATCCTCCGCGACCTCGGCGAAGACGACGCGCCCGACGAGGAAGAAGAACTCGACGAGGAAATGCTCGAAGCTTACCTCGACGCGCTCGAAAAAGACGATTGATATTCAACGCGGTGAGGTTTGAACATGGCTGTTAAGAAGCAAATCAAGGAGAAGCGGCCTGTCGGTCGTCCGTCGCTTTATCGGCCCGAGTATTGTGAGAAGGTTATCGAGCTTGGAAAGCAGGGCTGCTCGCCTGCGGAGATCGCCTCAGAGCTTGATGTTGATCGAGCTACTCTCATAAGATGGTCAGATGAACACGAAGAATTTCGCACAGCTATGACGCGTGCAAAGGTTCATGAACAGGCTTGGTGGGAGCGCGCGGGTAAGGCTGGAATGATCGCGGACAAGTTCAACGCGCAGGTTTGGACGAAGTCGGTCACCGCTCGTTTCCGCGAGGATTACACGGAAAAACGCGACGACGCCCCGCAAATCACCATCGTCACCAACAGCGCGGTTGACGTGCGCCAGCTCGACGATGACGCCCGCGAGGCGCTCAGGCTGGCCCTCACGTCAGCCGGAAAGGTCATCGAGCACGATCCCGGAGAGCGGTGATGCTCCAGCTCAACCCGCCGCTGCCCGTCATGACGCCCAAGGGGCCGGGCCTTGCGCACGTCATTATCGACTACGGCGCCGAAATGGATCTCGTCTGGGTCGTGTTCCAGCAGAACGGCGAGTGCTGGTCGTGGCGCAACCAAGAGATCCGGGCGCAGATCAACATCACGATGGGGAGAAGGCAATGAAGCCATACCAATCCTGCGGCCCCCACTGGACTTACGGCTGGCTCCGACGCCCCGAACTGGACACAGCCGACGAGGGCTACTGCTACGAGGCCCCGGATGGCGACCTGATCTATTCGACCGACCCGAGCCACGAAGAGGTCATGATGCTGTTCGAAGTCATGGGCCTGTTCGGGACATACCTCGTGGACCGCATAGGGCTGGACTGCTGATGCCACGCTACATCACATATGGCGATCAGAAGATCGACATCGACCAGACCCTATTCGAACTCGACAAGTACGAGGCCGAGCTGGACCTCGTCACGTTCATCAAGCAGGCGTGGCACGTCATTGAGCCCGGCGCGCCCTACGTCCACGGCTGGCACATCGACTTCATCGCCGCACACCTCATGGCCATCACGGACGGCGTCGAGCTGGAAGACGGGCGCCTCTACAACCGCCTCCTGATCAACGTGCCGCCGGGCACCATGAAGTCGCTCATCACCAACGTCTTCTGGCCCGCGTGGGAGTGGGGCCCGCGCAACATGCCCCACCTGCGCTACGTCTGCGCCGCCCACAAGATCGAGAACCTCAGCGCCCGAGACAGCCGCCGCATGCGCCAGCTCGTCACGTCCGACTGGTATCAGAAGCGCTGGGGCGACCGGGTATCGCTGGCCCGCGACCAGAACGAGAAGCTCAACTTCGTCAACTCGTCGCAGGGCTTCCGTATCGCCACGGCCATCACGTCGCTCACGGGTATTCGCGGCGACCGGGTCATCATCGACGATCCCCACAGCGTGGACAGCGCGGCCTCTGACGCCATGCGCGAGACCGAGGTCAACACCTTCCTTGAGGCCATTCCGACCCGCCTCACCAGTCCCATTGAGTCGGCCATCGTCGTCATCATGCAGCGCCTGCACGAGAGCGACGTGTCCGGCGTCATCCTCGACAAACAGCTCGGCTACGACCACGTCATGCTGCCCATGCGCTATGACCCAATCCGGGCCCGGCCCACGATGCTCGGCATCGAGGACCCCCGGCAGGAGGAGGGCGAGCTGCTCTTTCCCGCCCGCTTCCCGATGGAGGTCGTGGACCGCGACGAGCGGTCGATGGGCCCCTACGCCACCGCCGGGCAGCACCAGCAGGAGCCCGCGCCCCGGGGCGGCGAGGTCATCAAGGCCGCGTGGTGGGAGACGTGGATGGAGGAGGCGTGGCCGCCCATCGACTACGTCGTGGCCAGCCTCGACACGGCCTACACGACCAAGCAAGAGAACGACTTCAGCGCCCTGACGGTTTGGGGCGTCTTCAGCGGCGACTACTCGACCATGCGGGCCGAGAACTTCGTCAACGCGCGCGGGCGCTTCAAGAACAACGCCGACGAGGCCAGCCGCTTCGACGAGGGCGTCCGCGTCCGGGACATGCTCGACCACAGTCCCGAGTCCGTCCCGCGCGTCATCATGATGGGCGCGTGGCAGGGCAAGCTGGAGCTGTCCGAACTCGTCCACAAGGTGGCCGGGTTCTGCCGCAAGTTCCGCGTGGACAAGCTGCTCGTCGAGGGCAAGGCCTCGGGCTTGTCCGTCGCGCAGGAAATCAGGCGCCTCTACGGCAACGAGGACTGGGCCGTCCAGCTCATCAACCCCGGATCGCTCGACAAGCTGGCCCGCGTCTACTCCATCCAGCACCTGTTCAGCGAGGGCATGATCTACGCCCCCGACCGGACGTGGGCCGACATGGTCATCCGCCAGTGCGAGATCTTCCCCAAGGGCAAGAACGACGACTTGGTGGATACAGTAAGCCAAGCCCTGCGCCACTTGCGCGAGACCGGCTTGCTCGTCCGCGCGCCTGAGCGTATGGCTGAGATCGACGCCGGGCGCCGCCACGTCGGCAAAGCTCCCGCCCCGCTCTATCCAATCTAAAGGTCAAGGTCATGGTCCTCGCCAGCGCAATCGTCGATGTCATCACGCCCAACACGCCCAAGCGGATTGGGAACTTCCGGGTCGAGGTCTGGGGCAAGGCGCCCTACGACTTCGTGCGTCACTATGAGATCATGGCCCAATCTGATACAATCGCCGCGCAAGAGGGCATCCGGCGCTTCGTCGAGGAGATGGAGGCTATGCCCTCGCCGCCAGTCGAAGGACCGTAATCATGCCGCTCCCCGGCCTCGCGCCCCAGAACATCCGCCTGCCCGGCCTGCCCGACGCGGCGATCCCGACGCCCGACGTTGTGGTGGTGCAGGACGACGGCCCGGCGCCCGAGATGAACGACAACGAGCCGGTCCTGCGCATCGAGCATGACGACGGCTCGGTGTCGATCAGCATCGACGGCAACAGCCTGACGGATCGCCCCGGACGCGCCAAGGGCGGCTGGTTCGACAACCTCGTCGAGGACATTGATCAGGGCTCGCTCGGCCAGATCGCCGACGAGCTGTTGCGCGGCATCGAGGACGACATTGAGAGCCGCCGCGAATGGATCGAGGGCCGGGCGCAGGGCATCAAGCTGCTCGGCCTGAAGCTGGAGATCCCCGGCCTCGGCGGCTCGGCTGACGGTGCGCCCGTCGAGGGCATGTCAAAAGTTCGACACCCGCTCCTGCTTGAGGCCTGCCTGCGCTTTCAGGCCAACGCCCGCTCGGAGCTGCTCCCGACTGACGGGCCGGTCAAGATCCGCGACGACGGCAACAGCGGCTCGCTCAACACCGACCAGCTCGCCGACGCGCTTGAGCTGGACCTGAACCACTACCTGACGGCCACGGCCACCGAGTATTACCCCGACACCGACCGCATGCTGCTCATGCTCGGCTTTGGCGGCACGAGCTTCAAGAAGGTCTACTTCTGCCCGCTGCGCGGGCGCCCGGTGTCCGAGAGCGTTGATGCTGACGACCTGATCGTGAACAACGCGGCGACCGACCTGCGCAACGCCAAGCGGATCACGCACCGCTCGATGATGAAGGCCTCAACCGTGCGGCGCCTCCAGATCCTCGGCGTCTACCGCGACCTCGACCTTCCGGCCCCGAAAGACCCGGACCTCGACGCCGCGCAGCGCGAGGAGCGGGCGCAGCAAGGCATCTCGGTGGGCTCCTTCCGCCCCGAGGACCGCGACCGCGAGATTTACGAGTGCTACTGCGAGCTGGACATCCCCGGCTTTGAGCACAAGTACAAGGGCAAGGTGACCGGCCTTGAGATCCCCTACCGCGTGACCATCGACCTGTCGTCCCGCGAGATCCTGTCCATTGTCCGCAACTACGACGAGGACGAGGCCGCGCTCCCCGAGGCCCGCACGAACTTCGTGAAGTACACGTTCGTTCCCGGTTTGGGCTTCTACGACATCGGCCTGCTCCATATCCTCGGCAACACCACCAACGCCATCACGGCGGCGTGGCGTGAGCTGCTGGACTCGGGCATGTACGCCAACTTCCCCGGCTTCCTGATGGCGGACACGGGCGCGAGGCAGAACACCAACATCTTCCGCGTCCCTCCGGGCGGCGGAGCCTTGGTCAAGACCGGCGGCATGTCTATCAAAGAAGCCATCATGCCCCTGCCCTACAACAACGGCGCCGCGCCGTCGCTGATGAGCCTCGTCAGCAACATGGCCGAGACCGGCATGAGGGTCGGCGGAACGAGCGAGATGCAGGTCGGCGAGGGCCGGGCAGACGCGCCGGTGGGCACGACGCTGGCCATGATTGATCAGGCCACGAAGGTGATGAACGCCGTCCACAAGCGGATGCACTCGGCGCAGGCGCAAGAGTTCCAGCTTCTGGTCCGCTGCTTTCAGGAGAACCCCGAGAGCTTCTGGCAGCGGAACAAGAAGCCCGCCTACCAGTGGGACGAGCAGACGTTCCTGAACGCCATCAACAACTGCGACTTGGTTCCGCAGGCCGACCCGAACACGGCCAGCCACGCCCAGCGCATGATGAAGATCATGGGCCTGAAGCAGCTCCAGCAGGGCAACCCATCGTTGTACGACCCCATCGCCATCGACACTGCGGCCTTGCAGGCGATGGGCTGGAGCAACCCGCAACAGTTCATGGTGCCCCCGAACTCCCTGTCCGAGAAGCCCCCGCCAGAGGTCCAGTACGCTCAGGCCATGGTGCAGATCAAGAAGCAGGAGGCCGACGCCAAGACGGCGATGGTTGACATCAAGGCGCAGGAAGTGGCGGCAAAGCTTCAGGAGGCTGGCGGTTTGGCCGGTGGCGAGCAGGGTCCGACGATTGCCGACCAGCTCAAGATGGCCGACATTGAGCTGAAGCAGCAAGAGCTTCAGGAAAAGAAGCAGGACTCGATGCTGGACGCCATCAACCGCAAGCGCGACCGCGAGAGCCGCGAGCGTCTGGCGGCGGTGAGGCTGGCCGAGGATCTGGCCGCCAACCCGGCGGGCATTCCAATTGTGCAGAGCATCATCCCCGACGACATGCTCCAGCGCCTTGAGCAGAACGAGCAGCCCCTGACAACGGAGCGGTAAGATGGATGATCTGGTCGCAAAGGCTCTCCAAGCTGCGCGTCAATATGATGGTGAGCCTGCCACCAGCATCCCTGCCGGATTCACTTCTGATGCGGAGGGAGAGCCCGTTAACTTTCGCCCGTTGAACTTCGACGCCCTACGTCAAGCCAATGCCGTTCGCGTGACCAACCGCGCCAATCCTGATGGCACGACAGACACCGACCCAAATGCCGGTTTTTCAATTGTCTCGGGGTGGAACGATGCAATGGCGGCGCACGGAGACCCGCACTCGACCGTGGCGTGGCCGGATAATTTGGGAGCTTACGGCACCGTGGCCGACATGTTTGCCAACAATCCAGAGTGGATCACGCCCCACAAGTATCGCCAAATCCTTCACTCCGCCCGCGAGCTTGGCATGCGCGATGAGGATGTTTACGCGCAGCCTCGCGCTCATGGCGGCGAAGTAGACGCCGCCCTCCACGCCGTCCGCCACCACTTAGCTGGGGGTGGCTTCCTGTCCGACCTGTTCTCTGGCCCCGACTACCTGTCCACCGGCGAGGTAACGTCTCCGACGAATTGGGGCGACCCCGAGGTGGCGTCTGACTTCTTCAAGGCCGACCGCGCCCTTCGCTTGGCGCGTGAGGCGCAGGCGAGGGCTGACGACGTGACGGGATCAATCCCCGTGCGCGCCCCGCTGACGGCTCCCCGTCCGGGCGCGGTCGAGGTGCGGGATCTTCCGGTTAACATCCCATTCGCCGCGCCCGACCGTGGCGTGAGCCTGCTCAGTTCCGACATATCCCCGGCGTCCGTTACGAGCCTGCCGCTCGCCTACGCCCCCACGCAGGCCGCTGCCCCCGCAGTCAACGCGATTGATCAGGCGACCGGCAAGCTGACGGCCCGCATCCCCGAGGAGCCCCACGGCACGGCGCTGACTAAGCAACAGGCCGACTACGTCATCCGCACCATCGCGGCGGAGACGAGCGGCAAGTCGCCGGAGGAGACGCAGGCCATCGCCAGCGTGATCCTCAACCGCATCAACTCGGGCAAGTATGGCTCCAGCCCCGAGGCCGTCCTGTTCGCCAAGCGCCAGTTTGAACCTTGGATGAACCCGGCGGGCGCCAACTACCCCATGAAGATCTCGCCCAAGAGCCAGCGGTATTCCGATGCTCGGGACGCCCTTGAGGCCGCCATGGCTGGCGAGGACATCACGGGCGGGGCCACCAACTTCTGGGCTCCGGCTGCTCAGGAGGCGCTTGGCCGTCCCGCCCCGTCGTGGGGCCGCACCGGCGGTGTGGACATCGGCGCGACGCGTTTCCACAAGCTTGAGCGCGCCGAGGGCGGCGAGGTTGAGGATTATGGGGATGGCGGCCTTGTTAAGAAGGCGCTAGACTTTCTCAGGGCAAATCCCGAGCTTAAACCTTACAAAGGCGGGTCATTTTCGCTTGAGCGTCAAGGTGTCTACAATCCGAAATATTTTGACTTAAAAAGGGACGATCTTGTTGATGAGGCGGGCAACATCATTGCCAGCAAAGATGTAACCATCCCACGGGAGGGTTTTTCCTACGATCTTCCGGCTCAGGCCGACCCCGGCAAGATTTTCCGTGGCATGTCTGCGGAGGAGTTCGCCAACTTTCAAAAAAACAACTACCTCCAGAGCCTCGGCACTCACAACATCGGCGAAGGCCAAAAGGGGCTCACATATTTCTCAGTCAATCCTGACGAAGCGCGCAGCTACGCTCACAGTTTTGCCCCTTCAGAGTTTAAGCCAGATCCGGCTCGTCCCGCATATGTCGTGGCTGCCAAACGCCCTCCCGATGAAAGCATTTCTCGCGTCCCCGGAACTGGCGAATCCGAGATTGGTGTTATAGGGCAAATTCCCCGCGAGGATGTAACAAATGTCTATCGCGGTAATGTCGTTGACTACATTGAAGGCATCCACGAGCCCGGCGCTCGCGTGAGCCCCAGTTCGTCTGTGCATTGGGAAGAAATCCACGATTACGCCCACGGCGGTGAGGTTGGCGACGCCCTGCGCGTCGTGCGCGAGCATCACGCTGACGGCGAGGCAGTGGGGCGGTCGCCATTCTTCACGTTTGAGTCACCGCCTGAAAGCGTTCTGGAAATGGCGAAGCCCACGCAAGGCGAGCGCTTGACTAGCGCCTTGGGCATTGGTGAGGGCGATCTCCCGAAGGGCGAAACCTATATGTCCGCCGCCCCCACCGGTTGGGACAAGTATATGCCGCAGCGCCGTCCGGGAACATTTTTGAAGCGCACCGGCGAAGCGTTTGGCGAGAACGCGGATATTGTCGCCGAGGGCCTCAAAGCCGTCAGGGAGGGTAATTACGGTGCTGGGGCTCTAGGTATGGCTGGCGGTGCGCTCGGCATGGCCATGTCACCCCTGACCGGCTTAGAGCGCGTTTTGGTACGCGATCCCATTCTTCGCGCCACAGGTGATCTTAAGAAGGCGCAGCAAGCCGAAACTGTTGCCGACATTGCTGTTGGTGGCGGCATGCGGGGCATGTTGAAGCCGTTTACCAAAGCGGGCAATTTAGAGAGGCTGGCTGCGGAGCCGTTGACCTCGGCGTATCGCCTGCCGTCTTCCGCAGCCACTGGCGCTACAGCAGCCACTGCCGCCACCTTGGCGCCGGAGAACGCCGAGGCGGCTGACCTGTCGAAGCTTAAAGCTTTCTTCCCCAAGCATACCCCCAGCGGGGCCGTGACCACGCGCACGGGCGCCGACATTTTGGCCAAAGACCCCTATCTTGCGGCCAATGTTCCCGTACTCTCAAAAGTGCGGGGCGCTATTCCGTTTGAAGATATGAGCGTTGGCTATGAAAAGATCCCCGGCTATCTTGAGCCACGTAAAACATTGTCCATGGAAGACCTTGAAGGAGCTTGGGGCGTTCCGCTTCTTAGCGACCTAAGCTCAAGCGGTGTCATTATCCACGAAATCGGCGGCAAAAAACTGACCAAACCTTTTTACACGGAAGGCGGCGGCGATTTCCCTCGCGGTCCAGCCGGTCGAGGCGAGGCGCCTGCTGGTTGGGCATCCATGAAAGACAAGGCCCAAACCTACATGAACTCGCTGGAGAGAAGGATACCAGAAGGCGAGCGCGTCGTTGGTATTCAAGCCACGATGTCGCCAGAAGCCGCTGACTCCGCTGACATGTTCTATCAGGCCATGTTGCGCCAGATCCCCGGCTCAAAGATTACGAAGGCGGCAATCGCGGATGTGGACGCAAAGATGGCGGCAAAATTCCCCGGATGGCCGGGAATTATGAACACGCAAGAAGCTGAAGATTTTATGCAAACTCTTGATCTTGTTGATCGCAAGCAACTTGCGAAAACTCTTGATCTTGCAACCCATCAAAAGGCTGGGTTCCCTGATGTTGGCCAAACAAGGTTTGCGATAACTGAGCCGCGTCTTTTTGGAAGCTCCGGCCTTCGTGCGGGATATTCCGTTGCCGAACTTGATCCTCGCGGTGGATTGCTCGCCAATCCCTCGTACCCCCACAGTAACTACACGGGGTCAATGGCTGCGCCCAAGTTTGGGGCTTATCTTGGCGGGCTTCCAAGTTCCGTCCACGTCAAGGACATTTGGAGCGACTGGTGGAATAAACTTAACCCCGCTGCGCATGACCCCAAACAATGGCCAAAAGCCCAATGGGGAATGATGACTCAATTCCCGGCGCAGAAGATTGACGCGGAAATGGTTGATCGCGTGATGAAGCAACAGGAGCAGCATAAAAGGTTGTTTGGTTGGCGTAAGGGTGGGGAAGTCAATCTTGAGCCGTGAAATCTTTCAATTGGGCAAGTGTCCGCTCAATTGAATGAATTGCGGCAGAAACAGCTTGGCTGGTACGGAGCGATCCGTGCCCATCTTCGGGGGAAAGCAAGCCTCCGGCAAAAAGTATGTCGGCAACTGATGCCATTACGTCTTCGGTGATGCTGTCGGCAACGGCTTCGGTGAACGCTTCGCGCTCGGTCATCTTGATCTCCATAGGGGGCGTTTAACGAATACCGTTTCAGTGTATAATGGCCCAGCCACTGTGGCAACCGGGACGCCGGAACTCCGAGGAGAAAAGCATGTATGAGATGGCGCACAAGGCCCGCGAGGCCATGAAGGGCAAGGCCAAACGTCTTGCTGGCGAAAAGGACCAGAAGACGGACAGCTCAGACTGGACGCCCGCCGAGCCCCTGAAGGCCGACGTGAAGACGGGCATGCGCCCGATTTCCAAACAGGGCTTCAAGAAGGGTGGCAAGGTTATGGGCGAGAAGGCCGACTGCCACGCTGGCCGTAAGCCCCGCAAGTCCGGTGGCCGCGCCCTGACGGCTGACAGCCTTGTCAACCGCAACGTGAAGGAAGCCAACGAGGAGCGCGAGGGCGAGAAGCACGTCGGCGGCATGAAGAAGGGTGGCCGCGCCAAGAAGGCGCTGGGCGGCATGCCTGCCGACGCTCTGAAGGGCTCAATGAACCCCGCCGCCATCTTGCAGGCCGTTCGCGGCGCCACGATGGGCATGAAGAAGGGTGGCCGCTCGGGCAAGAACAACGGAGGTTCTACCGCCGCAGAACGCATCCGCGAGGCGGCTGGCTACAACAAAGACAAGTCGCCCGTGACCGACCCGTCCTACAAAGGAGAAACGACCTCCAAAGAGGACAAGGACGCCCTGACGAAGAAGATTGAGGGCATGAAGAAGGGTGGCCGCACCGCTCGCAAGGCTGGCGGCAACGTCAACTATGGGCCGCAGGAAATGCCTGCTGGCAAGAAGGCTCCCTCCACCAAGGAGCAGATTGCCGAGGAGAAGCGTCAGGACAATGCCTCCAAGCCCACGCGCGGCAAGGCTGGCCACTACGACTACGGCGGCACGGTTCCGATGCAAGGCGCTGGGCCTGACGCCCGCATGGACATGGTGAAGAAAAACGCCATGAACTTTGGCGTTGGCGCTCCCGGCTCGCCTTACAAGAAGGGCGGCATGGCCAAGCACGAGGACGTTGCGATGGACAAGGCGCTCATCAAGAAGATGGTGAAGCCCGAGGCCCGCACCAAGAAGTATGGCGGCGGCGGCATCAGCGGCCTCAACATGGGTCCGGGCAAGGCCGACGGCGGCTCCACCAAGGGCAAGAAGGGCATGAACGTCTCCATCACGATCAACACGGGCGTCAAGCCCGAGGATCAGATGGCTGCGGGCCTGCCCGGCATGCCTCCGGGCCTGCCTCCCCGCCCCGCAGGTGGCATCCCCGTCCCGATGGGCATGCCTCCCGCCGGTGGCGCTCCTCCGGCCCCCATGCCTGTGCCGATGCCGATGCCCACGCCTCCCGCTGGCGGCGGCATGCCCCCGATGGCGCGCAAGGCTGGCGGCAAGGTCTACCGCTCCTACAAGGATCTTGATGCAGGCGCCGGTTCGGGCCTTGGTCGGCTTGAGAAGACCGAGATTCAGAAGCGCAAGGGCTAACAATTCGCGAGTGATTCGGTTCACTTGCGGGTAACGGGACGGCTGGTTTGACCCCCTCTACCAGCCGTCCCAATACATCGAGGGGGAGCAAAGAGGGGTCTATGCTTACGTTCAACACGCTCTTTGAGCGCGAACTAAAGAAATTAATCGTTTCCGCCATAGAGGATCGGAAGGAAAACCTTTCCACAGGTTTATCAACGATTGATTTCCCAACTTACAAACACCAAGTAGGAATAATCGCCGGTCTCCGCATGGCTCTTGAGTTCTGCGACGAGGCCACGACGATCTGTAGCCGCGAGAACCGCGAGTAAAAGGAGGGGGACTATGTCAAACGTATCTTTACACCACAACATCGCCATGCTCCATGAGACCGACCCGAAAGAGACGCTCTTCGCGGAACTGGGCGACATCAGCAAGGTTGAATTGCTGAACACGCAAGTGCTTGTGGCGGTCTATATCCGCCCCGAGAAAACCAAGGGCGGCATCATTATGGCCCCGAAGGCCCGTGATGAAGACCGTTACCAGTCCAAAGTCGGCCTGATCATCAAAACTGGACCTACCGCATTTGTTGATGAGGGCGGAAAGTGGTTTGGTGGCCTTAATTTGAGGGTTGGTGACTGGATTGTCTTCCGCCCCAGCGACGGTTGGAACGTCACCGTCAATGGCGTCCTGTGCCGGATGTTCGACGACGCCGCCATTCGCGCCCGCATCCCGCACCCCGACACCGTCTACTGAGGAAAATCCCATGTCAGACATAGAAAACAAGCCGGAAGACGACAAAATCGACGAGATTGAGGTCGTTGAAGTTGAAAAAGAGCCAGAAGCCGCAAAAAAAGAGGTCTCTGAGCCTGAAGAGGGCATTCAAGAGTTGAAAGCGAAGCTCGAACAGGAGCGCGCAGCCCGAATTGAGGCCCAGAAACACGCCAGAATGGCCTACGAGACCGCTGCGGACGCCAAAAACGAGGTGCAGGACACCAACTTGCAGCTCGTCCGCAACGCTATCGACACCGTCAAGCGCAACAACGACATCCTCAAGTACAATTACTCTGAGGCGATGGCCGTTGGTGACTATAACAAGGCGGCGGAGATCCAAGAGACGATGGGCATGAACTCCGCCAAGCTCATGGAGCTGGAGCGGGGCCGCGCTCACATGGAAAACGCCCCGAAGGTCGTGGCGCCCGAGCCCCCGCGCCCTTCGGACCCGGTTGAAGCTCTGGCCTCGCAGCTTTCTCCCCGCTCTGCGGACTGGGTGCGCCGCAATCCGCAGTGCGTCACCGACCCGCGCATGTATCAGAAGATGGTTGCGGCCCATAATCTGGCCGTGGCTGACGGTTATGTGCCCGACAGCGACGACTACTTTGGCATGATCGAGGACACGCTGAAGATTGGCCGCCGCGTCAACATTGACCAAGATGACGACCCCATGTCTGGGGCCGCCAAGGTCACTCAGCGCCGTTCTGCCCCTCCCGCAGCCCCCGTCTCGCGCGGTGGCGGCGGCACGGGATCTCGCCCCAATGAGGTGCGCCTCACGCGGGAAGAGATTGAAACGGCTCGCGACTTGGGCATGACCGAGAAGGAATATGCCCGCAACAAGATGCTCCTCAAGAAGGAAGGGCGCCTGCAATGAACGCCAAGTTTCAACGTGTAATCGCCGAGAAGTCGGCACTCTCGAACCCGGAGCGCGCTCCCATGAGACCAGAACTGCGTGAAGAAGACCCTCGCGCCCGCGCCGCAGCCCGCGCGGCCCAGATCCGCAATGACAATGGCGGCATGGACGAGGGCACTGACGAGTTCTACATCCCCAAGGACATCATCCCCGAGGGCTGGAGCTACGAGTGGAAGCGCCACACAATCTGGAATCAGGAAGACCCGGCCTACACGGTGCAGCTTGCCCGCGAGGGCTGGGAGCCGGTGCCGGTCAGCCGCCACCCGCAGATGATGCCATCCAGTTGGGAAAAGGGCACCATTGAGCGCAAGGGCATGATCCTCATGGAGCGTCCAAAGGAAATCTCTGACGAGGTGCGCCGCATCGAGCAGCGCCGCGCGCGTGAACAGGTCCGCATCAAGGAGGCCCAGCTCGCTGGCACTCCCGAGGGCACCCTCGACCGTGTCAGCCCGAAGATCAGCAAGACCTTCGACATGCCGATCCCCGAGGATCTCTAAAGCTCAGGAGGGGCGCCCAGTGCGCCCCTTTTCTTTTGTTTCAAATGTCTGTATATTGCAATGTCAGGAACACCAGATGTTCTCCCCTCCCCCGGCGCGGAGGGTCCAACTGCCCCCGGCTTCCGAGTCTCCCCGGCGCGAGATGACGAGCTTTCCCGTAAAAAGGAGACCCCGTCATGGCGAACACTGCCGCCTATAACGGTTTCCAGCAATACAGTGGCACTGGCTCTGCCCCGACCTACGAACAGGTCGCGGTCAAGATTGCCTACAATGCTTCCGCCATCTACTACGGCGACCCCGTAAACCCCGACGCCAACGGCTACGTCGTTGTGGGCGTCACCTCCGGCTCGTCTGGCAACACCCAGATTGCTGGCGTGTTCGTCGGCTGCCAGTATCTTTCGGTCGCTCAGAAGCGCACCGTCTGGTCTAACTACTGGCCCGGCTCGGATGTCGCCTCGACCAACACGGTCACCGGCTACATCATCAACGACCCCAACGCCAAGTTCGTCGCCCAGTTCGGCAACGTCAGCGTTGATCAGGCTTATGTGAACAGCGGCGTGGGCTTCAACATCGGCACCGGCAACACCTCTAACGGCATCTCTGGCGCCTACCTCGCCACTCTGGCGACGGACAGCACCATGCCCTTCAAGGTGGTTGCGCTCGTTACCGACCCTCCGGGGGTAAACGGCACCGAGGCTGGCGCTTATCAGAAGGCCATCGTGGCGTTCAATAACGTCTCCACCAAGCAGCTCACGGGCGTCTAAGAGGAGTAAGGACCAATGGCTGTTAATCTTTCTGCCATCAAAGACCTTCTCCTCCCCGGCCTCCGGGGCGTTGAGGGTCAGTACGAACAGATCCCGTCGCAGTACGACAAGATCTTCACTAAGCACGATTCCAAGATGGCCTTGGAGCGCACCGCTGAGATGCGCTTCCTCGGCTACGCACAGCTCAAGACCGAAGGCGGCCAGACCGCGTTCGACAACGGCGCTGGCGAGCGTTTCGTGTACAATCAGGAGCACACGGAGATCGGCCTTGGCTACGCGATCACTCGCAAGGCCATCGACGACAATCTCTACAAGAGCCAGTTCGCTCCGTCGAACCTCGGCCTGACGCAGTCCTTTGCGCAGACCAAGGAAATCTACGGCGCCAACGTGCTGAACACTGCGACCACCTACAATTCGGCGGTTGGCGGTGACGGCAAGGCCCTTGTCGCCTCTGATCACCCCATCGACGGCGGCACGATCTCGAACTACACCACGAACGACCTCAACGAGAGCACGTTGCTGGCTGGCATGATCGCCATCCGCACGAACTTCCGTGATCAGGCCGGTCTGAAGGTGTTTGCTCGCGGTCGTCGTCTGGTCATCCCGCCTGCTCTTGAGCCGGTGGCGATTCGCCTGACGAAGACTGAGCTGCGTCCCGGCACGGCAGACAATGATGTCAATGCGATCCAGTCCACTGCGGGCGGCCTGCCCGAGGGCTACATGGTCAACGACTATCTGACCTCTGCTCGCGCTTGGTTCCTGCTCACGAACATTGATGGGCTCTCCTATATGGAGCGCATTAAGTTCGAAACCGATATGCAGGTCGACTTCACCACAGACAACCTTCTCGTTAAAGGATACGAGAGGTACTCGTTTGGCTATTATAACTGGAGAAGTATCTTCGGTGCCTTCCCAACCTAATGAAATCAACTAGTTAAAGGGGTTTTAAGCGATACAAGTTTCAAGTTGACCTTCTAAATGATAGCCTTATAATAAGGTTGTCAACATAGGAGAAAGACATGAAACAGCAGGAACTGAGCCACAGCGAAGTATCTGAAGCTATCGCCTACGACCCCGAAACTGGTTCTTTCATTTGGAAGCTGGATGCCTCCAAGAATGTCAAAAAAGGTATGGTGGCGGGAACTTTTAAAAATTGCCGCCACCGTACTACCGGGCAGATCAAGTCCTACCTTTATATCCGTTATAAAGACCGGGAAATGGTTGCCTCAAGAGTTGCGTGGATGTTGCATTACGGCGTGTGGCCTGATCGTTCTGTGATGTTTGTGGATGGTGTCACAACTAACTTGAAGATTTCAAATCTCAAGTTGTCTGATGAAACCACAACCATCAAAAAGTCAGACGGTCGCACAGTGAAGCGGATTTCCCGTGATAAGCAGAGGCACTACAGCCTCAAGCGTTATTACGGTCTTTCGTTGAACGACTACGCCGAGATGTACCGTGTCCAAGATGGCAAATGCGGGATCTGCAAGTTGCCAGAAACGGACAAGGATCGCCACGGGAACGTCCGCGTTCTCGCCGTCGATCACTGCCACAAGACTGGTTCCGTGCGTGAGCTTTTGTGCTACTCTTGCAATAGCATGTTGGGTCAGGCGAGGGACAAGATTGAAGTTTTGCTTGCGGGCGCCGACTACATCAGGAAGCACTCCGCTGGCAAATAGACTAGGCAACCCGATCACGCAGACCGGCCTAGCGGACGCTGCACAGACTGTGTGATCTTATCGTGCAGGAGGCCCATATGGGTACGACTACATTTACCGGCCCGGTTCGGGCTGGCAATATCCTGAATACCTCGGGCACCACGCTCGGGACTGACGTGGCCAATGTCGGCTATGTCGTCATGGCGCAGTCTTCGGCGGTCACGCAGGCGAGCGGTGCGACCAGCATCGTCATTCCAGCCAACAGCCAGATCCTCACCATCTCCGTCAATGTGACGACCGAGTTCACTGGCGCCGCCACAACCTTTGGCGTTGGAACGACTGCCTCTGCCACGTTCTTTACGGCAGCCGCTGCCCTTGACGGTGTTGCGTTTGGCATTGTTTCGGCAGCTCCCGGCGACGACGCTACTCGCGCCGCAAACTGGGTTGATGTTGGAACCACTGACCGCAAGATTGCAGTCACCTCCACCAATACCGGCTCTGGCGCCGGTATCATCACTGTCACCTACGTTCAGGCGCTCGACCTGACTGCCTAATAGGAGAGTAGCATGAAGGGTAAGTCTGGAACTCGCGAAGCCAAGTCGCACACCGCCTACTCTGGCGGCAACAGCAACGTCGCCTCTGAAATGATGAAGCCCACCGGCGGCTTCAAAAAGGGCGGCAAAGTCGGCATGAAGGCCGAGGGCGTTATGTCCTCCGCTCACGCCGGTCGCAAGCCCCGCAAGAGCGGCGGCAGCGTGATGTCTTCTGCCGCTGGCGGTACGCCTCGCGGCAAGGCTTCGCACTACTAAGCTACGCCTCCCCGGCTTAGTGGAGCGCGCGGGGGCCTTAGCGCCCCCGCATTCGCATGGAGATTGCTATGACTGCTGTTTGGACGCGCAAGGAAGGCAAGAATCCGTCTGGCGGACTTAATGAAAAGGGCCGTGCGTCTTTGCGCGCTCAGGGTCACGACATTAAGCGCCCGCAGCCCGAGGGCGGGTCGCGCAAGGACAGCTTCTGTGCTAGGATGACCGGGTTAAAGCGAAAGCTGACGGGCTCGGCAAAGGCCGCAGACCCCAACAGCCGCATCAACAAGTCACTGAGGAAGTGGGACTGCTGAGATGGACAAGCCTTTTTGGGAAAAAAAAGCCCCGAAGGACGCCAAGGAAAAGCATCTGAGCCGCAAGCAGGTGCAGTCTGCCAAGGCTAAAGCCCGCGCCGCAGGCCGTCCCTATCCCAACCTGATCGACAACGCTGCGGCGGCCCGCAGCAAGGGGAAGTAAAATGCAGTACAAGGCGCTCACCAAGACTGGAACTGGCCGCAGCACCATCTGCGTCGTTGATGACTTTCAGACCCCTTTCAACATTGGCATTGCCGTGTCTCTTAGCGCCACAGCCACATTTACGGTGGAATACTCGCTGGATGACCCGAACGCTGATGGCTACTTGGCGGCGTCTGCAACTTGGTTTGTCGCCCCCGGTTTTACGTCTGGCTCGGTGGCAGTTGCTGGCGCTTTGACGATCCCCTGCCGCGCGATTTCTCTCAATGTCTCCGCCAACACGGGCACAGTGACGGCCAATATTGTTCAGGCTGGCCCGGTCTAAGGAGCCATCATGGCGACGAGCGACACCTATGCGTTTAATCCGGGGCTTGGTGAGCTGACGCTTTATGCGTACAACCTCATCGGCATCAGGAACACCGCCGTGCTTCAGGAGCATATGGAGGCCGCCCGCATGGCGTCCAACATGCTCTGCGCGCGCTGGTCAAATCAGGGTGTGAACCTTTGGGCCGTTGACCTCGTCACGACGCCGCTCGTCACGGATCAGGCGACATATCCTGTTGAGGGCAACACGGTCGCGATCTTGGACGCTTACGTCCAGAACGACGACTCGGGCGCCAACATCGACCGCATCATTCTGCCGGTGAGCCGCACGGAATACGCCAGCTACCCGAACAAGGAGCAGCAGGGTTTCCCGACTGTCTACTGGTTTGACCGCCTGATCAGCCCGTCTCGGTCCACTCAAGTACCGCCAACAACTGGCCCTACGGTTACTCTTTGGCCCGTTCCTAATACGGACAATGGGCCTCAATACCTGAAATACTACCGGGTGCGGCAGATACAGGACTCGGCGCTGACGAACGGCCAGACGGTCGAGATTCCCTACCTGTGGCTTGAGGCGTTCGCCTATGGCCTTGCCCTGCGCCTCGCGCAAATCTGGAACCCGCAGGCGGTGGCGATGATCAAGCCCATGGCCGACGAGTCGTACCAGATTGCCGCCGAGCAGAACGTGGAGACCGCGCAACAGTACATTTCCCCGATGATCTCTGGCTACTTCAGGTAAGGGGGCGTGTATGGGTTACGCATCGAGGTCGGGTCGGGCTAGAACAAGCGCCACTAATCCGCAGGCTCATGCAATCTGTGACCGCTGCGCGTTCCGGTACAATCACGTTGACCTGAAGTGGCAGTACGATTGGGCTGGCGCATCCCTGATCAACAAGCGCATTCTCGTCTGCTCCACCTGCTATGACGAGCCGCAGCAGCAGCTCCGGGCCATCATCATCCCCGCCGACCCCGTGCCGATCATTAATCCCCGCGTCGAGCCCTACGCTTGGGACGAGATCGACCGGCGTCAGGTGTCAGGGAACAACACGACCAACCCGCAGACGGGCATTCCCGTTCAGCGCGGCGATACGCGCGTCACCACCATTGATCAGGATGTGCCCAACCAGACCCGCGTCACGCAGCAGACCGGCGAGGCGCCCTACGGCACAAATCAATTGCCGGGCACGGACCCGAACGCGGTCACCTACCGCACGGTCACCAACGCCGAGAACAACGGCCTCGGCTTCACCGTCCTGACGATTGCGACGACAAACGGCATGATCACAGGGCAGAAAGTGATTGTGCAGGACGTTGGCGGCGTTGATGTCGCTAATGGAAATTGGACGATCACGGTCCTCAACACGTCGCAAATCCTATTGCAGGGCGTTCTTTTCTCTGGCTCCTACACGTCTGGCGGGTATGTTATAAACAATCCCAGTCTGCCCTACGGCTTCACTGAAGTGCCCAAGACAGGACCGCTCTGATGCCTCTTTACGCTAGTAATGTTCAGATCCCAAATCTTGGCGCGGCTATTGCTCTCAATGGCACAGAACAGGTTGAGATTGTTCAATCTGGCGAATCAAAGCGCACGACGACACAGGCGATTGCCAATCTAGCGGCAACTGGGCCTACAGGCCCCGCTGGCCCAAGTGTTACTGGCCCTACTGGTCCCACCGGAGAAACGGGTGCGACTGGGAATACTGGCCCTACAGGCGCAGGCCCCACTGGCCCTACGGGAATCGCAGGCCCCACAGGCCCCACAGGCCCCACCGGCCCCACCGGGGCTGTTTCTACAACGCCCGGCCCCACCGGCCCTTATGGCCCGACCGGCCCTACTGGAGTTACGGGACCAGCGGGTGCTACAGGGCCAAATGGTGATATTGGCCCTACGGGAGCCACAGGCCCTACGGGTTCAGGCCCGACTGGTCCCACGGGTGATGTTGGCCCGCAAGGCATTCAAGGCGTTACCGGGCCTACTGGCCCTACAGGGGCAATGGGAGCTACAGGCCCCACGGGCTCTATCTACCCGACTGGCGGCTCGCCTGACCGTATTTTTTATGAGAACCAGCAGACGGTTACCGTCAACTACACGGTTACAACCAATTACAACGCCATGTCCGCTGGGCCAATCACTGTCAATTCTGGCATCACAGTAACTGTCCCATCGGGCAGCTACTGGACTATCGTTTAATTTTAGCAGCGAAGGGGGATCGCTATGGAGAAGAAGTTGAAAATATGCGTCTACGCCATCAGCAAGAACGAGGCGCATTTTGTGCAGCGTTTCTGCGAGTCCGCGCAAGATGCGGATCTCATTATGATTGCGGACACTGGTTCAGACGATGGTCTTCCTGAAGGGGCGGCAAAGTATGGAGCGATTGTTCATCATATTTGCATCACTCCTTGGCGTTTTGATCTCGCTCGCAATGCTGCTCTTTCCCTTGTTCCTCGCGATATTGACGTATGCATCAGCCTAGACATAGACGAGATTTTACAACCGGGATGGCGCGAGGAGATAGAGCGTGTCTGGATCAAGGGAGAGACCACCCGCCTCCGTTACATGTTCGATTGGGGCTGCGGAATCAGCTTCTACTACGAGAAGATCCACGCAAGACATGGCTATCACTGGCACCATCCCTGCCACGAATATCCTGTACCTGACGGACGCATTGAAGAAGTTTGGGCGCAGACCGACTTCCTTATCGCCGTCCACAAGCCGGACCCGACCAAAAGCCGGGGCCAGTACATGGATCTATTGGAGCTTTCTGTAAAGGAAGACCCTGATTGCCCGCGCAATGCCTTCTACTACGCCCGCGAACTGAGCTTCCATAGCCGTTGGTGGGAATCAATTGAGGCTTGTAAGAACTACCTAAAGCTTCCCCGCGCCACATGGCAGAATGAGCGTTGCTACGCTTATCGCGTTATGGGCCGCTGCTACAATGAAGTTGGCTTGCCCCAAGAGGCAGAGCAAGCCTTTCACTCCGCTGCCGGTGAAGCTCCTAATACCCGCGAACCTTGGTGCGAATTGGCACTTTTGTGTTACCGTCAGAGCCGTTGGGAAGAGTGCTTCGCCTACGCCATGCGGGCGCTTCGCATCACCAACCGCGAGGCCGTCTACACCTGCGACCCCGCCGTGTGGGGCTATCAGGCCCACGATCTTGCCGCCGTCGCCGCGTGGAACCTTGGCCTCAAAGACATTGCAGTTCAACAGGGTCAGATCGCGGTTGATTTGGAGCCCAGCGACGAACGGCTTCAAGCCAATCTTCGTTGGTACAAAGGCGAGCCAGAGCTTGAAAAGGAAGCGGCGTGATGGATTTGCAGTCGATTCTCAACATCATTGGTGGCGGCGCCATAGCCACTGGGGGCTGGTTCGCGCGCGAGATCTGGGGCGCGGTGAAGGAATTGCGCAGGGATTTGCATGAGCTTGAGATTGATTTACCCAAAAGCTATGTCAGCAAGAACGATTTAGATAAGCGTATGGAGCACATAGAAGCGATGTTTCAGCGCATCTACGACAAGATTGAGCGCGTTGAGGCACGGATCAACAGCGGAGAATCCAAATAATGGACACAGATTCCATCACCAAACCTGTCGCAGTTGTGACCGCAGTCATGGCGATGATTGGTGCTGGATATTCCCTTTACGACAAGATCAAGTTGCCGCCAAAGGACATTCTCAAGTGGGATGCAGAACATTTCAGCATTTCAAGTGGCCCGGCCTCTGGTCAGTTCAAGGTAGTCGTAGCTCGTCAAAAGATCCGCGACGACTGCACGGTTGAGGATTTTGCGCTTGAGGTGCGAGATTCTGACTACATGGTTCACAAGGCAAACCCGTCCGTCGCCAAGTTTTCTGGACCGGCCAGCCCCGTTGTAGACAAATTTGGCTACACCCTGACCATAGATAAGCCAGAAGCTGTCGCGCCGGGAAGCGCAAAGCTAATCGCTCGGATTATGTACAAGTGCCCAGAGGGCAATGTGGTCATTCCATATCCCGACCACAAAAATCTAACGTTCAACATACAGGGGCAATGACATGGATCTGCTTGCTAAATTTGGCCCCCTTCTTGGACAGGTGGCTCCTACCATCGCCACGGCGCTGGGGGGTCCGCTGGCTGGCGTTGCCGTCAAGACCCTGTCCAGCGCCCTTTTTGGGCATGAGGACGGCACAGAGGAGCAGATCTCCGAGGCAATGGCTGCGGCAACGCCTGACCAGCTTGCCGCCATCAAGAAGATTGACGCCGACTTCAAGGTGCAGATGAAGTCCCTCGACATTGACCTTGAGCGTATCGCCGCTGGTGATCGCGACAGCGCTCGGCAGATGCAGCGCGAGACGAAGGATTGGACCCCGAAGGCTCTGGCCTTCTTCATTACGTTTGGGTTCTTTGGGGCGCTGATCTGGATCATGGTGTTCGGCATCCCGCAGACGGGGACTGAAGTTCTGCTGATGATGCTTGGTTCACTCAGCACTTCATGGACCGGCGTTGTCCAGTTCTATTATGGGTCATCGGCTGGATCAAAAGCCAAGAATGATCTCCTTGCCGCAAAGGACAAGTGATATGCGCGAGAACTGGGACAAAAGCTTTGAAATGGTGCTGGCCCACGAGGGCGGCTACGTCAACGATCCCCGCGATCCGGGCGGACGCACCAATTTGGGCGTCACCCAGCGCGCTTGGGAAGCCTACTGGAACCGCAGTTCTTCAGATGAAGAGATGCGGAAATTGACGCCCAACATCGTCAAACCGTTTTACCGCGCCATGTACTGGGATAAAAT
>Ga0181352_1000020_pt1 | contig 60580 bp, 66 predicted proteins | sample Fa13VDMLBSN_FD_130103 | JGI IMG/M metagenome (GOLD analysis project Ga0181352, IMG submission 130103) | Freshwater viral communities from Lake Michigan, USA - Fa13.VD.MLB.S.N | ecosystem: Environmental > Aquatic > Freshwater > Lake | place: USA: Michigan | collected 2013-09-23 | reverse complement strand
CCTGCCGCATTCAAACAGTTTCTAGAAACCAAAATAAAAACTATTACGATTTGATTGAGAAATTTTATAAAAAAACTGGTGTTCCGATTTTATTCAACACCAGTTTTAATTTGGCGGGAGATCCTCTAGTTGAAACATTAGAGGACGCTTTTGATGCTCTGGAACGTTCCGAATTAAAATATCTTTACGTTCCAGAGTTAGGTAAACTTTTCACTAAGAAGTAGGTACTGTGTAAGACTTGCCCCATTGAGGCATTTCTTCCCAAGCGCCTTCATTTTGATCTGTCCCGCCGCCAAGATAACCATCATAGGTATCTATTTCTTGATGAAGCCAAACTTTCATAGACATCCACTTGTCAGGAACTTGATAATACTTACTATCAATAAAATCAGCTATTCCTTGCATAGTCATTCCATCCGCAATACAGCGAAGGAAAAATTTGCGTTTACTGCACTTAAAACAAACTCCGCATGCTGGGTCTGAAATTTCGCAAGAATTAGTTAAATCTATTAATTCCTGAGGCATTTCAGAAAAAGCATAACCTTGGTGATAGTTGTAATCTAACAATGGGAAACTAATAGTTCCACGAGTAGCATGCTTTACAAACATATCATACGCTGCTTTTGAAGCTGCTATTTTACCAGTTTGCGACCAGCTTGAATGACCATCATTTTCTTTTTCATGAGGTATGACTAGTTTATCAATTTCGCCGCTATTAAGTTTATCTAAAACTAATTTTAAAAGATACGTTGGCGGCGATCTTTTATAATCGCCATAATCGTTTAAAAGCTCTACATCAAAATCAACTTCTACAACATTAAAATCTCTAACATTTGTTTTAAGCCAGTTCGCTATGTTATTAGAATTTTGAACCTTAGCTCTTTCCAACTCAACCGATAAAGGAAACATAAACCCATTAAAAAGTTTTTGTTTATACTTTTCATGTATTTCCTTATTACCAACCATAACTTCCATTTTAATAATATAAGCAGTTACTTCTTCATTAGTAGTTGATAATATTTTCCAAAGCGCATAAGCGCTATCTAACCCACCAGATAAACCAATCGCAGTTTTAGTCATAAAATACTCCCTATGAAATTCTTCTAAACAAAGTTACGCCAACTGTGCCCGAAGGCATACAAGGAACTGCGCCAAGAGCCATATAAATTCCATTACCCGCAGTAAAACCGCAGGTGCAAAAACAAGCACCATAACATATCGAACAACAATCTGCAAAACAAAGACCAGGTGATAAACAAACTGGATTAGCTCCTGCGTTATTAAGAAACCCCGCTGGTATTAAATAACAACCGCACCAACAAGATCCTAATGGTATTTTACAAAGACAACAAATATATAACGCACAGGACCAGCTACTACAAGCAAAACAACCGCATTTATCACCGAAAATGCCACCAAAAACAAGCTGACCGATAGCAGTAGTTGCGCATGGATTTGAAGTTCTTGGCGTAATTGCACAGTTAATAATACAAGTTTGTAAACAGCCACAAACTGTACTGATACAAGATTGTAATCCGAATACTTGTTCTATTCTAAAACGCTGAGGCATATTAATATTCCACTACAACGAAACCGTTTCCTGGCTGCCCACCGAAGCTGCAAGTTCCACATTGAACCCAGCAAGCAAATGCTATACAACATCTGCAGTAAGCATTTAACCCACAGCATTTTCCGCAAGGATGACAATATATTAAAGAGCAATAATAATCAGTATATTTTCCTTGGTTTACACAAACACAATATTGCCCACAAAAAGCCCAGCAACTGCAGCACGCACAAGCTCTTATATTTTCAAAACAAGCGGTACCACCATATCCGAAAGCAGAACCTCCACCACCGCAACCAGCTCCTCCATAACAGCCAGTGCAACCAGTCGCGAGTGCAAAACCTTGGCAAACAAAAGAACCGCCATAATGACTTACGCAGTAACAAGAAGCGGGATTCATAGCAGCGGCGCCAGAAATTGATGTTTGCGACCTAACTGTAGAAAGTATTACTTCACCTGGCCATCTAGTAATATTAATCCATTTCGTAGATAATTGATCTTCTGTGCAAAGGGAACCATCAAATCCTCTACAATTATAAATGTCTTCTCCTGCTGTTCCTGGCCAAGGACCAGTACCACCGCCACCGATTGGAGAACCAGCAGCGCCGCCTATCCCAGAATAAAAACAACCACCGCTAAATGAAGTGCATAGTTTTTGACATGCGCCAGTGCAGTTTAAACATTCAACTGGGGAACATTCGCATAAATTTCCTGTTATGCATAGTAAGCATCCAGCGCATCCTTGATTACCTCTTCTGCAAACGATTTGAGTTGCTCCAACAGCGAAATAACCACAACCGCCACAACCAGCAACAACGCAACAAGCGCCTAAACACCCACCGAAACCGCCACTAGCGCAAATTCCTGGGAAACAAGAAAACCCGCCGTTACCGCCAGTTCCAGAAGTATCTTCGTTGCAACCAGTTGTACAATTAGGATTAGTGGCGTACAAACATTTATTAGCGCCCGCTGCGCCTACAATAACGCAGCACACACAGCCAGGAGTTACTGATACTGTACCTACTATATAAGCTCCGCCACCACCACCGCCGCCCAAACAAATTCTTCTTATAGCTTCTCCATAACAATTTGTGCATAAAAAGCACGCTGTAGTGCCGTTGCACATACAAAACCACCCAGTCGTAGAAGCGCAAGAAGGGCGGCAAAATCCCGCACAACCGCAAGTATAAAAACAAGGTGCATAGCATTTGCTATCAGGTCCAGAACAAGATGGCCAACAGTAAATACAAGCGTCGCCCGTACAAGAACAAAAACAATTTACAGGTATATTTGCAAAACCAGATCTTTGCCAACAGCAATTTTGGTTATAATAGCCAGGAATAAATGCATTTTGACAACAAGTTTGATAATCGCCTAAACACCAGCAACAACAGTTCGAACAATTACCACAAGCAAAATAATAGATTCCAGCAGCTGGCATTCTTGTACCAGCACCACCACCACCTGCACCAAGAGCAGTTACACGAACCTCATAAACACCATTAGGAACTTGAAACGTTCCTGATGTTCCATAATATCTAAACCCGCCAGTTCCGTAATTAGGAAGGACATCTCGTATACCGTAATAAGCCTCTACGGTTTGTACTTGTGATACATAACGACCCATTATTCTACCTCTTCTAAATCGATTCTTCCGTAAGGATCATTAGGCACGAAAAATGTTTTAGCGTAAAAATATTTATTGTAAATATTTGATTCGTTCTTTAAAACATTAATAGTCTCAATCAACTTATCATAAAATGCAGTAATAATCGTTCTATCAATTTCAGTATAATTTGTTTCGAAAAAATCTTTAGACATCAAAGTTTCATAATACTCTATAGCGGTTTCAAATTGATTGATGCATTTATTATAAGTTATTTCAAAATCCTGCCCAGGAGGTAAAAATATACCGTATTCCTGATCGTATACGTAACCGATATCGATCGACTGACCCTCTGGTTCTGCGATCAAACCAGGTTCGTCAATATACGGCGAAACAACTCTATTTACGACAACGTTGTCAACTACCTGTAAATAAATCATGCTGATTCCTCGTAACCGTATATCATAACTACTACAGTATTAGAAACGCTATTAGCAACGACGCTCTTATTTGCATCTATTACTATACCAGTTCTTTCTAAAACACCATTAGGCGGTATACTAGCATTGTACTCAATGTATTCATTCATTCCTACACCAGCAGTATTAGAAGTAAGCGCCAAAGAAACTTTTGCAGTAAGCGAACTATCCGTATTTAATGCATTAATCGTTAAGGAAGCAACCTTAGCGGAAGGAACTGTATATACAGTGTTAGCCCCGCTACCCGTAAGTTTTGTGCTTCCTAAAATACCCGTAGCCATTGATTAACCCCCAGCCATGAAATAGACTCTTGCGGCGCTGATACCACCGCCACCACCGCCAGTTCCCCAGTAAACAGAAGAACCATTAGAAGATAGTACTTGCCCCGCTGTACCAAGAGATCCATTAGCTGAAATACCAGCAGAAGTACTAATTATTAAATTGGCGCTATAAGTGTGAACGCCCGTTATCGTAAAATTTGCAGTTGTATTTATAATATTTGATGGTATTTGAGAGTAAGATAACGTCCCAGTATTAATATTGGTCGCATTAGTATAATAACTCGCGGGTTGACCGTTTAGGTAAGATACATTATTTGCATCCCCCCAAATTACGGCTGTGCCATTAGATACAAGTGTTTGACCCGTATTGCTACCTGTTATAGCTATTTGACTTGTATCAATTTGTTGAACAGTCATTTTTTTATTCCTAAGTTACTCTTTTACAGACCAAGTTTTTAAAATATTATCCCATTCGTATTTTTTATCGTCAGTAGGTTTGGGTATAGGTGGTAGCCATTTGCAATTTTGTTCATCGAAAACCCAATCATTATGTTGTTTAATTGGTATAAATGCATCTTTTGTACTATCGTATGTCATACCTATCCCAGCATAATTTTTTCTAAAAACTCCTGTTTCGTCAGTTAGTATCCATGTACCACCTAAATTATTTCTACACCACTGCGATCCTATAGACTCAACTACATTCCCATCCTCGTCTTTACAAATTGAATCATCTACAGTTATGACTCTTAACACTACATTGTTAAGTCCTAATTCTGCAAAATATATCATTAAAGTTCCCTTTTTAATTATTTATTCTAACAAATTCACCCACTTTGTTAGTTCTTGATCCCAAACATATTTACCCGAGTTAGGTTTTGGTATCGGCGGAATCCATTTACAAGTTTCTTCATCGAAAATCCAATTATCATAAAGTTTTGGTGTTATAAATGCGTTTTTTTCTTCATCATAATAATCGCCGATTCCTGCATAATTTTTTCTAAACTCGCCCGTATAACTGGTTTGAATCCAACGAACTCCATTTAAATTATTTTTACACCACTCAGATCCCAAGGTTTCATCAAAAACACCATTCTCGTTTAAACAAAAATTTTTGTTTACACAAATAACTCTTAAAACGTAATTTTCTTGATCTAATTCAGCATAATAAACTGTAATATCATCGGTCATTTTCTTCAAAATCCAAGTTAAAAGCTAAAGATATTCTATTTTCAAGAGAGCAATTTTCTTCAACAAAATGTTTCATATCAGAAGGAAATAATAAAATTGTACCTTCTTTTGGTTCAATTCTATAACTATTGTGAATATTAAATTGATCTCTTATCCTATAATCCATATTATTAATTACTTTGTGTTGCGTAAATTCATATGGCGATTCAATAAACAAATCTCCCGAATTAGGAGGTATTTTTATCCACCAAATCGCATTTAACGAAGAAGTAGGATGTGTGTGCGATACGTTATAACTTCCTGGAAAATTAACATTAAACCAGCCATGATTAATTTTTATTTTTTTGTTACTGTAAAAACTTTTTATTTTTGTCAACTCTTTCTCGAATAATTTAATATATTTTAGAAAACTGTTATGTTTCAAATAGAAATTTGGCGGAGATTGATAACCTCTTCTGTTTGAAAAAGTAACTCCGTCATTAGAATTCATGAACGAATCTATTTCATGAATTATTTTACTTTGATACTTTGAAAAATTTTCCATTTCTATGTAATTTACAAGAACAGGAAACAAGGGAATAACTTTAATTTCCATAATAAAAATCCATTATTAAGCCAAATATTTTATTATAACAATACCATCACCGCCACCGCCGCTATCACCTCCGCCACCGCCACCTAATTTAGAGATTCCAGCAAAACCTGGTGTGTTTCCGCCACCTCCAACTCCGCCAGTGGCGCCAGTTGGCGAGTTTCCACCCGCACCGCCACCGCCACCATAATGATTAGAAGTTGGCGAAGGCTGTGTTCCTGACCAACTAGGCACATACGGACCTAATCCTGAAGCTGGGTAAGGAAAAGCTGGAAATGGTTGTCCCGCCCCCCCGTTTCCATTAGTTGGACCGCTACCACTTTGTCCAGCAGCGCCCGCGCCTCCACCACCGCCGCCCCCATAGACTGGTCCTTGATTGGAGGAACCGCCGCCCCCAGGATTTCCATAATTTACAGTTCCAGGAGCTGTAGGGTGGGGTTGACTTGGCTGTGTGGCAGAATAGGTATAGCTAGTAGTAGGCTCTTGAGAACCTGCACCACCACCTGAACCTCCTGGCGACCCTGCTTGATTTCCTGGCGAGCGCGATCCACCTCTACCACCACCTTTAGCTGTTATGCCTAATGCAGTTGAATCGTTTCCAGTAGCTGAACCGCCTGATGCGCCTGGTCCACCAGCTCCTACTACAATAGGATAAGTTCCTGGACCTAAAGTTAAAGCAGCGTTATAAGCAACTCCACCACCGCCACCGCCGCCAGACTGAAAATAACCAGCGCCACCACCACCAGCAACCACTAATACAAACACATTTGCAGATCCGCTTGAAACTACAAAATTACCGCTAGTTGAAAAAGTATGATACTTGTAGCCGTCACCTGGAGCTAACGCATTAGCTATATTTCCCCCATTAGCAGAAAGTGGATTAGTTACTACTGGCCAAGTAGCGGGAGTAGAATTTCTATTCACCTGAACATCATTAAGATCCCAAATACCATTTGCAACAGAATTATTTGCTAAATTTTTACTCCCAATTATGCTACCATTTTTCCTCATATGAATATACTCTTTCTTTTTTTATTTTTAAATATATTTATATCTTTTCTGTAGCTAATGCAAATCTACCGTCATAGATACGATTAGCATAAGGACCATTTTTATCAACATAATGTAAAAATGCTTGTAGGTACCAATCTTGAGTGAATGGTTCTCTCCAATGCTCTACTATATCGCCTCTATAGATACAAATATCGCCGATATCTAATTCTAGTTTAGAAGCATTTTTTCCTTCTTTTTTCATAAAAATAGGACTTATTCCCTGTTTCTCTGGATAACCTAAAGAAAGCGTTGCAGAAAATTGACACTCTGGTCTGTCAGTGTGTTTGAAAAGATATTCTTTTCGAGAATATATCCTTGTATAAGAATATGTTGGTAACAATTCAACTTCTATAGTTTCAGATAGTTTTTTAACTGAAGTTAATAATATAGTCTCTATCAATGGGTCGGCGTAAAAACTTTTAGATTTTGGACATTGTTCATCAATTACATAATCTAAAGCATCTTGTCTTACCTTAAAATAACTCTGTATAAACTTACAAAAATCTTTGGGTAAAAATTCTCTTATAACGCAATAGCCATTTTGTTCAAATTTTTTATTCATAATCTCACCTAAATTTTGGACCAGAAACCCAACCAACTAAACAATTTCTACAACCTTTTGTTACTGGTTTAACTTGATGTAAAATGTATGATGGAAAAAAAGTAATAGAACCTATACTTTTATCTGCAATTTGTGTTTCGTTTGAACTATAAAAAACCAATTCGCCACCTTCATATGTTTCGGGATCAGTAAGCTGTATAGAGAAACTCAATTTTCTATGGTTGTTTGGAGTTGGAGGGTCTCTAAACATATCAACATGCATCTTATACTCGCCATTATATTCTTCATCATATTCAGTATATTGTAGATGTTCTAACGAAATTAAATTAAAATCAAAAAAATTTTCATTAACATTTAAAATAAGTTTAGAAATTTTGTCATACAATTTTTCTGTAATAGTGCTTGGTGGAATCCAAGAGTTATAACTTTTTCTTACATCTGAAAATGAATTTCCATCAGCTGTTTTAGATTGATCAAATTTAAAAGACTTTCCTAATTTAATTATATCCTTAACTTCATCTTTGGTAAAAGCAGATGCTATAGTAACATAATCTCGATTTACTTGAGATTTTATAGACCAGTAAGAATATGTATTAATGTTAAAATTTGAAGGGGTGTTGAAATCAATTTTTTGCAAATTCAAATTTTCCATGTTATAATAATCCTTTTTTAACTAATTTCCTCGTATGAACATATTGCATGTAAATCGCTATTAGCAGAAGCTGTTAGTCTAATAGAATCACCTTCTTCCAAATATATCTGAGAATCTTTTGTTAATAGAACAATAGAAGCGTCTGCAGGAACAGCTACAGTATATGCGAAATAATATTGAGTGGTGCTTCTATAAACACTAGCTGTAATATCTGCGGATGCTGCTCCGTCTATATTGGATATCGTTAAAGAATTAATTTTATAAACTTTATTACTTGCTGCTGAGTTTGTTACTATGTCTGTAGCAACTGTAGAAACTGCTAAAACTGCAGTTTTTCCAGTAATGGTTGTTACATTCACTATATTTGGCGCTGCCATTTTATCCTCCGAATACTATCGCCATGGCAATAGCTTTACCTGTTGTTGCAACATATGTAGTGTTTACATGAATTCCTGTTGTATTAGCTACTAATCCTGTATTAGCAACAACTGAAATCGTACCTGTCGATGTAATAGTTCCTCCTGTAACGCCATTTCCTGTAGCTACAGATGTTACACCAGCAGAGGCAGTTGACCAGTATGGCGCGCCAGTAGCACCATTAGATGTCAGCACCTGCCCCGCGCTACCTGTTCCACCATTAGCGGAGAGTGGTATAGCAACAGTTACTAGAGAAGTATTAGAAATAAACGAAGTGCCTACGGACAACGTTGCAGCGTTGACAACACCAGTGGTGTAGATACCGCTCGAATTGCCGAAGTTTGCAGAACCGCCAAGATATGTAGAACTGTTAGCCGTTAACGCATTATTGACGTTAAGCCCCGACTCCGATTTACCAAATGCATACGTAGCATTATTTGATGTTAATGTTGAAACATTTGCAGCTAAACCAGCAGTAGTTTGATAACCAGCTGCAGCTGTTCCACCAAGATATGAAGCATTATTAGCATCTCCCCAGGATACGACTGTTCCGTTAGAAACTAGAACTTGCCCCGCAGTTCCGCCAGTATTAGATATCTGTTTGGCATAAATTCTTTGAACCGCCATTCTTTATCCTCAGTTAAAATACATTTATTTTATTTATGTCGTGTTATGGTTCTAATTCCCATGTTACTTCCCATGGGAACCCTGGTTGTTTTGTTATATCGCGTAACCCCTGACGATATTTCGCCCAAGCGACTTTATCCACTTTACTATCTGAAAGTTGAGTCCAATCACATGCGGCGAGTTTTTCATTACGTTCTTTTCGAACAACAGTAGCGCGTTCGGCGTCTTTTTGATTTTTGTAATTATTTTCATCTTCGTCGTTGTTGAAAATTGGACCAAGAATATATTTTGTATACCATTTACCATCTAATTTTTGTTCAACGCCCTGTCGTATAGGATATTGATAAACTGTACCACCAGTTGGTTGCGGACCCTCGAATACGGGGTCTACACCAATAACTTCCATAACTTCAGGCGTCAGCGTCTCGTAGGACGGACCGCCAGTCTCTTGCAGCCAGCGGCGAAGCTGTTCTTCAAGTATAACCGCGCCAGTTGATCTTATTCGTAATTCCATAGTTTTATTCCTAAGCTATAGCTAAAAATATAAAAGTTCCGCCGTTTGCATTGATGGCAGCAGGTGCCGTTGAACTGATCTCAAACCCCGCAGAATAGGTGTCAACGTAATCTGTGGTTGTTACATGCGCTTCAGCGACATTAAGTCTTAGATACGGGTCATTACCAGAAACGATACCTCGCGTGCTGTCCCAAACGTACCAGTCGCCCGTGCTGTCTGTGCGCTTAATCATTACAAACCGTGCGCCGCCTGTGAACCCACAGTCGATCTGCTTCGTCGTGCCTGTGCCAGTGTAGGAGCCAACTTTGCTGACGCCTGCGACGGTGGCGAATAGATAGGCGACAAACGTATCACCAGAAGAATTTGCATAATTTGTTTGAACAGTAAATTCTTCCGAGGTTGGTGCTGTGTCATTCCAGATGGAATACGTAATTGCTGCTGCATCAGAGTTTAGATCAATAGACTTGGTGGCACCCAACGGGGCTGCATAGCTTCTCCACGAGCCAAACGTGGAAGAAGATCTTTTCTTTACTATTAAAAGTTCTGGTGCAACTTTTAAGTTGTGAGTTATTTTTCTGTTTGCCGTCGCATCGCCCGTATAGCACACAACGTCAAAGAAGCCTGGGGCGCGAGAAAATAGAAATGAAAAATGACTGCTATTAAACGCACTCGTTCCAAATCCATATGAATAATCATATTTCATATTAGTCGAGAAAGCTGAAGTCTCTGCTACCGTTTGGTTTGTATACATTAGGTTCCCACCTTGAATGCGAGAGCCTATATAGCCTTCCCAAGTAGACGCAACTGTCCCATCCATAATCATGTCAACAGGAAATGTTGACGTGAACGACGGCGTGCCAGCCGTTCCATACATAGACTTATACACATTCGTCCCACTCATTGGCGTCTTCATCGGACCACGGCGGATAGCGATGTAGATGTAGGTTGTTGACGTAGACAGTCCAACTCCAAAGCCAGTTGAGTTTACAACTAATCCGCTGGTGACACCCTCATCTCCGTCGGAATCAGCGTATGAAATAGCAGCGCTAGAAACCGTAAAACCACGCATCTGGTCAACAATAAACCAAGAGCCTGTAGCAGAAGATGCCTTTACTAAGACCCACTGCGGCTCATATCCAAGGTTCACCGTCGCGTTGCCAGACCCATTAGTCGTAAACGACCCACAGCTAATCACATTGTCAGTACCAGACGCGCCAAAACCGCCCGCATCGTGGGCAAACAGGTAGGCTACATATGTTTTGCCGCTCGAATTAGCATCGCCGCTTTCTGTAGATACAACAAATTGCGTTGAGGACATTTGAACGCTGCCGTCAGACGAAAAACTCTGACCTGGATCTTGAACATTCGTTTGCGCGCTACCCGACAAAGCTCCGCTGAGTATCAGCGCATAATCTGTTCCAGACAGATTGCGGTGCCATACGACACACTTATCCGCATGAGACCTGCATTTTATAATAACGCAACCTGGTGTTGAGCCTAAATTATGATTTATTTGTCGGTTGTTGGTACCATCCCCCGAATACGTCACAATGTCAAAGAACTTCGCTTGCTTGCGAAAGGTCCATGATGCAAATGTTTGACCAGATGCATTCCAACCATTAAAATTTCCCAGCGAAAAACCGTCTGAGTTTGCAGAAGTTACGCCACCTGTCGTGCTATCCGATTCTACGGCTGATGAGTTTGACGCAATCCATTTTGTTATTCCTCTAGCGGTATCATGCAGCTTATGATCATAAGCCGTAGAACGGCTTTTTAGCCAAACCAACCCACCCTTAGTAGACAGATCAATTCCATTGGTGATCGTCTGCGTGGAGCCGTTGCCCGTATACAAATACGTAGAGAACACGTCTTCAATGTAATTGGCGGCGGTAGCACGTGCGGCATAACCAAGAGCTTGCGCAGAACCAGCACCTCGCGTAATAATAGATGGCATTATAGTTCCTTATTTAAATTGTGTTTGAGCTGCTAGTAAAGTAAAGGTACTAGAAGCCGTTTTCACAATAGTATAAGTATAGATATCAATCGCAGATGGATTACCAGCTGTTGGTGCAGTGCCTCCCTGCCATAATGGCGTTACATTTGCACTATCAATTTGAACTACATTATTATAGTAAGCTGTTGCGCCTTGTGTAACAAGAAATGCTACAGTAATTATTTGGCCATTCGACATTAGCGTGTTTAACGACGTCCCAGAAGAACCACGAAAATTTACCGTCCAGTTGTTTGCAGAATTAGAAGTATAATACAAAACACTTTGCGTTGTTACGTCGTAATTAATAGTACCATTAGCAGAAATTGCAGAAATAGTTGCTAATTCAGCAATATTTGTTGGAATTAATGCAATTTTTGACGTACTTCCTGTAAACGTCTGCGTTCCAGTCCACGTGTTGTCAGATGCAAAATTAATACGAACACCAGTTGAATTGGAAACAATACCAGTATTAGCTAAGACATAAGTAGCGCTATTTGCAGCAAGAGTCGCAACATTTGCAGCTAACCCAGCTTCTGTTTGGTAGTCTGCGGCTGCAACACCACCAAGGTATAATGAATTATTCACTGTGCCATTAATAGTTTGACTAAATGTAATTGTATTACTAAATGTTTGTGTGTTTGCCCAAGTATATTGCGCATTAACATTTGTAGAAGGTCCAGCTGGACCCGTTGGACCCGCTGGTCCTTCAGCGCCATAATAAGTTCTTATTTCAATTAAGCTATTATTCGTTGGTGTAGTTGTAAATGTTAATGTATTGCCAGATATAGTATAATGCGTTGTTGGACTTTGAATAAGTCCATTTAATGATACAATAACACTTGAGATATTAGAGACGTTCGAACTTAATGCGAAATTTGAAGAGGCGCCATTCGCTGTAAATGTTTGAGAATTAGCTTCTAATGCAGCGTTTGAACCAGTAGCTACCGTTGACCAATAAACTGTAGTACCATTCGTTGTTAATACTTGACCATTAGTACCAAGACCACCATTAGCAGAAACTGTACTAAGAGAAACGGTATTAGTAAATGTATGTGTATTGGTCCAAGTATATTGAGAATCAGAGTTAGCGGACGGTCCAGGATCGCCTTTTGGACCCTGAGCGCCATAATAAGTTCTTATTTCAATTAAACTATCGTTTTCTGGGGTGCTAGTAAATGTTAATGTATTACCAGATATAGTATAATGTGTACTTGGGCTTTGAACAAGACCATTCAATGATACTATAACGCTTGAGATATTAGATACGTTCTCACTTAATGCGAAATTTGCAGAAACACCGTCCGCTGTAAATGTTTGAGAATTAGCTGCTAACGCAGCGTTTGAACTACTACCGCCAGTAACTGTTGACCAATAAACGATACTACCATTAGTTGTTAATACTTGACCATTAGTACCAAGACCACCGTTCGCCGATATACTTGAAACTGTTAAAGTGTTAGTAATATTAACATTAGTATTATTTGCACCGATTTCAAATACGTTTGAACCGTTTGTGGAATATAAAATTCCATCGGTCATATTGAGCGCAAGCTCACCAGCGTTTGGGAGAGTTACTGTGTTAGCTGCGCGCCCAGAAACAGCTGTGCGCTTAATTTTAATCAAATTATTAGCCATATGGCATCCTCAAAACGGTATATACCGAGGTTAAAAAGTGTCAGAAGTAGAAACTTCTTTTTTATTTAGCTTCTTGGATTGCTTCTCCAGCTGCTCTTCAGTTTGTTTTAATTTAACTTGAAGATCGGCATTGAGTTTTTCTATATATCTGAGCTGGGTTTCGATAAGGAGCCGATTTTTTGTCAGCTCCTCTATTTCTTTAATCAGACGTTCAATATACATGTTGACTATTTCAGGATTCATAGTATAATCACCTATGTTCTAATTTAGAATGTCCCACCATCGAGTGTATCGTAAACGAGAGCAGAACCGTTCGACTGAAGAACATATCCCGTTGTTCCTAATCCAAGTTTACGGAATCCATTGCTCGAGTTAGCGACTAATAGATCTTCGGCAGTATAGCTGTTTAGACCAGTGCCACCTGAAGTTCCTGTGAGCGGCGATGACAATGTCAAAGTATTTGCAACAATTGCGACATTGACAGAACCATTTGCAGTAATTGCAATAGTGCTGCTGTTCGAAACAAGTCCATGGCTGTTCAGGTAAGAGAACAGAGTTCCAAGTACATAGCCAGGAGTAGTGTTATCTACGATTGAAGATGGTTCGGTATTCGATGCGAACAGTTTGAATACTGGAGCTGTGAGCCCCGAAGCAGCGTGATCGCGATAAAGACCAGAGTACCAAATCGTAGAAGCATTACCAGAAACACCATAAACACCAAAATCGATAGTGTCTGAAGTAGTATTGTTATCTGCAACCTTGATTAATGCATCCTTAACTGACAAGCTAGTAGTATTAATAGTTGTCAGTGTGCCGTTGATCGTCAAGTTGCCAGCAATTTCAGCATCAAGAACACGCAGAGTAGCAGAAGCAGCATTAATAGCTACGCCGCTGATATTGACATTCGAAGAAATTGTAGTTAGCGAGCCAGTGATGCTTACGTTCGATGATACATTAGCGTTTGTACCAGTTACCTTGAAGTCCGTACCAGTAAAGGTAAGGTTACCAGAAAGTGTTCTAGAGTCTGTATTCTGAACGTAAGAAGCTGCAGCCACACCACCAAGGTTGTTAGCGTTATTAGCAGTAAGAGTTGCTACGTTAGCAGCGAGACCCGCTTCTGTTTGGTAGTCAGCGGCAGCAACGCCGCCAAGGTAACTAGCATTATTAGCACTATAGGCAGTACCAGTGAACGAAGTAGCATTAATAATCGTTGCGCCGATAGCAATCGTTGTGCTATTTACAGTAACGTTAGTAGCAGTGTTACCAACTACGAGAGTCGAGCCATTAAGGAATACATTACCAGCAGTAATTTGAGTATTAACGCTCGAGTTACCTACGCTAATAGAAGTATTAACATCGAGGCTTGTACCGACAGTAGTTTTTGTGGTGTTAGCAACGAATGCGGTACCAACACGAATGATATCGCCATTAACAACGCCAGAAGTGAAAATACCAGAGTTGTTAGCAATTACCGAGCCACCAACACTGAGAGTTGATCCGTTAACAGTTCCCGTAGCAAATACGTTACCCGTAAGGAAATGTGTTCCGTTGGCGGAAGAATAAACCGAATCGTTACCAATAGCAATTTCAGCAGTATTAATACGACCTGCAACGCCAAGACCACCAGCTACGGTTGCTGCACCAGTAGTAGTATTGGAGCTAATAGTTGTATTAACTACTGTAAGTTTGTCGGCTAATAGAGTATTTGATGCTTTGTTGAATGTGAGTCCAGCAGAAGCACCAAGAGTGTTAGAGTCGTTAAACTGTACCTGTGTATTAGTGCCAGCTGGCTGAGTGGTGAGTGTACCAGCATCAACCCAGTACATATTCGCGCCGTTTCCAGCCGAAGCAAGCAGCTGACCGCTAGAACCGAATGCACCATTAGCATAAAGTTTATCGGCGACTAAATTCGCAGTAATTACTTTGTCGATAGCACCAGTCGCATTGGCGACCAGAGCATGGGAGTTCGTCAGTGTTCCAGGATACTGCGCACCACCGATACGGAGAACACCAGAACCGTCTGGCAAACCAATATGAAGCGTATTACCAGCTTGTGTAAACGCCAATTCACCGTTCGAAAGACCAGTGACTGTAGCATTAGCTACCGATCGCTTAATTTGAATTTTATTCGCCATTTCTGGTTAAACTCCTGTTATTTTTATTATTTATTTTTTCAGAAATTTCCACCGTCCAGATCGCCAGCTATCTCCTCAAAAGTGATCAATTTTACTACATACTTATCTATGGTTCCATCATATGTTAGAACGCCATTATTAGCTTCTGTGGTAGCATCTACATCAGCTAATTGGTCTAGTCTGGTTACGCCAGTTCCGATTGGAGTGTTTTTAAGGGTAACAGGAACGCTAGTATCAATTATACCTGCAGTAGCATTCGCCGAAACAGCAACATTTCTTTTTCTGCCTACTACGACATTTACCATTTTATCTAGTTACCTGTGGTGTTACTGTTACAATACCTTCAACTATACGAGATACGACCGAACCATCAGATATTTCAACATCGTAAACATATCTACCAGACGTCAATGAGCTTGTTTGGTTAGCTGTTAAACTTAAAGTTATAACACCAGTTGTAGTATTAATAGAGGTTGTAAAAGTAGCTGTAGCATTACTAGAAGTATACCATTTTCTCATTTGAGAATTAGCGACATAACCAGCTAAATCGATTACATTGCCAGAGTCATCTGTCATTGTTAAATCAGTAGTAAACGTAGAACCCTGATCAATAACTAGGTTAGCTTTCGTAGCCATTTCTTCCTCAAACCGTAATTAGATTTCTACTGAATTTCACAACAACATTAGAAGAAACTGGCGCCACGCGCACGCGAACGTCACTACCACTAACATCGGTTGTAATAGTTCCCAAGCTAATATTATTGAATAGCTGTGCGAATTCGCTGGAGTAAGCAGCAGTATCATCGTGATACACTACGAGTTTTGAAGTGTGGAAATTCGTAGTACCAGTTTCCGACATCTGAATAAGATACTCACCAGATCTATATGTAGCCAGTGGATAGCTATCAATAGTAGCAATCGTACCAGAACCAAAAGCATAACGACCTGATGTAATAACGTTGTTAGAATTTATCATCAATGCGCCATTCAGGCTGACACTAGAAACGATCGATAAATTACCAGAATAACTACTAATAGAATTTGTGTAGGTGTTCGTAGCGTAAATGTGGCTAAACACATTCGCAGAAGTACCGATTAGCAACGAATTATTCGGAGAAGGAATAAAGTTACCAGTCGCGCTAAATGTTCCGATCAACGAACCCGTAACATTTAAATTATAAAATGTTCCGCTATTCGCAGTGATTGAAGAAGGTGTAATGGCGGTGTTTATAGAAGTATTACCAACAGTAATTGTAGTCGCGTTAGCGAAATAACCATTGCTTGTAGAATTAATCGTTCCGCTATAATATACGCCATACAAACCAGTGCTGTTGCCTGTAACAGCGCCAGAACCAATATTGATAGCTGTAGCGTGTAAATTGGCTACGTTAGCAAAAGTTGCGATCGCATTAACAAAAGTTGCAACACCAGTAACACTCATGGTGTTGCTGAATGTAGAATTACCTGTAACGGTGATTGTATTGCTGAGGGTCGCTGCGCCAGTTACGTTTAGAACGCCGCCGATGGTCGCACCACCAGTTACACCAAGAGCTCCACCTACGTTTGCAGATGATTGTAAATTAGCAGAACCAACAACATCTATTGTATTACTGAAAGACGCTGCACCAGTTACTGAAACAGTGTTTGCAAAATAAGCATTACCAGTAACATCAACTCGATTGTTGAATGTTGAATTACCAGTTACTGTGAATCCTGAATTAACATTAACAGCTAAAGCATAATTTGTAGCGTTAGTTGTTATAGAAACTACTGACTGGGTAGTATTAGAATAGAAAAATGCGTTGCCGATAAACTTTGAGTTTGTCGCTGTTACATACAAGTTCGCGCCACTGATAGCTACATTAGTAGCAACGTTCGCCTGACTTCCTGTAAAATTTACATTTGAAGAAACTAAAAGGACATTACTGCTTGTAACATTACCGCCGCGAATATTCGTTGCAACAAGCGTATTTGAACCAAATATGCCAATAACGAATCCATTACCAACCGTTAAATCGCCAGCCGTATTAGAGGCTGTTGTAACAACATCCGTATTTACAAGGTTTATAATATCATTTGTTTTGCTAATCCAATTAGCAAAAGTGTCCGAAGCTGTATTTACTACTGGGTATTGTCTAGACATTATTTCTCTCTTCTAATCTGGCAATAGCTGCTTTGGCTTCGGTCAATTCGGTTCTTAAAAATTCTATTTCATTTTTCAAGTTGTTAATCGTTTTATAAATTTCCATTTTAAAAATGTGATCTTTATAGTCTTTCTCATCTTTATTTATGAGAACTTTACTAATAGGATCTCTAACATATCCTTTGGCCACATACATTATGCAGAAACTCCAACAGCTCTAACATTTGCTATCTTTGGAATAATAAATTGACTGTTCGATAAGAAAACGATTTTGATAGCAAAAGTGTCATATTTATCGAATAGAGTCATATTCGAATTGAAATAACGAACAGTATTATTATTCGTTTTGTTTATAAATGCCTGGTGTTTCAAATCTAACTTTTGAACACTAAGACCATAAGAACCTAGATATGTAGCTTCAGTGCTTGTAATTGGTGTATTCAATATTAAAGAAGTTGCACCAGTTACAGAATAAACAGAAGCTATCACATATTTTTCTGGGAAAAGAGAAGGATAAATCTTAATCAGGTCTCCACTGTTAAGATCAGTACTGAAATCTGTTCCCGAGCCAGTGATTGTTTCAGAACCACCAGTTACAGTTATACTACCGCCAGAAGTAGTTGTTGATGACCAATTTGTAGCGACATTGAAAGCAGGATCAGAATAATCATATAATCCATAAGTATACTCTACGAAGTCGCTTAGATTAGTTAAACTACTTGTACGGTTTCCAGATGTTTCTCTTAGTAAAGTCCAATCTTTATCGTCGAAATAGTCACTATCCTGTGAATTGAATAGCTTTACATAAACTTTAAGATCGGTGCCAGCTGGCTTGTATGCATGAAGGTAAACAAGAGCGTCCTCAGCTTGTCTTCCGTTTGCAAATGTAATTTTTTTAGTAATGTGTTTAGAATATGCAGAACCATATTTTGTATGTTCATCAGTATAATCGTTGTTTATTAGATATCGTGTAAAGAATACGTCTGTAGCATTATAGTCAATTTGAGGAGTGCTATAGTCATTTGTTGTGATAATGCTATAAGTTAGCTTTGAAGAAAGATTGTAAACATTTGCTTGCCAATTTTGTAAAGCTACTTCGTTTGAACGCGACTTCAACATAACTGGCTGGTTTACGTCTAGATTTTCTGGCTGATACATTTCAATCGGAAATGACATATCAGAAGATACGATACCATTCAAATTGTCAGTAGAAGTATATTTGAAAATTTGATTGACCGTATAATTAGTGCCAGCTGGTGTATGGGTGTATACGTGCGAGTCTGAACTATGAACTAGAATATCATTGAAATAAGAATTAGCTATAATGGCTCTTGAAACTTCGCCAATTAAAATACTGTTGTTTGTAAATCTTACAGTTGAGTTCGCAGAAGAGTCAGAAAGTACAATGAAGTTATCTGAGCCATTAACATATCTACTATTTTTATTGAAGTATGCTTTGGCTACAGGAGATCTAATAAATGCTGCGCCAGCATTAGTAAATGAGAATGGGCGATCTACAACGATAGTATTACTATTATCAGTTGAAACTACTAAACGAACGTCGTTTTTATCACCATTTTTTACAACAATATAACTTGGATTGGCGCTTCCTTGATTTGTAAATAATCCAGAAAACCCAGTACCAGTAGCTACAACAGTTGTATTACCCGCTACTACTGCGCAAGTACCATCAGCTGTTTCTTTATCTTTGAAAACATATTCGCCGCCACTAAAAGTACCAACACTTAAACTTGTATTGTAAGTTACAAATTCATAATTTTTCATGTGAAGAGTAAAACTTGGCTGAACATCGTCAGGAATTACACCACTAAAGGCGTATCTACCGACGTTCACTTTAAATTTGAGACTCTTATAAGGAAGAGCTTGCCAAGTATTTTTTTCCGTTGAAAGCTGGAAAAAACGACCTACATACTTACCCGCTATACCTGGAGAAGCTGTTTGAGTTTCGATGTTTATTTCGCCGCGAGTCGATGCCCAAAGTTCGAACTCTTCTTCATTATCATACTTTACAATAAATGCATATTCTATTCCAGTTCGAACTGGAACTGGTGTTAAAAAATTAAACTTAGTAACGGTATTCGAATCGATAGAAGATACGATTTCAGAAAATTCTTTTCTAGCTACAGTATAATCGTCAAGTGTTTTAAAATTCGGAACACCTTCGGCGCTGGTAGGAACTAGGAAAATAGAAACACCTGGCTCTAGACCACCAGACTTATTACCAATCTTCAAAGGTTTCTTTTTAAAATAAACATCGACACTGGTAATGTTAACTTGTTCAGCGAAATTTACCACATTTTTATCGATTGTAAATGTTTGGGCTAGCATCAAAATTTCCTTACGTTAACACGATTGTAGAAGCATTTGTATACTTCGAAAACATAATATCTGGGCTATTGTTAGTGAAATAAATTGTTTTGTTTATGAAACTCGTACCAGATTTATCACTAATAGTAACAACTTTATTACCAACATTCGAATCAAAATAACGGCTGAATAATTTGTTATCAAGCATAGCAGCTTCGTTAGATCTTCCCCAATAAAAAGTAAAATTCAACTTACCATAACCATCTGAAATAAGAGGGTCAGATAACCCCTTACCATCTTGAACACAAAAGTCCGTATAATCTAATTTATCAAAAATTAAATAATATCTTGTATACGGACGCAAGCTCGCGCATTCGAATCTGAATGCCTGATCTGGAACATCGAATCTTTTAGTTGTAAGGTTTCTTCTTACAGTTGAAATATCCAATTTATTCTCCTGTTAATTTATCCGCCACCAGTCGGATCATAGAGCGAATATGCACCCGATGAACCAGATTCTGGGTCAAAAGTATATAGTTGACCGTCGCTTCCCTTATACAATACTCTACCTTCTCCTTCATATGGTATTTGAGTATATGTTAATATGCTACTTAAAGTTGTGTCGCTCTGAGAAGTATAAGAAGTTCCTGGCGCAACATTAAGATTACTTGCACTTAAAGATTCGCTACTATCAGATAACGCGCCAGTTGAATTTTTAGTCGTATCTGGAACGGTTGTGGCGGGAGTTGAAGCCACCTTAATCGATGGAGCTGCTAACAGTGAAGTAAGAGCATTAGAAGTTACCGTCATAAGAGTTGTTGTAGAGAACGTGGTTTGTGTAAACGATCCGTCCTTTAAACCAGCAGCTTCTGGAGTTCTAAAGAAATTATATTCTATTTCTGCAGAAGACAACCCTTGAGCGTAATAAAGCGTAGCCCAGTATACGAACCCATCAATATCTGGTGGGCGTCCTAGACCGCCAGTTAAAACTGCTCCAAAAGTATTAGGTGTATTTCTATACCAGCCGTAGAGAGTGCTTAGGAAACCAGTCAATTCAGTAGAAGGAATATTTCTACCAACTTTCTGACTTAGACCCTTTATCAAGTTAGCTCCCGAAATTTTCCAAATTTCAGCCTGATAATTTACAGCGCCAGTGCTAGTATTACGATAGTATTGACGCAATCCACCAGATCTACCGTTAGACATATTTTCAAACAAATACGTTTGATTATTTGGCTCGCCAGTTCCTCTTACGAATGTAAATTCGGTAGGAGCTGCACTTGGTGTAGATGGCGAAGTAACGGCTGTAATAGTATAGTTAGAAACATAATCAATTGTTGAATTGTATCTAAAATCTATAGCCGCAACATTAGCAAGACTCCAGTAACTTCTAATATCAGCACTGCACTGCGAGAAATAACTTTCTACTTCTGATATCGTCATGTTGCCAGTTACGATTTGAGTAACCCAGTAACCAACGCCAGCGATTTCAGGCAAGCGGTTCAGATAAGTAAGATATAAATCATGAACTAGACTTACAAGACTTGCGCCAGTAGAACTATCTAATTTATAATAGATATTCGAGTTAGCATGGAGCTTTTTACGAATACCAGAAGCAACTGTAGCATTTGGTATCTGAATAGTTTTCCACTTATCTGTACCAATGTCTAATTCATATTCAGTTACAGCTGCCTTAATCGAAGTCCAACTTCCCCAATTGAAATTATCTTTCGTATCAGAGCAAGACTCATTAGTAGGGCTACTCCAACGGGATTCTGTATAAGGTAGATCCGTGCCAGTTGTAGGCATAGAAACACCCTTCAAGTACAAACCGTCCGTCGAAAAAGCAGTAGTCGTAGTAACTGTTGTAGATGAAGTAGTAGTCGTGCTTGCGCTGCTACTTGTACTAGTAGTAGTTGTAGACGAAGTTGTTGTCGATGTTGTAGTTGTAGTAGTGGTAGTTGTTGTAGTTGTAGCCTGTAATGGGCTAACATCATAATTACAATCGATATAATCTTGAGAGTCTACAGGATACTCAAGCATATATCTCCATTTTCTAGAATTAGTTCCTTTTGTAGTTTTAATTGTGTAATTACGACCTGCAGAAGGAACATGCGCAAATTCAATTTTACCAGAACCAGTTACAAATCCGCCAGAAATATTTGGCGCATTTGTGCTCAATACGATATCAGATTCATTAAAGAATGAAAGTTCTTTCATAGCTGTAATATCGTCTGACGTTAGAGCTACAGCGTCTGCCGACCCCGCCAGAGGAACACTAGCTTGAAGAATTTCAAATTTAACTGGTGCGCCATATGTGTAGAAATATAATGTTCCCGAAGAATTAAACTGTGTAAACTTCGGAGCATAATAGGTATCAACTGCCTCGTTTGCTTCATAAGGATTTTGCTGCTGACGAGTAAGTTGTGTAACTGCTATCGGAACAGCTTCATCGAAGGCGCAAGGTTCAGGAAGAACCAAATATGTAGCAGTGCTTTGATCTACAACTGGCTGCTCTGCAATTATGCTAAGGCTATAATTTCTTTGCGAACCGTGCTGAAGATTGATATTTTCAGCAGAAGGATAAAGATCGTTGAAAGCTCTAGTTGCCGAATATTCTGGATTTGTTACATCCGAGAAAGTTGACGTTGAAAAATCATCAACGAAGAAACCATATTTGAAACGATCGAATGATGTTGAAATAGAGCTAGGAATAACTAGATTTGAAACACTGGCTTCTAGCGCCGAAATGCTAACGTAGTATTCAAGGTCTTTAATTCGGCGCTCAAGGTTTCCAATATCAGCCATCGTATAACCCTTTGGCTGAGCAAAAACCTTATCGTTAGTTGACATAAGATTAGTTACAATCTTACGAGCCAAACGTCTTGTAGAATATTTTTCACTCGCCATTCTCTTGTTAAGAATTTTTAACAAGCGGTTATTTGGATTTTTAGGAACAGAAGGATAATCTGGTATATAAAGATTACCGACCAAAATAGTATCAATTGGCTTACCTGCTACTGTTGGAACTTTAGCAGCGACGCCCTTTTGAATATCTATCTCACCACTTTTCTTTACCAAAACGGAATCGATTCTTGGTAGATAGAAAGTTAACTTAGATTCAAAATCACTATCTGGCACTGGGAACTTAAAGTCAGTGGTTGGAGTTCCATCATAAAAAGTTACAGTGTTTGAAGGATTGTAATTAGAAATAGAAGTTGAATATGTGTTCGATATAACGCCCGAGATAACGTCGTAATTATCTCCTGAAGTTTCTTCTTCAGTAGTTACAGCATTCAAATCGATAGTAGGTAGAGCTCTTGGGCGGAAGTCAACGCAATTAAGTAGATCGAAATAACCATTTCTGTTAGAAAACATTTCTGGAATTTCGTGCGTATTAATAGCAGTGCTTAGATCTTCGTAGTTTTTACCATCAACAATAAACTGCTGAGAGCTATTTGCAGTAACATATGAAGGAGTTATATAATAGCCTGGAGTTTCTACTGTGAAAGCGTCGAAAATAACATCTAATGTGCAATTTGCAGTTATAGTTATAGCCGAAGTTGGATCCTTGTAAAGATATCCAAGATCATAAAAATCAGGATTTTGATTATGATCGATATAGAAACTAGAAGTTAAATCTGATACAGTTCCAGCATCTGGGTCTGAAACAATAACTTTATTAAGACGGAAGATGTCTGGGCAACCAAGGCACCATGGACCAGTCGAACCACCTTCGTTAGTTCCCGCGAATATTTTTACAGGAACATTTCTCTTTGCTACCTTAGTTCCTGCTATTACATTTCTTCTTTCAATATTATAAGAAGTAACAGTGCTTATAGAAGAAGTTCCTCTAACAGCAAAACCAAGATTCAAAGTTAAGATATTTTGATTTACATCAATATTAGCACTCAGACCGTCTCTAGTTCCAAAAGGAATACTTACGTTTTGTGGATAGAAACGATAAGAGGTGGCTGAAGCCGCAGTGAAGTTAGCATTAGAATCTAACTGCATGCTGGTATTATTGCTAATCAATACAACTTTCTTAACAGAGCTATGAGCGTTGGAAGAAGCGAATGTATGACCAACTTCACTGTATATTGTAGCGGCGATATTGATTGGAGTCGTGTTGCCTACGCTACTTACAAGTTTAAACGCTGTGCTATTGGCAGCGTATACGTAGTAGTAAGCATTATTTGACAATCCCGAGATAGCTGTATTTCCTGGAGAAGTCGTATAAAGAACTTCGTCATTATCTAAAAATGGATTACTTGCAACCGAGATATAATCGCCAGTAGTATTTACATCCGTATTAGAGTTAATTTGTTTAGAAGTTGTATTAGACTCTAGATAAATGTAATCTCCAACTCGGAAATCACTTAGGAATGCAGAAGCAGATCCAGTAATAGTGTTTGAACCGATTGAAGTTGTGATAGTACCACTACGAGCCGCTGAAGAAATAATGTTAGTTGCTGGTACTACATTCAGCGTTAGTAGCTGGGCGTCCGAAAGAGTAGTACTGTATGGGAAAAATTCACCAGAAACAGTTGAATAGTTAATTGTCATAAGACCAGTATTGGCAAATGAAGCTGCCGAATTAGAAGTTCTATACTGGTAATTTACATCATTCGCATTAAGTAGAGTCGAGTTAATTCCTGCTTGGAAAATTAACTGTGAATTTTCTGGCGATCTAATTGTCGCGACGTTAGCGCCCGTTACAAGATCTTGCTCTAGATAAATGTCGGCAACGCCAGTTGATGTTGCGGTATTAAAGAATATGCTACGAGCGTCTTTGAAATTTTTGCCTTCGGAAGGAACGACATTGAACAGATACATTCTGTAAATTGCAGTGTTTGTTCCTGGAGTTCCGCCTTCTAAAGCAATAGAACGTATACGACCAGTTGCGATTGTGTTTCCGCTATAGGTAATTCCAGTCGGATCAACCTTTACGCTATGAACTAAACGAGCAGAAGTATTAGCTTCTGTAAGGTTAACGTTACTTCCACCAAGAGTCGATGAAACAGCAAACTGACTGCTATTTGCAAACGAAACATAATAGAAATTATTACCAGTTAATCCAGAGATAGAAGTTTGACCAGAAGGAACGCTATAATAAATCTTATCATTAACAGTAAGATATGTATTTGCGCTCGACAAAATAATAGTATCAGCTGTAGAATTAACACCCGAAGTATTAGGTGTTACCTGTAAAGAAGGTGTTATTTCAGCATAGTTTGTTAGATATTGTCTTGTTGTATCGTAAAAAGAAATAGGCTGGCCAAACTGAAACTGGAAAGAACCACCCATTTCATTTACACGAATGTAATTACCATAACTCAAGCTAACAATAGAATTGTTGGTTGTCCCAGTATCAATACCTGAGTTTACAGTTTCAAAATAATTATCTACAGTTTCAACTCTATAGCCGCTAATATACGCCTTTCCTGGGTCGACGACGACAGAAATATGAGATGCTTCCGCAGCGGCATTAGTAGTTACTAGCGAACGAGTTGTAGTTAAAAATTCATCAATTACATAATCACCAGATTCATCTGAAGTGCGACGCGCTAGCTCATTGTTAATCTCGTTATAAGCTGTATAACGATTTTGCTTATATGGCTTACCTTCATTGAAATCTACAAGGCTATAATATTCATCAGAAGCATTTGCGTCTTCAGTTGAAATTACAGTTAACAATGGCGCGAGTTTCAAACGGTCAGCACCTGGTGCTTTTGCGTTTGGCTGGCCAGTTACGTTATCTAAAAGGCTGCTATCGATGTTACTATTTACGATAGATTCATCAGTTTGGAATACAACAGAAACATTATTTGGTTGATTGTTATACTTTTGAACAATTACGTTTTGTTCTTCAACCTTTAAGAAAAACCCTTTTTGATAAATGTAGCCTTCAGTGACGCCCATAGAATAACCAACGCCAGATGCATCTGTAGCGGCTGGTACACGAACACGCGCCGCATAGTTTATTGCAGTAGCATCAAAATCAGTTATATTTGCATTTTGATTAGATGGCTTAATTGAAACGTGAGGAAGGAATGAATAGCCATAACCAATATTGGTTACAATTATAGCGTCTACGAAACCTACAGCGTCTGTAATTGGCTGCGCGACAGCGTTTCTACCGATGCTAGAAATTACTCGAGCGGTGGCGGAAGCAGCGTCATTTGTAATTGAACTATTCGCTGCAAACTTCCAATATTCTGTATTGGTTGGGTTAGCTATAAGATCGGTATCAACTGGTTTAATTCCTAAAACCAATGTGCCGTCAGTGAAATACGCATTAGAAATGCTTGTAATAATAGCGCGACTATTTGTAGTTTCCAGAATAGTATCACCAACAGTAAAGGAACCAGTGAGTGGTTCGACTTTCAAAGCACTAGTGAAAACTACGCTATCGCTGTTTGAAAAACCATCGCCACCATTAATTACAGAAACTGCAAAAATAGAATTGTTAGCATTAGTAATTTTAACGATTTCGTTATTAGAAAAACTAGTTGTTTGATTGTCTGAACCACCAGCCACATAATCGATGTATAGAGTTTTTGTATCTGGGTATGCTTGTTCCGAGCCATCAACTGCTTCTACGATACGAGCTCTAACGCCAGTGCTTTCGCTCTCTACAAAAAAGCCTACATAAGATCCTGGTATAGTAGGAACACCATTAACATCTAAGTCTGAAAGACGAACGAAATTATATTGGTCATTGAAACTGAAATTTACACCTGAAATTATAGAACCAGATTTATAAATGTTCGAACCAAATTTTTCAATTTGATTTTGAAAAATAGACTGAAGCTGATTTAGCTCGCGAACCTGTACAGAAACACCTGGCTTAAACAGGACTCTGTAGAAACCTTTGTTCTCGTCAAAATCGTCAAAGTATGGAGAGACACTAAGATTTGTTGTTAATGACATGAGTTTCTAGACCTTTTTTAGAAATCAAAAATAAGTTTAAAAGTTTCAGTTTGTGTGTTAGCTCTTACGATAGGATCAAAATTTTCAAGATAAATTACTTTACCACTACCGAAAACAATCTCTGGTAAATATTTATCAGTCAATGTAGCGGATGCTGTAGCGAACCCTAAAGAATTTGCCTGGTAAATGGTGTTAGAAGTGTTGAAAATACCATTTTGATTTGTTACAAAGAAACTAGTCGTACCGCCAAGAGACTGAATTGAATGTAAAACTGCGTTGGCTGTAGAATTAGCTGAAATTTGATATAATTTTTCGTTTTGGGTAAACGCGCCACTTATAACAGTTCCTGTATATCTATATGTTGCTATGAAAGTATCGAACTGTTTTTGAACATCACTAATTTCTATAGATGTAACATCAGCTCCATCCACATACGCGCCCGAAGTAATACCAATTATAGAGGCATCATCTTTTACATGACCTGTCAAATTTTGTATCGTAACAGTTCCAGCGCCAGTAGAAATAACTTCGCCATATGCTTGCGTGTCAAAAGTATAAGCAGTAGCATTTGTAAAATCGTACTGACTCACACTAGTGAAGTTAACTAAATCGTCGTTTTGAACACTTTCAACAGTAAACACTTGATCGTTAGAATCGTCTGTTATATAAACTAAATCGCCAGGAGAAAGTGTGCTACTAAACGTGCCACTATATTCAGCATTAGCGATATTATTACCAACAGCAATGTTAACGTGATTTTGTATACGTTTTGGATAAAAAGAATAAGCGGTTTCGCCATTTACGAAAGCGCCACGATATGAAGAATAAGATAAAGTTACGTTAGCAAAACTTGGGTTTAAAAGAACACCAATTTGTCTATATTGATTTGTTGAAGGAATCGTATTACCTTCAGTAGTTATAAACTTGGCGCTAATTGCTGCCGACCTGCAGTAAAGTTCGTTAGCAGCATCAGAACCATGACCTCCAGGAGGAGGAACGATTGGTCTGACAGACGAATTAGAAGTAACACCAACCGATGGGTGAGCATAGACATTAGCAGTTGCTATCTTATACCCAGCGCCACGATTTAAAATTTCTACACGATGAATTGTATTTGTAGAAGTATTGGTGTATGCCCACGCCGCAGCATTAACAGTTTCCGAACCATCGCCAGTTATATAGACGCCAGGATAAATCGAATATGTTGAAGAGTTATCTGGTTCAACAGAAAAAGTTGATTCGAGTTGAACGTATTTCGTAGCTGACGTTCCCTCATAAGCATCAATTACTCTATATTGACCAGCGCCCGTACCTGAAGTTATCGCTAGTATACATCCTTTATAAAAGTCATCTTCTGCAGCTGCGCCAGATGCGCCACCAATACCATAAAATAAAGTATTAGAATATAAATGAATATCTGATGTAGAGAAATATGCTTGTTCAATATAATTATCGTAACCAGCTCCGATTCCAGTTACTTTTATAGAATCTATCGCACCAGGAACAGCATTAGAAACTACATATGAATTCGAAGAAAATGGGATATACTTGTCGGTAGAAAATCTATCGTAATCAGTATTTGTAATAGTATACATGTACTTCCAAGTATAACCATCAACAGAACTATAAAAAATACCGTCTGATCCTATAGAAAATAATGAAGGTGTTACTGTCGAATTAGCGCCATTATTGTTATTCAAACATTTAAAAATATTATAATAACCACCTTCGTCCATTATAACGAAAAAGTTTTTACTACCAAGTTCTGAATCTTGATCGTCATACATAGCGTAAACAGTGTTTACTTCATAATCAATACGACGAATCATCATCGCAACGTCAGTAGGTTCAACCTTTTTACCAAAGATCATATTACGATAAACATCAGTAGTTGTATCGTTTACATCATCATTTATACTTGGAATAGTATTATTCGAATATGGTAAATGATTGCCTGCAAAAACGTAGTAGTAATTACTGTTTACACCTTTTGTATCATCAAAAGAATTTACAAAATTTTCGGCAGCGTTAGAACGATAATAATTTGGAATTAAACTTGTCATATCAAGATCCTATCGCAATCCAGTGTACAACTCTTAATGCATTACCATTAGTCCTAATTTCAGCCGTCGTACCATTATGACTTATAACAGCTGCGGTTGTTGCTGTATCGTTTGCTGTTGCAGTAACTGACCAAGAATTTGTAGTATATGCTGCTGTAAATGTAATATTTCCAACACTCGAATTACATTCTAATCGACCCCAATTTAACAATAAACCATTAGGCAAATATGTATAACCATTGGAACTAGAAACATGAGTTCCTAAAGTTAATTGAGTATTTCCTACTATTTTTAAACCATTATTGAATTGAACATTAGCTGCTGTAAAATTCAAATTGCCAGAAAGAACTCGAGAATCTGTATTCTGCACATACGAAGCAGCTGCTACACCACCAAGATAACTCGTATTATTAGAAGTTCCAGTATAATTGGTAGCATTAATCGTACCATTAGAAGAGGAGTTTCCAATTTCTACTTTATGAGAAAATACGATATTGTTAGAATCGCTAATGTATTTAATAGTAGCATTGGCTCCAGCGACTGTTAGACCAGCGCCATTAGCCAGAGCTTCTGTAGTTGCATTTTTTGCGATAGTTATATTTAAATCTGCAACATCAAGCGTCGCGGTGTTTACTGTTGTAACAGTGCCGTTTACTGTTAAATTACCAGTGACGACCAAATTACCAAGGGCAATATTTCCAGTAAATCCTGCAGAAGTCATTACAAGATTTACAGAAGAGTTACCAACGGAAATAGCCGAAGAATTTACAGAAACATTAGAACCAATGGCAACAGCTGTTGTATTAACAGTACTGATACCCATTGATAAAGAAGTAGCCGATAAATTAGCAGACGATGTAGAATTAGCTATTTTAATAAAAGAGCTATTTGAAATAGAATTAACTGTGCTGTTGCCAATAAAAAGTGAGCTTTGATTTAGTGTAACATTCGCACCAACTTTCAAAGCAGTCGGTGTTAAATTAGATGTACCTGAAGAATTAGCAATTTGTATAACGCTATTATTGGCTGTAGTTGTAGCGAGGCTATTAGCAGTTACTATTCCGCCAGTATTTGAAACCGTTGTATTAACCGAGCTGTTTCCAACGGTCAATTTACCAGTCATCGTATATGACGAGTAAACTTCATTAAAATTGTCGTTTACTTTACTAAAACCAGTGCGAAGCGGATCGCCAGTCCCATCATTAGCTGCACTACCGATACCTATTGTCTGTTTAGCCATCTTTTTCCCTTAGATGTAAGTTGTGTCTGTTGTAATAGAAGTGTTATCAGAAGTAGTTGACGTTCTATCAGCTGTGAAATTGATTAGAGCGCTATTTGATGTAATAGTAGTACCTACCGATAACGACGAAGATTTAATAACAGACGCAAAATATTTAGTCCCCGCGACGTGAAGTAATTGTTTTAACATTGCTTCATATTTATCTAGCGTTACAGAAGAGCGTATTTCATAAGAAAATTCTTGATAATAATCTGCATCTTGTATTTTTTTATCGGAGCTCAAAAATCCACCGCGATCTCTATAACGACCAATAGCCTTGCCTTGACGACCTCTCTTGTCAGCTTCTTCAGTTCTAGTTCCTAACAACATAGAAGCAGTGCCAGAACGAGAACCATCTAACGAACTGAATGTTCCTAGTTCGAGATGTTTATAACCAAAGCCAGAATCTATAATTTGAATATCGGTAACCGAACCAGTTTGAGACACGACGTTAGCCGTAACATTTGCATTCCAACCCATTACCTGAGATTTTGTATCTACAAATACATAATCAACATTAGCTATAGAGCTAGAACCCAAACCTTCAATTTGTGTATTAGCTGCGGTGTTAGAAAAGCTATTTTCAAAATTGATTAAACGTAAAGAAATAGAACTACTGTTTGCTGCCTTTACTATCCCTCGCGCGCCAGTGTTTGGTTGTCTTACTATTTCGCCTAGGATAAATCCGCCAGACGCGCTTGAAATATCAAGGATAACATCTTTTTTGTTATATTGAGCGATAAGTGGTTCTCTAATTGTAACGATTGGATCTAGATTATAATCGTAACCAGAATTAATAGAAGTCAAATATTTTATAGTACCAATCGTTACAGTATCGAAGTTTAAAGCATCGCCAATAATAGAAGCTGAATTTGTTATCGCCGAAGGTTTAAAATAGTAATCAGCGGCGCTAAGAGCCGTAGACAAATATGTGTTTACAAAATCATTGTTTATTTGAATTGTTTCTGGATTAGCAAAAGTATTAGAAATTTCAAATGACGCTAAAGTTCCTGTAGAAACAGTTTGAATTAAACCGTTACTATAACTGTTACCATTATATGAATTAGAGAATAGATAGGCACCACTATTACTAAAAAATTGTCCAGTAGCGTTGATTATACCAATATCAATACCGATACTTGTAATGTCTGCAGTTCTATTGCTAGTCTCACCATATATTGGTTTTGTAGGAACAAACAAACCAGACTCAACGGATACGGTTAATGTACCAATTAGATTAGTATCTGAAGAACTTTCTATTCTACCGTTTGCCGTAATAATACCAACATTTGAAAGTTGATATACTGTTTCAAATTGATTGAACGGTAAAGAGTTAGCATATGAAATTGTTATATTACTAGTGTTTCCGATTACAGTAGCTGTTCTTGATTGATTAATATAACCAGATGGACCGATATTGGCGCTGATTGCATTCGAAGTTGTATAATAAGCATTAACAGAGCTAGCGCCACCAGCAACTAAGTTACCAGAAACTACAGTAACATAAAGATTACCAGAAGTTGTATTAGAATCAACAGACCCAGTACTGCTCCAATAAAGATTGTTTGTAGGAAGAATGTTAACTGCAGTTGATGTTGAGTTGATCATCAACCATGTGTTACCAGCATATGTAACAACATCATTGTAGCTATAGATCGCACTGTTTGAATAAGTGTCACCGCCACCTTGTATTATACCATAACCCTTAACAGCGCCATTAGAATAGTAAGTGTAAAGATTTTCGCCTATAGAAAAACTGTTTGTAGCATTGATATAATTTATCTTAGCCTGTTTAGTTGAAACTGTATCGAATGGTGTAAAGTATGCGGTTGAATATTCACTATTGACCTGAACATTTGATAGTCTTAAGACCTTATCAGAAATGTAAATATTAGAACTTTCAGTGTAACCAAATCCGCCATCAATCAATACAAAATCAACTTTGCCTGTTACTTCTGAAACGTTAGTTACTCGTCCCTTAGCCCCGACACCCAAAGGCGATTCTATATCAACAATATCACCAACATTAAATCCTTCACTACCAGATAATACTTCAACCTTTGTTAAAGAACCCATGACTTTTGGATTTTTCTTAACAGAAGTTTGACTCGCTACTTTTAAAATTTCGCCAGTAATAAATGGTAGCTCTTCAAGAGGATATTCTTTTAAATTAGATATGGTGAAAACTTCGGTGTAAACACCCTTTACTTTTTTACGAACTAATTTTTCTACGAACGCCTTTGCATTAGACTGAAGACCCGTTATCTGCTTACCAACGAATGTAATATTCATTGGCGAAGGAGTTACCTCCAAATAATACTGCTCATACCAATCTCCGCTCGATAGTTTAAAAATATCGCGGCTAGGTAAATAAACTTCGGCTGGCGTGTCGAAAACTACTTTAAATAATAAGTCAACTGCTCTTGGTGTACCCTTAGCGCGGTATAAATCCAAGCTATGTTTAACCATACGTCTTGTAGAAGCAGCAGTTCTAAATTGAATATTCTTTAAATACTTTTCTTTGAAGTAAACTAGAAATTCGTCTACAGTGTTATCAATATCTTTGTATTCAGAAAGTTTACGTCCTTCATACAAAAACTGATTATCCGTTTCAGCCCATTCGTAATAATTTTTCACAAATTCGATAAAAAGCGGACCCTCCTCCTGTAAGAAATACGGGAAGTGCGTCTGAACTAGATTAGATATCGTTTTTTCTGTAATAATCATTATTCTCTAACAGTTTTTACATTAATTGACAATTCGTCTAAACCAAGCGAGAAAATATTGTTACCAGTTACTGATATATCATTACTATTCGGTAAACCATAAATTCTTATTTCTGTTCCTTCATAAGAAGTAATGTTAAAATCATAAATTTGAACTAGACCGTTTTCATAATCTACAGTGCCGATATCTCTAATATAGCTATGATTTTTTCCAACCTTCTTAACAAGTCTTAATATCCCATCACCATTATCCTCGATACTTACTAGCTCGCCCTGATATGTAAATTCAGAAGATGATATAGCATGTATATCAGTAACAGGATGAATTTTTCCTAATTCTGGTATCGAAAGGAATAAAGGTATTCCGAATCTTATTGTTATATTTTGTTGTATACCTAAAAATGGAACGAACTTCTTATAAACTTGTAATGAAGTTTCATTACTTACAATACTTGAATCGGCATTATCGATCGCGGCAATCAAACGAGAATAACGTAGGGTACTATTAAAATCATTCAAGTAGGTATCGTTATAATTTTCGATTGCACTTGAAACTAATGTTCTAATTTCGTCTGGACGTTTTGGAGTAACATTGATGTTGTAATTAACAGTGCTTGTTAATTTGAAATACATATTTTCAGGTTCAATGAATATTGCATCGATCGATAATGGCGAACGTGGTTCTAGATATTTCGCATATTCTTGTCTTTTAGCGTCTGGCAAACCATCAACGTCTTTTAATTTAACAGAAACGTAGACCTTACCATAGAGTGGTGGGTCAAAAGTTTCACCACCGAAAACAGCTATTGATTGTATTTCAGGAAACGCATTTTGTAACAGTATGGCATAATCATCATTCGTGACTGCACGTTCTTGCGTTTGAAAATAACGTGGCGCTTTAAAACGAATAGCTTCTATAGTTTCTGCATCAGAACCGCCGTTTGAACCGCCATATACGTCGGTGTCTGAAAAAATAGTAGGAACGGAACTAACCATCGTACCGCCACTAGAACCGACAACATCAGAATCTAATCTAAAACTTGTTACACCATTTCCTCTTGAACCCGCTGTCGTTCTATATTCTACAGTAATTACAGCATTATTTCTCGGGCGGCGACCGATGATATCGTCACCAAATACTATTTCATACTTACCAGCTTCTGCTGGTTGAAGAAAATATTTTGTATCTGTATTTTTAATACCAAGCAATGTTGAGGCATAGGTATAATTGTATTCTAAAGCGCCAGAATTTTCTGTAACTTTAACGGTAATACTATCCGTATCAACATTAGGATCTGTAAGTACAAAACGTTGGTTTTCAATCGAATAGTCAGCAACGAATGTATCAGTTTGATAATCGCCTTGGTAAACTATGAAAGGATCTTCAATATAGCTAGCAGAACCATCATCTGGCTCAATTCTTCTAGAAATATAAAAAGTGTTCGTATTAGCGATCGGATCTGTTATTGGAGTGTTGTTGATGTATGTAGAATCAGTAACAAAATTATAAGACACGCCTTGTGCGATTCCACTAAAACGAGTCCCTTTTTGCATGGTTAATACTTGCAGCCCAGTGTCGGTAACGAGCGTAAAGGGTTCTAAAGTTACTCTTGCAGACTTAGCAGAACGAGGCAAATAATTCAGTTCTTTTGCATGAGAAATAACACTATCGCGCATTTGAGCCGAATCTAAAAACGATTCACTAGCCACCATGTTAAGGTAGAAAGAGTTTAGAAAAGTATTATACGAAAGCACATCAAGAAGAACGTTGATGTTAGATCCTTCGAAATCGTAATCTTTAAAAGCGGCTTGAGATCTTAAAAATATTTTAAAATCGTCTTTCGCCTTGTCGAAATCTAGGGATGTTAAGTTTAGAGAACTATTGGCTGCCATTTAGCGAACTCTTCTAAGAATAAGATTTAATGATGCGGTTTCTCCTGTATTTATTATACTGAAGACAATCGTTGCTACTGCGCTATTTTCATCACGAGTGCTCGCTGAAACGATACACTCTATTAAGTTTGCTCTCGGTTCGTGGAACGTTATCGTATTAACGATACTGCTTTGCATATCGTTTAGTGTGAACCCATCGATTGGCTCGAATAAAGATTTGTTTAAGGAAGAACCCAACGTTGGGTTGAAAAGCCTCTCGCCATAGTTCGTTAAAACTAAATTTTTTATAGACTGTTTAATCGCTTCTGCATTTGATATTTTAGCAATGTCTCCACTAAGCGGATGCAAATCGAGGTTATTGAGAAAATCGCTGTAAAGCGTTGGTTGTTGTTTTAAAATAGTTTCTTTGGCTGCTCTTGACATTTTTAACTCGCTGTTACGTTTGCGTCGCCACTCGTAGCATCTGGTCCGCAATGCGGTCCCCCAACTACAGGACAAAGAGCGTCCGCGCCCGCGCTATCGCCAACACCTATTACTCTAATACCATTAATATAAATCGCTGCTATTTGGCCAGCACTTAGAGTTCCTGCCCCATGAGAATTGGGGTCGCCTTCAACTGCCCATAATTCTCCATCAACATAAACAAATCCTTGCCCAGAAACTACAGTCGTCGCTCCGCATGCGCGGCTATCGCCATTTCTATGAACGTCTACCATATTACCCCGACTTAAAATCTATTCTTTTGGCTTTCATCTCAGTATTACCGCCAGATTGTGTTTTTAAAACTCCACCTTCTGAAAATATACTCGTGTCGCCAGAGGCTTTAAAATTAATGTTTTTAGCATTGACTGCAAAATCACCATCGGCAGATATATTAACGTCTCCCGATGCTACAAAATTTAAATTTTTCGCCACAATATAAAAGTCTTCAAGAACTACTATAGAAGCGCCTTTGTTAACTGCTATTGCTAATTCTGCAGCAATAGTTTCTGTTTTAACCCCATTTACCTCGACGTGATTATCTTTGCCGATAGAGACGCGAAGGTTGCCATTGTATTTGTGGTCACTATTTCCATCAACAGTGCATGTAGAACCACCCTTTACGTATTTAGTTTCTTGATCCATAATGTTTTGAACCAATCGACCATCTGGATTAAATTCAAAATATGTTCCAGTTCTGTGGGCTAAACGAATACGTTCTGCACCTTCCGTGTCATCAAATTCAAATTCATGACCCCTTCGGCTCGTGTATTTTTGATTAAATGTATACTCAGCTTTGTAAGGAGTTGCTGGGTTTCTTACAGAGGTATCAACTGGTTCATCTGCCATATTATCTTCCTATTTGTCTAACTATAGTACCAGCAAGTTGTATATTTACACCTGGGTTTCCAGAAATCGTTCTTTGTACAGCTCTATTCGTATAAACAGGAATAGCTGGTAGAACGATAGAAGAATTTTGTAAATTATTAATACCGAATGTTGCAGAATTATATGCATAGTTTCGTATTGCTAATTGTGTAGCCGATGGCGTTTTAGCAGTGACAGCAGCAATAGTAGCAACTGCACCGATTGCTTGACCTAACCCAGAATTAACATTGATCCCTATTCCTGGATTAATTCTAGATATAGCGCCTAAAGCTCCAACTCCAACAAGAGGTAACTGTATTGATGAATTTAAAAGAGATGAAATTTGACCTATAGCTGCAGTAGCGCCTCCCAATCCAGGAACAGCTTGTGTAATCCCACCAACTATTCCTGCGACGCCAGGAATATTCAATGATTGAATTCCTGCTATATTACCGATTACACCTATAGCTGCTAACTGCGGTGGTATAGCAAGTCTAAATGGTGCTGGCTGCAAACCTTGAAACATAGTTTGTGTCGTAGAGCGTAGCATGTTACCGATAGCTACAGCTGGTCCGAAACTTCCAGTAAGAGGACCAATTATACCTGCAGCTTTATTTGCAAGCATTATTAATCCTGGCAATCCACCAACAGCTGTTAATATATTTTGCATCGGATTTCCGCCATTAAATGCGGAACGAGAAGCAGCCGCAGAACCGCTCGCTGCTTTTGCTGCTTGAACAATTTTTACTGCTGCTAATGAAATGTTTTTTGCTATCGCTTCTACTTCAGCAAAAGGTTTGTTAGCGATAACAACAACACCATTGTTAGTTAAGGAAGCACTTGAAGAGGTTAAATACCCATTTTTATCAAAAGAGTTACTTACATTAACAACAATTTTTTCATACTGAGCAGTAATTTTATTGCCATCTATTACAACATCAACGGCAAAATCGCCAGCATTATATTTAAATGTTTGTTTTGGTGGACTTGCGGTTACTGCCTTTACAACAGCTGCTACTGTTGCTACTTGCGCAGTAAGTTTTAACAAATCCCCTAATGCAAATTTACCACTAATAATTTTTTGAAAATTGCTCAACAAGGAACCAGAAACGCTCAAAGTATTAGATATGCTTTTCATACCAGCCAATGCGCCAGGAATCGCTCCTGATATGTTACTTGGATCGGCAGCTTGAATAGCGTCTAAAACACCTTTACCATCAAATTTTATATTACCAACTGTTTTTTTATCATTATGAAATTGACCGTCTTTACCAGTCTCTTCCGTCATCCTTTTACCAGAAACGTCGTTTTTATCACCACCGCCAGTATCTTTCGTGCGCGCACCTTTGGGAACGCTATTTTCTTCACCAGTTACTGTTTCGCCGTCGTTACCACCGTCTTTACCAGCCTTCGGTAATATACCAAAAATGATTGGCATAGTTTTATCGCTATCTGCATAAAATCCTACAACAGTAGTATCTTTTACAAATCCTACTGGGCTTGAACCCTTACCATTCACGCCAGCGCCAGAACCCACAGGTAAAAGTACACCAGCCCATGGCAGGTTTTTATCTGGTATATTTTTAGTGTCATCATGTCTGCCATAGATACGAATTTGAACACGACCAGATTGTGTTGGGTCTTTATCGCCTTCTTTGCCGCTACCAGTATTAACAACTTTTGCGACGAACCATGTAAAATTCGAGCCTAACGATCTTTCTGTCATTATCCAGCCTCGTTAACACTATTTTGATAACCACCCTTCATACATTCTAATGAACATGTATAACGTGGTCTTTCGCCAGGAGAACTTATTTTATGTCTTAAAGCGGTTATTAAAAAATCTCCAGAGAGAAAATTATCTAATGATTGCGGTGTTGTAAATTCATTTTTATTAAGAAGGTTAGCAGTCACCATAGCTCCCGCCTTTAATCTAGAATCTCCAGGTACAGATAATTTTAATACGCCAGAAGCTAAAGAATCAGCATATGCTTTTTGAACTGGTGTTTGTTCAGGTATGTATGACTTACCGCCAAGACCAACTTTTTTTTCGTTTGAAACTGGTAAAACTGCAACATAACCTGGTTCTGAATCGTGTTCAGAAATATAACTTTTCTTTATACGATTATCAACACCCTCTTTTTTAGCTTCATCTTCTGGCTTTTTATTATTTTGTTTTCTTTTATATTCAAGAGTAAACATGTTAAATGTGTTATATTCACTATTCAAAACACCAGAAGATGTTGATTTACCGATATCCATCTGTTGAGGAATTTCAGCTGATATTATGTTACCGCCCTGCGCAGCGAAAAAATTGCTACCAGTAGCTGAATTTTGAACAAGAGTCTTTACTATTTTTCTATCTTTAAAAATTTTTTCAAGAGTCGTAAAATGATAGCCGTCTTGATTTTCAAAAAATATGTAAGTAGAAGATTTACTAGTCGGCGAAACACTGCGGCGACGAATAGAATCTATCGCAGCGAAAGGTTTCTGACGCTGGACAACATAATTTTGCATTCCTTTAGTTTCTTCAACATTTAATTTTTTATCGCTCTTTAAAAACTCTTTAAAAATATCCTCAACCATTTTCGAAAATTCTTTTTTGTCATAAGACTTACTAATATACTTGTCTTTTGAATTAAGTATTTCTTTTGAAATTGCTTCTATTACATACGATTTTGATTTTTGACCAGGTGGCGAACTAGTGCTTTGAATACTGTTAACTACAAATTTGTATTCAGCTGCCTGACCGCCAGGATGATTGAAGGATAATGAAATTTCTTCGCCGCCAGATAGTTTTTGTTTACCTAGATAATCTGCGGTATCAAGAATAGTTATATTAGCCACTATACCAGGAGTGTATATACTTTCGTAAACATCAAATGAAACGAAACTCTTGGTGTAGTCGAATTGACCGATCACCAACTCGTTAACATTAATATCTCCAGGATTAAATGCGGTCATTGATTAAGAGCTCTTTTTAGTTCTAGAGACGCTGTAATCGAAAACTCTGGAGCAAGTAAACGAATAGTTTGACGTTTAGAATTTTTGATATCTTCAACGTCATAATATGTTACTTCCGACCAGTAAATTCTTTCTTCATCTGATATATTTTTAGCAATCAGAGTTGCAGCCGTAACATTTGCTGTTGTCCCGCCAGCAGTAATCGTTCCTGTTTGGGTGTTAGATTCGCCAAATACCTGATGTATGCGAATTACTGAACTATTTGAAAACAGAACCTGACCATTTGAAACCGCTACCGAAGAGCTATTAGAAATAGTCACCTTGTCATCTAATTTTAAATTGATATCAGCGTCGACTGTATATTCCCAAATTTGGTTTGTGTTCACAACCCAATCAACTTCTTTTCTTTTATATTCTAAAATTTCTTTTCCGCCATAAACTGGTTCAAAATACTTTTTACCTTCTTCAAGTAAATTATATGCGTCAATAGTAATCGTTTGTGGATTATTATACCAGTTATTGTTCCAGTATGCGACACGACCTTGCGCATTAGCATAGTCACCATACTTCTTTAGAATAAATTGTTGAAATTCATACTGACCTAAATTCCAATCATAATACGGATCTATTACATTGTTGACCAGATAAATCAACCAAGAAGTATATGGATCCTGATAAACATCGTAGGCTATGTTATCCGCTCTTGGAGAATTTTCTAACTGATAGTTATAATACACATTTGGTTCGTTTACAACTTTATCTAGAGGTTTTACTCTAGACATAATGTTTCTTACAGAATAACCATTATATGTTATGATTGGAAATTTTTCGAAATATCTTTGCATCAGTTACTACCACCAAAACTATTTTTAAGGAAGTATTCTACTTCTTTTACAGAAATGCTAATTTCAACTGCAGTAGGTCTTCCGTTGTTATGGAAAGAGGGGACGCCATCTGGTGCATAATTTATAGAGCTATTTTCTATAACGCCATATTTAAATGGATATAGCTGCCCACCACCAGCAACTAGGGTTGGCTTAATTAAGCTAGGATATCCTAAAACTGCGCCGCCGCCGATCGCTTGTCTTTCTGGCAACTGGTGCCATCTAAGAGTTTGTGATAACGAAAACAACGACTGAGATTCTTGCTGGTTTCTTGGATAAAATCTCCAGGACATAGAATACGTTCTGTAATTTGGCGATTTGAATAAAACAGTCAAGAATGGATTCGCTGTGATGCCGAATGCCGCGCTAACAATATTAGCAAGACCAAGACCTTCCGCTGCGCCCGAAACGCCGCCTACGGCGAGAGCCTCACCAGCCTCTTTAATTTTACTCGATCCCGCACTTGGGTTGTGACCCATCAAAGCACTTCCTGCACCACCCAAAGCCGTTCCGAGCGCTTCTTCGCCAAAAGACACGCCTTGCGCATCAACCAAGTTTACAGGAATTGGAACTTTCCATATATGTTGTCTCGTAGCAGTGCCGATGTTATTCATATCGGCGCGGCTATATTTGAAAAATTCTAGAGAGCAATAATATCTTGCTGATAAATTACTAGGAAATTGACCGCTACCAACGCTACCTGGAGGAGCTACATTACCAGGCGTGTTAACGCCGAGTTTGTTTAGTAAATTTTTGCCTTCCTGTACTAGATCTACCATTCATTTATCCTTGATAAATACTTATTATTATTTATTTGCGATTCAGGAACATGTCTTACAAAGGTTATTTTAAACCAAAAAATCCTCAGAAATATAGAGGGAATCCTACAAATATTATTTATCGTTCTCGCTGGGAACTTAAACTTATGTCGCATCTTGACGATCATCCAGATGTTGTTGAGTGGAGTTCCGAGGAATTTTTTATTCCATATCGCTCGCCAGTTGACGGTAAAATTCATCGCTACTTCCCAGATTTTTATGTAAAAAAGATAAATAGAGAGGGGTTAGTAGAAACAGCAATAATAGAGGTTAAGCCGTTAGCGCAGACTATGGAACCTAAAAAGCAGCCAAAGCCCTCTCGTAAGTATATAACTGAAGTTATGACATATGGTGTGAATCAGGCGAAATGGAAAGCGGCAAGAGAATTCTGTGCCGACAGAAGGTGGACGTTTCACATCTTTACCGAAAAAGAATTAGGTATTAATTTCTGATGGTCGCATATGTATTTCAATCACTAGCCAATAAAGGCGCGAAGGCGGGAGTTGATTCTCTTAGCCCACAAGAAGCCATAGATTGGTATCGCGCCGAAGCTCAAAAGATAGCTAGCGTAAATAATAATCGTTTGATGAACGATAAAGAAAATGTAAGAACGGGAGTTCGTACGACTGATATTGGCAAAATGTTTATGTTCTTTTATGACCCGAAGTTGAAGCAGGTTCTACCATACTACGACAAGTTTCCATTGATTATGTTAGTCAACGTAGATTCGGATGGATTCACAGGATTGAATCTCCACTATCTACCGCCAAAGCTACGCGCACAGCTAATGGATGCGCTATACAGTTTACGTAACAACAATAAATATAATGATAGCACAAAGTTGAAAATTTCATACGAGATTCTAACGAGTGCTTCTAAGTTTCGTTATTTCGCGCCATGCTTTAAACGATATCTATACGATCATTTACAGAGTAACTTTCTGTATGTTTCGGCTGATAATTGGGATAAGGCGCTGATGCTGCCAACTGAAAGATTTGCTAAGGCTAGTACTAGTACAGTTTATCAAGAATCGCAAAGAATGGTAAGACGATAATGCCTTTTAATATAGCAGAATTCAAAGCCAACATCGCCAACGGTGGCGGCTTAATGAAAAAGAACAAATTTGCTATTACATTAACGCCACCAAGGGCGATAATGCAACGCGCTGTTGGCGGCGTTAGTATGTATAGCATTAACAGAACATTAGAGTTCTATGCTGAAAGTGCAGCTATTCCTGGCATAAGCATGCAAACTGCCGAGATCCGTCGTCAAGGTGTAGGTAATCTCGAAAAAGTAGTTTACGGCGCTGCGTTTACTGATATTGATATTCGTTTTCTAGTTGATCAATATTCAGACAACTTTAAGTTTTTCCAATCTTGGGCGGACGTAATTTACAATTATAACCCAAGTCGTGGTACAGAATATGAAATGGCGTATAAGGATGATTATACTACAACGATAACTCTTTTCGTTTACAACGAAATAAATCCTGAAACACCGATCATGATCGTTGATCTGTATGATGCGTTTCCAGTTTCTATATCTGATATGCCGATAGATTGGGGTAGTACAGATCTTATGAAATTAAATATACGTTTTAATTTCAATTCTTGGAGCGAAAGAAATATCCCTGGTTTCGGTATTCGTGGTCTTGGTGGATTACTAAATCTATTGAGCACTGGTCTAGGAGGAACTGTTCTTGGTATCAATTTGGGTGTCGGTATTGCGGATTCGCTGTTAAATAATAACAGTCTAGGAACCCAAACAAATCTAAACAATACTTTGAATAATGTAACAGATAAAGATGTATTCGATGTTCAAGCATCCGCAGGATATGAAGCATTTGATCTTTAACTTAATGGAGTAAATTATGGCATTACCTAAAATTATGTTTCCTCAGTTTGAATTGACTGTCCCTTCGAATGGTAAAAAGGTTAAATTTAGACAATTTCTTGTGAAAGAAGAAAAAATCCTACTAGTCGCGAAATCTAGTGAAGAAGATAAAGATATTTTACGAGCGATTAAACAGGTTGTTCAAAACTGTTGCCTTGATGATACGTTTGATATCGACAAGGTTTCGGTATTCGATTTAGAATATCTTTTCCTGAAGCTCCGCGCAATATCAGTAACAAATATTGTAAAGCTCTCGTTCAAAGATTTCGAGGACGAGAAAATCTATGACTTTGAGATCGACCTGAATAAGATCGAGATTGATATGCCAAAGGAAGTTAACAATAAGATTAACATCGTCGACAAAAACGGCATCGTATTACGTTATCCACCAGCCAGCATTTATTCTGATGATGAGTTCCTAAGCTCCACGGCTGAGGAAGCGAACATGGAACTAATTTTGCGCTGTGTTGATAAGATCTACGATGCGGAAACAGTTTATGAACCAAGCAATTTTAGTAAAGAAGAAATCGTAGAATATCTAGACTTGATCGACATTAAGTCGTTCGAAAAGATTAACGAGTTTTTATCTTCCGCACCGAAGTTGAAGCACACGATTACCTATAAGAATTCTCTCGGTAACGATAGAAAAATTGAACTTAGTACGTTAAATGATTTTTTTACGCTGCGCTGAGTCATAATACACTTGAGAACTACCATACTACAGTATTCAGTTTGATTCAGCACCATAAATATTCGATAAAAGAAATTGAGGATTTGGTTCCATACGAACGTGATTTGTATTATACATTTTTAATGGATTACCTCAGCAGACTAGAGGAAAATACAAGAAATGCCTAAATTCGGATCACAAGACGACGAACCAGTGGTAGCAAAGCCAGCAATGGACGAGCTACCACCTCCTACGAAACCATCAGTGGTTGCTGCAACATCTGCATATACTGCTAGTGCACCATCGTATTCATATTCTTCACCAGCGTCATCAGTACGTCCAGTAGAATCTGAAGCAGCGCAGCTAGCTCGTATTGAGTTAGAAAAGAAGCAATGGGAAGCGCAGAACGCAAAGCAGGAAGAGCCATGGATGAAGTCTATGTGGCGTCCTGCTATGGGCTGGCTCTACATGGCTATGTGTGCATGCGACTTTATCGTATTCCCAATTATCGCAATGTTTATGCCACAATTTATTAAAGGTATGGCGTATATTCCATGGAAGTCACTCACACTGGATAATGGTGGATTAATTCATATGGCGTTTGGTGCAATTCTTGGCGTTGCTGCGTGGACCAGAGGACAGGAAAAGATTGCAGGTAAGCAGTAATGCTTGGAAAAATAGGAGCAGCGGTCGGAGGCGCAGGATTAAGTTTACTTGCGACCGCTGGTAAAGGTTTCTTAGAAGGGGCAGTTGGTAAAACCGTTTCTGGCGGTATCAGATCTGGTTTTTCTCGTCCGCGCTCGGGCGCTCGAAAGAGCGGTCGCCAAACAGGATTAACTGGTGACTCTAAAACTGACAGTTTAAATACTACAAGAGACTTTCAAGGCGACTTCGGCGAACAAAAAGAAACATTAAAAAGTATATCGCAAGAAGCTGCAATATTAAGAGAGTCAGCGACTCAAGTTGGTCTGTTAATAACAAAGAATAATATTCTTTTAAGTCAAATAGCCAATAAAGTTGGAAACCAATCCCAAAAAAAGATAGACGATTTAGTTAAAAAAGCATTAACTGCTGCTGGCGTTCTTGGCGCTGGTGCAGCTGCTGGTGCTGCGGTTGGTAAAAAAGCAGCTCCTCCTGCAGGATCGACTCCAAAGTCAAGCCCAAAGGGAAGAATCGCTGGCGGTATTGGTGGACTTCTTGGTGGTTTGGGTTTAGATTATGCAGCAGATAAAGCTAGCGAAGCTGGGCATGAAAAAACAGCAGGAACGTTAGGAACTGCTAGTTATGCTGCGAGCGGAGCTGGTATTGGCGGAACGATCGGTGGTGCTAGAGGAGCTTTGATTGGCGGAGCTCTTGGTGGATTGTATGGTCTCTATCAAAATTGGAATAAATTTGGTGGGGGCGGATCTACTAATGCAGCCAATTTCAGTTCTAAAAAAGAAATTATTTTTAAAGCTGATAAAATAACTTTTGAAACTAAAAATTTATCAAGCACTGGTGGCGGTCCTGGAGGTTCATCATCCATTTCAGCTAATATACCAGTTACTGGTGGCGGACCTAGTAGTGGGCAAGGTCTAACACCAGGAGCGGCTGCAACTGGTAGTGCTGCTGAAGCTATTCAATTTTTCCAATCAAGAGGCTGGACTCGCGAACAAGCCGCAGGTATAGCAGCCAACATCAAAGCAGAATCAAATTTCAAAACTAACGCAGTTGGTGACGGTGGTAGAGCATATGGTATCGCTCAGTGGCATCCAGATCGCCAAAGAAATTTCCAGAAAGTTTTTGGAAAAGATATACGCCAATCAACATTCCAAGAACAATTAGCATTTATTGATTGGGAATTAAGAAACACAGAAAGCAGAGCTGGTAATAATTTAAGAAATGCTGGAAGCGCAGCTGAAGCTGCAGCCATCGTACAAAATCAATACGAAAGACCCGCAAATAAAGATACAAGACTTAGAGCTTCTATTGCTATGGGGTTTGCTGGTGAGGGGTCTGGTAGTACAGGTGTTATGGCTGAAAGAGTTTCTCCTATGCAAACGGGACCAGCTGGCGCTGGCGGTTCTATTAGACCACAATCGCTGGGAGGCGGAACTGGAGAAAATGGTCGCTTAGACGCTGCTTCATTAACTACTATCGGTAGCGGTCATAAACTTGAAAGTAGTGCTGCAGCTGCATATCAGCGTATGGTTGAGGCTGCTCGAGCAGATGGAGTTATTTGGGGAATAACAGATTCATATAGAACATATGCTGCTCAAGTTGATGTTGCTAGAAGAAAAGGTCTGTATTCACAAGGCGGTCTTGCTGCTCGTCCTGGAACTTCTAATCATGGTTGGGGTAGAGCTGTTGACCTTAAATTAGATGCAAAATCAAGTCGCTGGTTGCAACAAAATGCTGGTATGTATGGCTTTAGAACAATTGCTAGAGAGCCATGGCACTGGGAGTATACAGGAGGTGGTGCACCAACTCAAGTTGCTTCGGGAGGACAAACTTATACTGGCGGTGGTGCTGGCGCTGGTGGTTCAATACGCCCACAAAGTGGTCCTGGTTCCCGCACACCTGGATATGGAGACATTCCAGCTTTCGGTGCTATGCCAGTTTCGGGCGTGGGTTTACCTTCAGGATTTAATCTTGGTATGATTGGCGGTCGAGTTTCGCCAGCCGCTGGTCGTGTATTGACCGCTGGTAGAGGCGAATATCAGTCAAACGGTCAACCTCTGTATAATCCAGACGGTTCAATCAACTGGGGCAACCCAGATAATCCTGCTGACTTTTTCCGAGCTGACCAAGCACGTATGTCTGGAGCTGGTAGAGTTATGGCACAGGGTGGTTCGGTTGGCGCTGGCGGAAAAGGAAGCAAGAAAAAACCAGTTCCTAAAAAGAAAGTTGATCTTGGTCCAGCTTCAATGTATGGCGAATCTGATTCAGAATATAGAGCAAGACAAGCAGCAAAAGATACAGCTATAGCTGAAGGCGCTCCTGGGTATGAAGGTGTTCCTGGTAAAATTCTTACTCATGCACAAAAACAAGTTTCAGATTTAGAAGCTGAGAGAGTTAGAAGAGGAATAGAAGAAGAATCAATAGATGATGCCGATCGTATACGAGCAGAGGGCGAAAGAGCAAAGTTAGTACAAGACGCAGAAATTACTAAAAAGGCTCAGGCTGGTCAATCATTATCTGAAATGAGACAAGGTGGCAGCGGCGCTGCTATGACTCTTAGAAACGCTCGTATGGGTCGTCCTCTCGGTCCAGAAAAACAACGCGAAGAAGCGGCAGCAATAGCAAGAGCTGCGCAAGCAACTCCTGGCGAGTCTATGGATGCTGAGTTAGTCGGTGGCGTCGAAGGATTTAATGCGCAAGATTTCACCAAAGCATATAAGTTACAAAGAGCTCCTGATACCGCATCAAGTGCATCGATGGGAGCTGGACCTGGTGGCGCTGATTTAAATAGAGTAACTGACACGCAAGCTCTACAAAGAATGTCGGAAGATCATTCTAATTATATGAGAGCTCAGTTTGAAAAACAATCTAGTTCTGCTGCTTCAGCAGTTGGTGAAGCTGATAAGCCATGGACCCCAGAGTCAGATAAAAAGACAGAGCCGCAAAAACCAACACCACCTCCACCAATGTATGATTTGAATAAATTGTTTAGTGAAACATCTTTCGGTGTTGGCGCATGACAAAGGAAAATAAATGGCTATCCTAGATAAACTCGCATCCAACCCCGACGATTCTCTTAAAGCAAGAGCATTAAAGGCAACGGGTAGAGCCGTTTATGGCGGTATAAGAGGAGTTGCTGCGACAGCAGGAGAAGGATTTTTACGAGGAGCAGTCGGAGGAACAGTTTCATCTGGTATCATCGCGGGGCTTTCACATAAAAAGCCAGAAGATGAAGATAAAGATTTAAAACAGATAAAATTATTTAGAGAATTACAATCTGATCTTGGAACTCAAAGTGAAATCCTAAAAGACATTCAATTTGATCTGGCTTCTACTAATCAAATTATGAGGGATATTGGTGTTCTTCTTTTACAGAGTAACATTAGTCTTAGTAAGATAGCCGATAAATTACCAGGCTCTTTGGAAAATTTGGTAGGAGATGCAATTAAAGGAGCTCTTGGTGGCGTCGCTGGTAGAGCTGCCGCCTCTGCATTAGGAGCTGGGGCTGTAGGTGCTGCAGCTGCTGGTGCGGCTGGCGCTGCTGGTATTGCTGCTGCAAGTAACGCATCAAAGGCTGTTCAAGCTACAAAAGGATTAGCTTCCGCTGCTGGTAAAAGAATTCCTCTAATTGGTGGATTACTTTCTGGTGGTATGGAGTATGCTGAAGACGGCGATCTATTAAAATCTATATTCGTAGGTGGTGGTTCTTTTCTTGGCGGCGCTGCTGGCGCAGTAGGAGGTTCTTTAGCGGGACCAGTTGGAACAGTTGCTGGTGGTATCGGCGGTAGCTATGCGGGTGAAAGTGGTGGGCGCTGGTTATACGAAAAACTTTTTGGTTCTAGCGATAAAACGGAAAAGATGGCGGAGCTAGCTAAGAAAGAAGAAGAAAAAGAAAAAGCGAATAAAGAAGCAGCTGCTGCTGAAAAAGAAACTATTAATTTTAATTCTAAAGAAATTATATTCAAAGCAGATGATATAAAATTTACTGCTACTGGAAGTTCTCAGCAACAAGGTCTACAACAAACTACTACTAGCTCGCCACCACCAGCAACATCACAATCAAATAATGGTGGCGGAGGTCAATCTATTTCAGCCAATATGCCAGTTACTGGCGGCGGTCCTCCAGCTACTGGAGCTAGTCCTGTTAGTGGCGCTGTCCCTATGGCGGCTGCTGCTGGCGCTGCTGGAGCTACTGCTGGCGCTGCTCCGTCATCTGGGACGGGAGCTAGATCGGCTAGCCGAGTAACACCAGGCGATAAAAGTTTATTTGGTGAAAGTGGCGATATAAAATTACCATCTTCTGTAGGTAGTAAACCCGCTGCTCAAGAACCAATGGCTGATCTTACTGGCGGCGCGGACATCGCTGGTGGTGGGGCTATGATGGCTTCTGATAAACCAGCAGCTACTCCAGTTGTTAGAGAGCCAATGGCTGATCTTACTGGCGGTATGGATATCGCTGGCGGCGGCGCGACGGCTTCTGGAACTGTAGCTGAAGCAATGACTAAAAAGCCAAGTAAAGAATGGACAGATTTCAAACTCGGACCAGACAAACCAAGCAAACCAGCTGCAAAAAAACCTAAACTCGTAGCTAAACCAGCTGGAACAAATTTTAGCGCTGATGAAGCTCGTGTTAAAGGTCTTTGGGAAGCATATAATCGTTCTATGCAGGATGATGGCGGCGGTCGTGGTGAGTTATTCGTTGCAGCTGACAAAGCTCAAAGAGAACTTGATGCTAAAAAAGCAGCTGCTGTGAAAGCACCAGCTGCAGCGCCAGCTGGAGGTAAAAAGGGTGCTAAACCTAAGAAAGTTGATCTTGGCGATGCTTCAATGTATGGTTTATCAGACACCGCATATAGAGATGCCGAAAGAGCTCCAGGATATGAAGGTGAGGCTGGTAAAATATTAGAAGTTGCAGTTAAAGATGCGCGCATCGCTGGCGGCGCTGCACCAAAAGATGTTGGCATGAATACAACAAGAGGTATCGGTCTTGCTGCCGCTGCTTCAATGAATGCGCATGAAGATCGTCTAGCTGAAGCTGCAAGAGCTGCTCGTGAAAGACAAGATCAAGAAGAAATGTATGGCGCGCAAGCGCAAGGCGAGCGCGGAAAAATAGCGCAGGATGCATCATTGGTCGCTGCAGGTACACAAGGGCAATCTCTTGCACAGTTTAATCAAACTGGCGGTAGAGCGGCTATGAATATAAGAAACGCTAACCGTGTCAATTTCGGCGATACATTAAACAACGCTTCTATCAAAGCTGAACAGGATATGAGAGATGCATTGAATAGAGCCACGACTGAAAATATTACAGGAGGTTCTGTAATGCCTCCACAGGTTAAGAGCGATACATCTAAACCAACTAATTCGGTAGATGCTCCTTATCTTGATCCTAATAGAATGGAAAGTATTTTCGGATTTGGTGCATAAAAAAGGGGAGCCGAAGCTCCCCAGTTTATCAGTTGTTCACCAACTTGTTGAAGAATGCTAGACTTTCGTCATCCTCATCTTCATCAAACTTTTGAGCAGGTGCATCCTTAGCCTTAAACTTTGGCGCAGCTGCTTCTTCCTTCCATGGCAGATCCTCGTCTGAGTCTTCCATGACCTTGGCTGCGCTAGCACGAGCAGTGGCTGGAGCTGCCTTACCACCCTCATCAAGACCAAGAACCTTGTAGAGCTTTGCCTTCAACTCGTCATAGGACTTGAAGTTGCTCGGCGCAAGGAATTCCTGAAGCGAATACTCGCTCTTCCAAATACGCTCCAGTTCGGCATCGTCGTCAAGGAGAGGACCAGCAGCGGCAAACTCTGACTTGTCGTAATTGCGATAGCCTTCAACGTTGCGGATCTTGAGCTTGAAGTTAGCGCCAGTCCATAGATCGAAAGGATTCATCGCGTCCTCATCAGCAAACTGAGGATTCATAGCTTCATTGAGCTTGTCGAAAACCTTCTTGCCGTACTTGAAGAGGAACACCTTACCCTCGTTCTCGGGGTTCAGCTGATCAGTTACAACGTAGATGTTGCTAATGAACGTCAGCTTGCGCTTCTGCTTACGAGCAATTTCCTTGTCAGAGTCAAGACCAGAGTTCCACAGCATCGTGTTGTACTCGCCAACAGGATCGGTCTTACCAATCGTGGTCAGTGAGTTCTCAATGTACCAAGAGCCAGTCGGACCCTTGAAGCCATGATTGAACATGCGAATAAAAGGAACATCTTCGCTACCAGGAGCGGGGAGGAAGCGAATAACAGCATAGCCATTACCAGCCTTATCTACGTTCGGATACCAAAAACGGTCATCCTTCTTTGATTCGCCTTGATTAGAATTGAACTTATTAAGTTCGGCAGTGAGAGCTTCGAGTGACTTGTTGCCGCGCATCTGCTTGAGTTTTGCAAAATCTACCATCGTATTCTCCGTATTGTTTGTATTGATCGTATTGTTGGACAGTGTAACGTCCAACTTTATTTAGTATACTCTGTATTGTATTTTTAGTCAAGCCTTGTTTTTCATTTTTTGATAATCCATGAACCGTATATACAGCCCACGTTCTCTCCCATATGCCTCTATTTCCCATGGGTGATCCCAATAATCAATGCGGTCTTCATCATATACTTGACCCTTCCACTTTATGCTCTTTACTCGAGCATAATCTTTCAGTTCGCCTTTTGCATATTGTTTCAAGTGCACCATCTCGTGAGCTAGTGCGGTAAGACAGCTTTTCTTACTAAGATGAGGATTTAAAGATATTGTGAACGTTTTTAGCGGACCCTCGTTTGGATGGAATAGGCAGAAACCATATAGATCATTGCCTACGTCTGGGTCTTTGAAATCGATTATTAGTTCTACGTTGTGATAAATTCTCTCGCCTAGAAGTCTACGCCCATACCAACGAGCGGCTTCTTTGCATAAACTAGGTGGTAACTTACTCGGTCTGCCCTTCGTCTTAATATACATAAGCGCCTCCCCCTGGAGTCAAAGGGGTAATCTCGCCCCTCGCTTTAGAATATTTAGGTTCTCTGCTTCTTCCTGTAGCTTCGATTTAAATACTGGATCTTTTTTAATAAAAGAAGCTACGTATTCTACCTCGATTTTATTCTTTTCACACCAGTGGATAACGGCATCAATATACTCGATACCGTTATTTCGCATGTTTTCGATTTCGTCGATAAACCTTTGACCGTCAAAAAGGATCATCCACAAACCCTACGCTCGCGAAGACCATACGGTGTGCGATCCCAAGTCGTATAGCAATGCACTCGACCACGATGGCGATATGGTCTAGCGTAAGGATATGTATTAGGATAAGCTGAAGGAAGCGGATAGGTTACTGGAGCAACTGGTCGATATACAGTTGTCGTAGTCGCCGAACAACCAGCAAGACCTAATGCTGCCAAAGATATAATAAGAAGTTTTTTCATGATTTACTCCTGAAATGGCGATCACTATTGGACTCGAACCAATGACCCACAGCTTAGAAGGCTGTTGCTCTATCCAACTGAGCTAAGTGACCATAGGTAAGGGTGGGAGGCTTCTGTTCCCAAGCGCCTCCCGTGCTCGTTTACGCAGCTAATGCGTAAGATGGGGCAAAGTTATCGTTTGCACCTAGTGTTTGCTTTTGGTCTCTTCGTACTTTTATTACGTCCGTCGATCCTATTTCGCCCCCATCAAAGATACACTAGTTTGGATTCGAACCTTGTTCTAGTCTTGTCGATCTGCGCTTCCCACAGTGCTGACCAGTGTATCTATGGTGGAGGCGGCGAGTACTGCCCTCGCGTCCGATCCGTCTATTCCTTACGCCTCAACGACCTAAGCATATTACTTATATTACCTTAAATGCTTCAAAAAGTCAACCATCTTTTAGGCGAGTAGTTTGACAGATACTGATTATAATGGTCGTGACAACTCAAACGTCGGCTACCATCTAGCTCAATATATCCAACGCTGGCTTCGTTATAGCATCCTGGCTCATCGCAATAACCAAGACGCTTCTTAGCTCCTTCAATATCGTTGTTCTTCAAAAACTCAGCGACTTCTTTTTTTAGAGTAAGATCAAACTCATTGCTGATAGTCATACCATCATCGAGCAGCACACCATAGGCATCAGCATCAAAGCCAAGACGATCATAGATGAGATAACGATAAGTTCCACCTTCACGAGCATGATCGACAATGTGCTTCATCACCCATTGAGTGATGGCGAGCTTCAATTCATAATCGCACTCTTCGACCATCTTGTCGTAATCGGTCATCACACATACCTCTTTACGATAACAGGACCAAGTCTCCAACAGTGATATGGAGAATAACCATACATAGATCCAGCTCCGTTCATCACTTATCTTCCCATTTCCATTCAAAAACCAGCCACATCATCTTGATTGTAAGCCATCGTGGACGCTTGTATGCGCTAAACTTGACTGACCAAACACCATCGCCTCCTGGCATTTTCCAATAACCTACTACTTCAGGAAACGGGGTGATTTTGATACCTGCATCGCCATTGTATATTAGATTACTTTCGATCATTTCAAAACTCTTTCCATGTATACGTCGAGCTTCTGGTCTTAAACTTCACAGTCCAATAACCTTCATCTTAGAAATATCTACGTTCTCAACAGGAATAGCCAACCAATCGCTCAATGCTGGCTGACCATCTTCACCAACGATCATCTTCCTAATCTGAATCTCATAAGAGACAGGCATCAGCTGCGCCTTTGGTTTCGGAATAGTAACACCATCCCACTCTGGCTCGACGTAATCCCAAAGATTCACCGCACGAATATCCGCAATCAAACTGTTCTGCATTTCAATCTCCGTTATATTGCCCAAATTACGACATGATAAACATAACCACTATCGTCAACTACTGTGCGGAAATATTGTGCGCCATCGGGAATATCCTCGCCAGTTTGTACGTATGATGCGCGAGTGTACAACTCGTATACATCATTTCGTTTGTCTTCCATAAACCATGCATAAATTTCGTTATGCTTCATACCAGCATGAAGTATTGCTCCTCGAAAAGCAACATAACCTTTGGTGACATGCGGTATAGGATCCGAACGAAGTACTCTCATTTACCTGCTCCAAGTGTGGTTGCAATCAGGACAACGCCACATCGTTGTGCGATCTTTCTCGATGCTATAGATACCAATCCTCTTACCCCAGCGACCTTTGGTTTCTGTAGCACCATACATCTCTGCGGTCTCAATCGCCTTACGACGGTCGCCATACTTGCGCAGGAATGTTTCGAAGATCAACTCGCCATCGAAGTCCATCTTGCAGTTCGGGCAGAAACCATGCTCGTTCATCACTTAACCCCAAAATGTTTTCTCAGGTCTTCGTTGATATCGTCCGCTATATTTGAATGATGAATGACATCATCTTCAATGATGAATGTGTTCCATTTAGAAATTCTATTCATACATTCTTTAATGATGTGCTCGGCAAACTCCTCAAGCTCACCATTAAGCTCATATCCTTCGATATAAGGAGAATAGAGACCATCATCCTTATCGTATTTCTTAAAGCCTGATTGGATTGCAAGTTCGTGGATTAGCTCTTCGTTCATCACATCACCCTCATAAGTACAGTGTTCTCGTTAATGCGGACTTGCAGAGGCTTGTTCGTCTTCAGTCCATCCATCATTTTTCTCAGTACTATTTTACCGCCATTGCGCAAGAAGTCAAGCGATTTCTCAGGGCTACGACCAGTTCCCTTACTGAAGGATGTTTTCTCGTCATATCCTGTGATGCTCGAACGATTGATCTGCAATCCTCCACGATCTAATGCGCGGAACACAGTAACAACCTTATACTTCGTATTAAAAGTCCACAGTTCCTGCGCACCAATGATCTTCTCGGGATTGATCGATGCGATCTTGAAGTTGTTATCTTCTTTCTGGTAGCGGAAATGTTTGAGACGCTTCTCGACAGAGACTGCTCGTGGCTTACGAGGAGCTCTTGTTTTCTTTGTTACGTTGCTATACTTCTCGGCATCCTGAATGAGCTGAGAAAGGAATAGGACGCGATCTCGCAGCTGCTTCTTGGTTAGGTGGGCATATGCCTCCTTGAGCTGCTCATCGTTGCCCTCGAGGCTCTCTATAAGCTCTGCAAGCCATGGGCTATAGTGCATAATAATCGCTGGACAATACGCAGCGGGAATCTCCTTAGCCTTTAGCCAGTCATACAGGGAGAACTCCTCGCCGCTGTCAATCAGCTGCTCAATATCGCCAATGATCTCGCTCTGACGCTCACGCATACGCTCTTTGATAGACACAACATTAACGGGCTCTTCTGTTTCTTCTTCTTTCTTAGAAGCAACGCGAGCAGCAGATTCTTTCAATTTATTTTGAAGGAACGTATTAGCTTCGGGCGTAACCTTTGTTCCGCGACAAATGATACGTGCGACCCAAGCAGCTGTTGTCGGGACCCACGCATCGCTCAACTTGTTAATAACTGATATATCTTTCTGACAACTTACGCTGATAAGATACTCTTTCAAATACTCTCGCGCCTCAGCTACGGTAGCCATATTGGCATACCAATTCAATGCTGAAACAAAGTCGCTCTGCTCGTAATCGTCTCGGAGCTTTGGCTCGTCGCCCAAATATTTAAAGTTAACAAGATACTGTTCGTTCTTAGTAACTCTTGGCTTCTTAACTTTCTTAGTAATAAGAGCGGGACGACGAGCCATGGTTTAGTCTCCTTCAGAGTTTGTGTCAAGACTATCAAGATACAGTTCTACGCAACGCTCACGCACATAACGATAAACAGTTTCTGCATCTTCTCTAGTATTCAACTTATCTATCATTTCGTAGAGACGGAGAAGCGAGCCATCGGTTCCAGCAGAAGCTTCGCGCCATTTGAATCGATAGCCATGTTGCTTTTCCATAGCCTCGTGCATTTGACGCTCGAGAATTTGACGATCTTCGGGAGAAGTAAAGAAGTAACGAACCCAGATATCCGAAAGATCGATATTGTTATGCTTGATATAATTACAAGCATTATGCTTGTTGATCTTCAAACAATAAGTTCGACCGAAGATAGATTTACTCTCACCAATATATCCTAGATTCGGAAATAGAAGCTCATCGGACTTATCTGCGGTCGTACAAACTTGATAGACGCCACAGTTGCCGTGTTCTGATACTAGAGCTTCCATGCGTTTAGAGATTGGGTTATAGATGTCCGTAAGACGCACCCAATCAAGTCGTGACTTTACGACTTTATCCAATTCTTTTACAACCATATCAAGCTCCATCATCCGTTTTATCTTCTTCCTGCCAATCTAGCCAGTTAAGATATTCTTGTTCTAAGAAGTCAAGAACTTCTTCGTCGGTAATCTTTTCTCGCCAATCAGGATCGCCAAAGTCATATTCGAAGTACAGATCTTCGCCATCGACGAAACGACCAGCGAAGCACATACCCGATTCATGATAGAGAATATCAAGATCAAAACCAAGCTCGGTTAGCTTCTCGTATGCGAGAATGCCAGGAGACCACGCAGTTTGAAACCAACCAGTGCAGGATTTGTTTTCTTCGTCGACTTCAACATCGCCATCGCAAATATCCCACTTCGTTCCCCACTCTTCAAGCGCAACGCCATATCCCCATTCACCAGAAGAAAGCGGAACAAATGTTTCGAACAGATTACCGTCGCGCACTGCTTGCGCAAACTTAGCAATCATCGCGGGATCTTCGTGAAATGCGGTGAAGTTGTTTGAACACCAGTTAGGCATTGTTCTTGTCCTTACGAGAATATGAACCCTTGCCCTTGCGAGGCTTGACGACACGTTGCCGATACTTCGGCGTACGAACTTCTTTCGCTATAGGATTATGCATATCATCACCCTTCGGCATAGGACCAGTGGGTGGGGCAAGAAATTCGCCCCATCCCATGTAGTTGTCGACCCACCAAGAGGTGAAGGACTGCATTACGCAGCCTCCGCCATTTCGATCGCAGTCTCGAGTGCCTTAGTCTTGACACCCTTGTTGTAACCATACCAAGCAGAGGTAAGGCGAGTGTCAGCAGTGCGACCGATGATGTGGTCGGTCATGAACGTCACCGCATTGAAAGGCTGCCACCACGTGCCTTCGGCGTACTCAGCTCCAGGCTGCGTATGGAGGATATCCATCGCAATCTGCGCATTCTTAGACACTTCCTTCTTCTTGTTCTCATTAGAACCAGTGACGGGGAAGATGCGCTGGAAGTACTGGACGATATCTTCGTCCTTAGCCTTCTTCGAGCCAAGGAACTCAGCCATATCCTTGTACTTCGCGAGCTTGTTAGTCGCGATGCCGAGCATTTCCTTCACATTGGAAGGATCGAACACCTTGCGGTGGCTGATCTTGACCATACGCTCAACCTTGCTGTTAAGAGAAAGCGTAAGAGTGTTGTTACAAACAACACGGATCGGTGTGAACCGAACGTCAGTCGAGAAACCGTACTTATGAAAGTTCGAGAAGAGCAGATATGAATCGATCTGGTCGCCTTTGAACAACTCGAATGATTCCTTCACCTTGGCAAGACCCCAGATGATCTGACCGTCGCGAAGAGAACCAGCGGTATGCATTTCCATATCGCCAGCGGCGACAAACTCGTTGAAGAAGTCGAACGCTTCCTCGTTCTGAACAGGATTCCAGTCGTCAGAAACAACGTCGAGGATCGAGTTGTCAAGAGAACGGACCAGAGCCGACTGACCGATGGCAACTTGCTTGCCACCAACCTTTGCGAACGCGGGAACCTTTGCTACGGTCCAATCAAGACCAGCAGCTTCGAGCATCTGCGCGGGAGTAAGATCGCGCGGGACTTCGGTACCGAGACCGTGCCAAGGCTTGTCGCCAGCGTAAGCCATCTGCGCTTTACCGTTAAGCATTTCAATCATATGAGCCATTTGAGTAGTCCTCGTTGATTTCCTACAATAACAAGTATACGTTGGGGGCTGATTAAAGTCAACCCCCAACTTCTTTTTTATTCGTGAGCCGTTTTACGGGCAACCATAGCGGAACGTTCACGATCGATCTCGGCGATCATCGCGGCGACCTCTTCGCGAGCGAGCTGCGGGTCGAAGTCGGCGGGAGTCGGGTCTTGCGGAGCGGCAACTTGACCAGGAAGGTAGTTGCGAACCTTACCCAACTTAGCCGAAACCTTCTTCATACGCTCAAGGTTAGCTTCCTTGATCTTAGCAATCTCGTCGGCAGACTTCGTTACCTCAGCCTTAATCTTGCCCGTAAACTTACCCTTCTTGTCAAGACCAAGATCGGTAAGCATCTTAGCAGCGGGAACTTTCTTAGTCTTGACCTTGGGTTCAGAAGAAGCATTCTTATACTTGGCAGGAAGAGCGATCGGCGCAAGACCGAACTTCGCCCGACGCGCCTTGTTCTGCCAGTAGAGCGCGGCAGTGCGCTCGGGCAGGGACGGGAAGATCTTGGCGAACTCGGTAACGAATTCGTCACAGGAGATGCTCTTGTTCTTAGCGTAAAGAGCGAGAGCGAGACCAGACTGCGTAGCCATACTTTCTTTCCTTTCGTGGGTGGGCGAGATCGCCCGTTTCACCTTACTTTTATATACTACGGTAGATTTAGAATTAAAACAAGTCTTTTTTTCGACTTTTTTCTTTTTTTCTTCATGCTTAGGCTCGACCTTAACACCAGCGAGCTCTGCCTTAGCCGTAACGACATGGGAACAGGACCGCCGATAGCCGAAACCGACGCAATTACAGCCCCAGAGACCTTTCTGGAGGGTAACGATATAGGACCGACCCTTTGACCCACCGATAGTGAAAACACGGCTCTCGGGCTTCTCTCGGGCTTCTGCAAGCCCGATTATACGGTCGCGGTCAAGGATACGGAACGGGAACTCGACCGTACCCGTGCTAAGGCAAAGCTGATCGGCTCCGACCCAGCTAGGACTAGGCAATACCGTTCCTGTATAGGTCTTAAACTCGGCTATGGGGTAAGCATAGCTTTGGCGACTAGACCATAGCGGATTTTTTACGGTTAAGGTAACGGTATCGCCGACTTTCATATTACCATCTTAGCTTAGATTTAGAATTAAAGCAAGCGGAATTTTTGACTAGACCTTAGCCTTAGTCGCATGAGTCCGCTGTCTTGAGCGTAAGATAAACTTGACCGTTGCTTTCTTCCCAGAGCTTGAGTTTCTCGGGAAAATAGACGTACCAGTTCTCTTTGTAATAGCGAACGTATTCCTCAGCTTCATCAACCGAAGCGAAACCCTTTAAGGTTGTATGATGATTACGACCAACAATTTCTCGGTCGACAAAGATCAAATGAGACCATCGTGTAGTCATTACTTCACCTCAGCTTTCTCTAATTCATTCGCCAGCGTATTCATCACGACCATAAGAGCGGTCGTGGCAGCTAGCTCATTAGGACCAAGTGTACGGAACACTCGGAAGGCATAGTCCATAGCTTCCTGCAAAGTCTCACGCTCGGCGAAGAGCTTATGACGGATAGCCTTAGCGAGTTCTTGATTAGTCATCTTACAGTCCTTCAAAGTAGCGAACGTCAGCTTCAGTAGTATAGGGATCCTCGGCGCACACCAGCTCAACCAGCTTGTCCTGGAGCGCACGGATCTGCGGGAGAAGATGCTCCGCCAGCGGATAGGCTTTGAAATTCATCGCCATGGCATAGTTAGACTCGAGCATTTCGAGCTCTTCACGGATCTGATTGATAGTCATTTCGTTTCCTTTCATCATATTATCATCATAGCGCGGACTTAGAATTAAAACAAGCATTATTTTTATTGTTAAGCTGCAGCTGAAGTTATAGTCAACCAGCCCGATATCGGGGAGTAGGCTCTATAGTAAAGCCCACGCCCATGAAGCTCGTCATCATACTCGATCTTAACTACAGCCTCAAATCCAGCTTTCTCAGCTTTGCCTAGAGCGGTAGCTAGATCGGAGCCATTGTACAGCTCAGTTCCGAAGTTCGTTAAGGTTACGGTATAGTTATACATGAGCTTGACCTTTCTCTTAGATGTATTCGTAATCGTCTTCGACTTCTATGTCTAAGAAGAAGTCGTTGAGCTGCCTAAGGAAAATCCTAAGATTTTCGGTCTTGGCTTCGTTTATGCTTTGGCTTGGCCAATCGAAACCCTTCTTTATGGCTAAGTCTTGCTGGGATTCTATGAGCTTGATAAGCTCTTTACGGTTAAGTACGTGGTACATGTGTTTTCTCCTTACTTTTACATCATAGCGCGTCCTTAGAATTAAAACAAGTACAAAAAAGCTAGACTATGAAAAAATCCATAGTCTAGCTTAATCGGGTGTAATCGGGTGTTTAAATGGCGCTACTTGACCTTAGCCTTAGCCATTTCGATTTCGGTCTTGAGCTTGAGCTTTTCGATCTTATGCTTCTTTATAACTTCGTCTTGAGCGTAATGGATATATTCCTCTCTAATAGCTTTATCTAGAGCATGATGTTTTTCTTCAAGATGCTTGATATGGCTTTTCAATGATGCTTCGCTCATGAGAAAATCTCCTTGACTCGATTAATGTATGGCTGCTTTTCTTTCACAAATATCTGCGGATCTTCATGATCAACAGCTATCATAATGACAAACTGGGGAATGATAAGACCAGTACGCTCTTCTGCCATTAGAGCATACGTTGTTGCTTGAAGGAAGTAATTCTCAATCCATTCTTCCTTCTTTAATTTGCGGGCAGTTTTAAAGTCAATGATTGAAGGAACACCGTCCCACTCAGCAATACAATCGGTGCGACCAGCTGCGCCCAACGCATACGAATAGAGTGGCGCTTCGATGCCAAATACTCGACCGATGTGATCGTCCATGTATGGACGCAATGTTCGGAACAGATCGATGTTAGTAGGCATTGCGCCCTTGGGATATGTCGGCTCATTCATTAGATACGCTTCGCAGATGCTATGAATAGCTGTACCGCGAACCGCAGCTTGCGTAGATATCCTTTGCGCTTCTGCTTCACCCACTTTGGCTCTCCATTCCATCAGAGCAGTTTTATCTGATGCTTCGCCAATTCTAGTTGTTACAGATCGGGCATAAGTTCCATTCGGTAATTCGTAATAACGCTTACCGTTTTGTTCCACAGACTTGAGTTGTTCAAACTCAAATAGCGAATGATCAAAAAATCTACGCGACAATCCTTAGCCTATCTTTGGTTATGATGTATTCTTTGACCATTGAAGATCTCACAATATCATTCTCGTTAAAGTCCACAAATTCAAAAGATTTCATCTTCTGAATAATTCTCATAAAGTCAGTCAATCCGTTCTTCTCATGCTCGCGAGTGAAGTCCGACTGACGGAAGTCACCGCAGAAGATTACACGGCAGTTCTTACCAACACGAGTGATTACAGAATCTAACTCGTGTAGTGTCATGTTTGCTATCTCGTCAACCACAATAATACTATCATTGATAGTAATACCACGTATGAAAGAAGTACTGATGAAATCGACAAGATTTTTCGATTTAAGATACTCATAGGCATCTCCGCGCTCGAAGAGTTCTGAAAAGATAGCTTGATACGGTGCTTCGTATACTTTAGCTTTTTCTTTGTTGTTGCCAGGAAGGAACCCCATGTCTCGCGTCGGAACAACCGATCTAACAATGATGAGTTTTTTGTATCTGCTTTGATCGGCAAGTATTGATCGAAGAGATAGGTATATGGATAGGAAGGACTT
>Ga0181352_1000019_pt1 | contig 60797 bp, 100 predicted proteins | sample Fa13VDMLBSN_FD_130103 | JGI IMG/M metagenome (GOLD analysis project Ga0181352, IMG submission 130103) | Freshwater viral communities from Lake Michigan, USA - Fa13.VD.MLB.S.N | ecosystem: Environmental > Aquatic > Freshwater > Lake | place: USA: Michigan | collected 2013-09-23 | reverse complement strand
AGCACGCAGCGGTCCCGGGTCGGTAGGTCATAGGGATTTGACCCCATAGGGGTGGGGCCCCGCCGGCGCAGCAGAAGTTTTTGTGGATGGGGGGGGGTAGTGTACATTTGTTCTTTCCGCGAGTCTTCGTTGCCTCTCCGGCTCATCGCACGAGCACACATGAACGCGAGCCATGAGACGTTGTGCAATGCTGTTGGCGACGCCCTCTGTTCCTGCAATGACATAGACACGTCGCATCGTGGTTGCGTTGGATAGCCACCTAACGAACGCATCTCGCATCTCGCACATGGGCGCAAGTAGGTCGCTGGGCAACGAATGAGTGGGCAGACCTGTCATCGCTGCCAATACGGCGTCGTAGTCCCATACGATGTCTCCAGGCTTTCGTTGCTCATCAACCCATGTACTCTTGCCTGATGCGGGCAACCCAGTAACTACAACGATATTATCTCGCGTGCCCATTCTCTCCCTGACTGTCTTCTTTGAATGGCATCTCTTGCATAGCGATTGCCAGTTGCACTCACTCCAGAACAGTTCCTGATCCCCTTGGTGGGGAACGATGTGGTCGACCTCATTGGCGATCGTGTCCCTACCGCCCTCCTTGCACCTAACGCAGAGAGGGTTCTCGCTTAGGTAGAGCAACCGTGCCTTCTGCCAACGGCGGTCATACCCGCGCGATGCAGCACTGCCCCTTGCTCGCTCACTAACAACCTTTTGAGTTGGTCCAATTGGGCGGTATGTAGTCGGCTTCTCTGGCATCAGTCCTGCTCCTTAGGTGGGTCAACGCACACTACCCAGTCACCTAGGTACTGCTCGATGCGCCCACCTATGTATGCTGCTGGCCCGCATGCAATAGCCATGACTGACCAGCGTGCAGCCTCGCCTATCCCCTCAGAGAAGACAGGTGTGCCGTCGTCTTGCATGCGTACTAGGTACTTGGGCTTAGGTATGGGCTTAGCTACCTGAACGGGAGTTGCCATTAAACAACCCTCCAGAGGGCGTTGCCGGTCTTGCCGTTTGCGGTAGAGGCGAACACCGTGGTGATGTAACGATGGCCTCTTACGTCTACCTGATACCAGCCCACGCGATCTGAGAGGGGGCCGTTCTTGTTGCCAGCCTGGTCTGTCGTGCCCGTCTGAATGGTGATGGTGTCGGCGATGAAGTCCCCAGTAGAGACAGCTCCCCCCGTGTGAGAGGTGCCAACCGTGGCCCCCTTGATCGCCAAGACCGAGGCAAGGCTCACAGGGACGTACTGCACGACCGTTGTTCCCTCGACGACTGCCGGATGCAGTGCCTGGTGTAGGACCTGCAATTCGTCGTTATTGGCCCCTCCACCAAAGGGGATGAACTCCAGCATGCGCGGGAGCGTGAAGTTCTCGAACTCAGTCGAGCCCTTGTAGAGGTCGATCAGGCTGGGGTGCGTGACCGTCGTAGGGGCGGTCACTACCGAGGTAGTTTCTGCCACCGTGAGCATCGTGCTATTGGTCGCCAGAACTCGCCGGTAGGCTTTGCTGTTGTCGATGGTTCCTGGACGCATGATTTTGGCCTCCGTGCCGGGTTAGGTGCTTACAGTTTGTTCGCGGACTTCAAAGCTAAATTCGCCTGCCGTGGCGACGTTTCCAGTTCCCTTATATCGCACCTTCCACCAGCCTGATTCTGTGATTGAATGGTCGCGGTAGTACATCCCACTGGCTGCTTCGGTGCTTTTCGTTACCGTCCCACCAGCGTATGTGTATTCCGTTGCGGCTGTTGCGCTGGGGGCCTGGATGTACAGGGAGACGGTCGTTGGGTCGCCCAGCACGGTTGTCAGGCCGACGGTGAAGTTGCCACGAATCCTTGCTGTGTCGCCGATATCAATTCCTTCAGTGGCCATTCCTTGGCTCCTAGCATGAGCAGCGTTCTACCGACACGGTTACGTCGCCCACTCTTTCGACACTAAGCGTTACGTCGTCCACGATCTGTATGGAAATGGTTACATCGCCAACCTTCTCAACACTCAAGCACACGCAGCCCGGCGTATCTGTGATTCCAGAGCCTGGCGTGTAGCCGAACGTGGGCAGGAACTCGACGCCTGCGAACGTCCCAAAGCCTCCGGTTACTACTGCCGGCATAGACACTAGCTGGCCCTCGTGATCGAGGTCGGAGCCGTGCTACTGTCCAGGGTGAACGTGGCCGCTGTCGTGCTTCCGTCCAACTTCTTAACTGTGAGAGTCGTGCCGCTGATCGAGAAGTCGCATAGCTTCTGCTGGATCAGAAACAGGCATTGCTCCAAGGTCGGGGCCACGCCATCAGCCGCGTATGCCTCCGTCATAGCGCTTCCCGTGCGAACTGCGGTCGCAATCGCCGCTGCCGTAGGTACCGCCGCCGTAACCTGGGCCGTGCTGATGTTGTTCAGGGCTGCGATAGCCGCGAGGGTCGCATCGTCAGCCGTTCCAAGAGCGGTTGCCAGCTCGGCGTTTGTTGGCAGGGCGTCTACAGACGTTGCCAGCCCATCCACCACGGTATCGACGGTCGTAATGAGTCCGTCTGTCGTGGAGTGCGCGGCTAGTAGCTCGGTTTGCGTGGGAGGGTCGTAGGCGGTCAGTGCGGCAGCAGCGGAAGTTTGAACGCTCGTCTTCATCGTCGCTGTCAGGTCGGCCAGTCCCGCGAACACCTTGTAGATGATCGAGCCAGACGGGACAGTTACTGACGCCTCTAAAGTGACTACATCGGTACTGCCGACGTTCGACGCAATTTGCGACTTGTGCCAGATTAGGTCGGAGCCACGGAACAGGAGGGTGCAGCCGTTTAGCTCGTTGTCACCAAATGCTGCTGCCGACCGCAGCGTCAGCGTCGTCGTGGTCATAGCCTGCGCTAGGCCAAAGTCGAGAATCCCTCTCGCCGGGACGCCTGCGCCTGAGCCGTCAAGTTGCACTCCGCTCTCGTAGTCAGTGCTAACCGATGGGCGACCGCCGTTGTTTTGCACCAGCGTTCCCACCCATGCCGCAACATTAGTCGTCGACGGATGGATTGCGAACGTGCTGGTAGCGTCCAGAACGTCGCCACTCTTCCATGCCTGAGCTACCGTCGCGACCTTGGTGGTGCCGTTGTACGCGGTAATCAGGCCGAAGTTTCCGACACCAGCGCCACCCGTGATGATGACGATGCACCCGTAGTAGAAGTCGGTTACGGAACTAGCGCCCGTATCGAGCGTGATCGAGGATGACGTGCCAATCTGGGCAGTTCCCGAGCGGATGGGCTTTAGGCCCGTGTCTGCGGCGAACGTGGCAGCGTCAATTGCACCGTCGGCGATCGAGGCCGCGGTAATGGCACCCGAGCCCCAAGCGGTTCCAGCAGCATGTGTCGTGTTGACCTCAGGCCGACCGCTGGAGAACGTGCCTGCGGTCCCGCTGTAGTCCCTCACATCGGCCTTAATGTTCCCGTTGGCTCCGAGCGCGGCTGGAATACGGCTCTGAATGTCCGCCGTGTCCGTCTCTACGTCGGTGGCCGTTTTGACCGTGGTTCCACTGAGTCCTACCGTCGTGGTGGGGTTCTCTACGTTGGCCCAGTCGATGCCAACAGCGCCGCCAGCCGTGGTGTCGATGACGCGACCCGACGTAGTGCTGGCCAGCGTGCCGTTCGTGATCACCGCGTCGTAGGCGGTTGCGGGCCAGACCGTGCCCTCGATGGGCGGAATTTGGTAAGTCGCTTTGTTGCAGCGCACCCGTAGCGTGCCGAGCGTATCCAGGTTGCCCGTCGTGAAGACGAGATCGTAGTGCCCGTTTGATGTGTGCGTGAGCGTGGCAGCGGATGCCATCGCCGCAGACGTGCCGGCCTTGGTGATGGTCAAATCGCCAATGACGAGTCCCGTGTATTCAGCACCAGCCGAGTCGAGACAGGGGCCGATACTGATCGTGGCGGCGGTAGACTGCTTGAAGATTCGCATTATCCGCTTGCTCCACAGATGACTCGACGACGACGATTGCCCGTTGCTGCGCTGCCCGGCTTGCGCCGTGTGATCCTGGGCTCGTACATGATGCCGGGACGCAGCGAGAGGGTCATAATCTCTTGGGCCGAGAGGATGCGGTCCCACATGGCAACAGGACCGTGTAGACCTTCGCTGTTTGCGCCACCGCGGCCATCTGTCGGTCCCATCAGCCGCACGGCTTTGGCCGACAGCGAGGGAACGGAACCCGTGATGGACAGCGAGCCTGGCAAGGGAACTCCGTTGAGGAAGCAATCGGCGTGGGCCGGTCCCAGGCGGATGGCAAGATGGTGCATGCCAGCACCCAGGCCTGAGTAGGCCAGCGTTCCTTTCTGACCCGTGAGCGTCGTCGTGGCAGCACTTCCCACCCGTGGCCCGCGCCCCGTGTTGTAGCCGTCTCCCATGCCCAATATGGACATGGCAGCCCAGTCGTTCGTTGCGGCCTGCGAGGTGAGATACAGCCCGATTCCCACGGTTGCACTCAGGCCAAAGTCAAACAGGGGCGTGTAGACCGTGCCGCTAAACCACGTACTTCGACCGTGCCAGCCTGCAATCGTGATGGACCCGCCCGCGAAGTTGGCCGACGTTTCGCATGCCACATAGGACGTACTGCCGTTGCCCTCGATACACCAGTTGCCACGCTCCGGCGCACCCCTTCGCTGGAGCCAAGCCGTATCGAGCGTCAGGTTGGTCAGTGTGCCGTGTGCCCGTCTCGGCCCCCAGTCGTAGAGCGTTGCGCCCGTCGGCCCGAGTTCGGGGTTGTAGGCGTACAGCACCCCTTTCCAGAGACTGGGGAACGCGGGCTCGTAGTCTCGGGGCGCAAAGCCCTGATAGTAGCTCGGGGCCATTAGGCTTCGGCCGTCTCTTCCAGGGGAGTGAACGTGAAGACGACATTCGTAGCGCTGGAGTGGAACGCTGAACCTCCGCTGTTGACCACGACCAGCGAGCCGTAGCGTGCGGACGGGCGGAACGTGCCCACTTCTCCGACCTGAACCGTGCTGGTGGCCTGAGCCGTCAGGATCAGCGAGCCGATGTAGACCAACTGTTTGACCGATGCCGCGAGGTTGCTGGAGTAGCCGGTGTAGGCCGCGTCCGTGCCGCTCACGTTGGCCGGGTTGTCAGTGCCCGCCGTGGCCGATCCTGACGGAGCCCAGAACAAGTCGACTGTCTTGCCTGCGGTGGGAGTTGCCGCCATTTCCACGGCCGCATTGACTCGCCACATGGTTGCGAAGGTCGCGCCCAGATCGAGCTTGACCGACTGGCGGGCGGCAGCATCGGCCACCGAGGTCATCGTGATCGCAGCGTCACCACCGGACGATTTGAACGTCTTGGAGGTGCCTACCTGCTGGCGGAATGTTGCGGTGATTGCCATTAGACCAGTCTCGCTTTCGCCACGTCGCTCGGGGTTACAAGTCCGAAGCCAAGCTCCTCACCCCGTGACCCCGGCCGACTTTGCAGGGCCAGCATGTTGGTGCGAGTCGTCGTGCCCGCCCCGAAGATGCTCCCAAGCTGCGTCTTGAGATTGGCTGTCCAGGGGATCGAAACGGCACCGGCCACCAGATCCACGAACTGCCTTTGCATGCCGGTTAGGGCTGCGTACTCAGCCGCAACGAGCGCAGCCGCCAGCGTCCCACCGTCGATGCTCTCGCGGTTGATCGTGCGATTCGGCGTATTCAGCAGGTTGGCGCACGCTTCATCCCCCTTGCCCGAGTAGCCCAGGGCTTGGGGGTCTTGCGTGATCTCAGATTTCAGTGCGGCAAGGTCCATGCGTCACTTCCCAAGCGTGTAAGAGAGGCCCCGACTAGCGACGGATGCCGAAGAGGCCTCGGCCTTTAGTCGGCTTAGCGCAGCGGCCCCCAGGGCAGCCTGCCTCAGCAGCACAGCACAGCAGACCGATCAGGATGGCCGACAGAATCAGGATGCGTTTCATAGGTCCAAGTCTCCGTAAGAGGGATCAGTCCAATGGGCTCTCGGGAGCCCTAGTCACCAGAACTTGTGGTCGTGAAGCTGCGGCGCTCGAGACGGCCAGCCGTTGGCACCGCTCAACGCGATAAGCGTGCGGTTCTTGACGTGGCTCCAGCGTGCCCAGAACGAGCCTTCAGGGATCTCGATGTCTGTCCCCAGGATCTTCCGTCCGCCACTGTTCCACTTGCCCCAAGAGTTCAGGATGAGCACCAGCGGCTCACCGTACTTCTGCTTGATCTCGGCCCGGTCGTCGAAACCGATGCAGGCCATCGCGTGAGCCCAACTACCACGCCGAACACTCACCCCGTTCTCGTCTCGCGAGTCCGAGTAGCCCTCACTGCCGCAGGTCGTCCACCCGAAGCCGTTGGCCAACAGGTCGCGGACCTCGTCGGCAGAGTCGGCCGTGGTTGCCGACCGCATCAGATGCTTCCGGCCAGCCTCGGTGAACTCGCTCGGCGGCTTGGAGCGGCCGTACTTGCCAGCCAATCCGCCGCTGTACTTCCGCAGGTCGACGCCCAACTCCGGGTAATCGTTCCGCAGCCAGAGGGCGGAATCCTGGCAAGCCACGCGAGCAGCCGCTTCGCAGGACCAGCCGTCGCCCGAATAGCCCCTGTACCAATAGACGGCTTCTGACGAGAGCACCCCTTGGGCGATCCCTTCTGGCGAGACTTCCGGCACCCCCTCAACCACGCCCGTTACTTCATCCGGCTTGCCCGATTCGATGTCGCAGGCCAGCGTGACCAGGGCGGCGTTCTTGGTTGAATGGCTCACGCAGTCCCCGCGCTGCTGCGCAGGTCCAGGCCAGCAGCCTGGGAAGTGCTTCAGGACGTACTGGAACGGGATCACCAGTCGGCCTTCGCCGGCACCGGCCAGACCATACCGCTGGCTCACGCCCGAAGCATCCGCACCACAGAACGCAGCAAAGGCCGCAGACTCATCGGGGTCCTTGTAGGCACCGGCAAAGCCGTCTTCGTAGTGGGCCTGGATGTCTTTGGCGTCCAGGTCGACGGCGTCACCGGGCCAGAATCGGAACTCTTTTGGCAGGAAGGCGCTTGCAGGTCGGTCGGTCATGCTGCCCTCCTTTGAGCTTGAGACTTGGCGGTGGGCGTGCCGGCCTTGACGGGAGCGGCGGGCTGGGGAGCCGGAGCGGCGTCCGGCTTGACCTCCCGGAGTGCTTCGGACAGCTCCCGCAGGATGGCCGCGTAGTCGATCGGGCCAGCCTTCTGCCGGTTGTTCAGTTCGGTGCGGACGGGCTCTAAGAGGGGTAGCCAGTATGGCAGGGCCAGCAGTCCCAGCGTCTCCCGCGTCTTGCTGGCGATGGCCGCGATAACGTCGTCCGGCTTACTCAGTGCCCCAGCGGAGATTTGTGCCGCGATGGCTTCGTACCCCATGGCTAGCGCCGCAGCTTCGGCCGCCTTGTTGGGCGAGTTCACCTTAGCCAGCCAACCCTTAGCCAGCGTCTTGAGCGGCGTGACGGGCGGCGGAGTGGGACCAGGACCGGGGGGCGTCGGGCCAGGCGGAACCGGACCAGCGATCGTCAGCACCAGTTCGGCGTCGGCCATCTCCTTGCCGTCGCTCGCGGTCAGGATAAATGTGAACGCGCCGCCAGCGGGTGACGTAAAGAACGCTCGCTTACCAGCTTCCACCACCTCAAAATTGTCCGACTTGGGGACGCAGCGCCAGCGGAGTAGCGGGTATTCGCCACCTTCCACGGATAGGCGGACCAGCGTGCCGGCGTCGGCCGTCTCGGGGCCTGCGATCTTCAGGGGCAGGGCTTTAGTTGCCGGGTTGTCGGCAAGACGTTCCTCAACCGTTGGCGCGGCTTTCGGAAGAAACGCCGTCGCGTTACAGCCAGGGATGAACAGCGGAGCAAATGTGAATGCGGCGCAAAGCAGCAAGGCACCAACCATGCCGCCGCCAGTGTACAGGATGTCTTTCTGGCCTTCGGTCATGGCTTAGCCGTCCCCCTTGGGGAACAGGTCCACAACGCGAGCAGCAGCCCACGTCAAGAACATCTGGACAGTGGCAGCTTGGGCAAAGTCCAGCGTGCCGACATAGGCAGCCCCAACGGTCAGGACAGCGCCGGCCAGCGAGATAACGGCCGACTTGACCGCCTTCGATGCCCACAGGTTTTTGAGCAGATCCATGATGGCTATCCCTTGCCTTTCTTTTTTGAGTCCACCAGCAAGCCGATGCCCTCCCAAATGAGGCCAGCGGCCAGCACCACGGCGAGAGCCGCCAGGATGAGAGCCAGCGGCCCCCAGAACGGCAGTGTCACGTACCACCAAGACCAGTCGATGTGGCCGGTTAGCTTCAGGCCGACGAACAGAACGCCAAGCAGCGTCGTTCCGCTGATGCCGCCAGACGTTGCAGGACTCGACTTCTTCTCGCTCATTGGCCTTCCTTCTTGAGCAGCAGGGGGGCGAGCAGGGCCAGAACACGCAGGATGATTTGCAGGATGTTCGCCCAGTCGATGTCAGCGCCGTACTCGTGCCGCATCAGGTCGGCAACTTCTTCTTCCAGTTGTTCGTGCGTGCTGCTGGGGTTCTGTGCCTTCAGCCGCTGATAGTGCTGGTTCGCCTCGCGTGCGATGCGTAGCCTTTTCCCTAAAAGCATCTCACCCCCTCCCCTTGTGCGTGCGGCCCGTGGGCCTAGGTTGCTTTCTTCCGCAATTCAGCCGCCACCTCGTGCAACGTCTGCTGGATGCGTGGCAGGATCTCGCTCGATTGCTTCTCCGATGCGTCGGCCAGTACCGTGACGCTCGCTGCGAGCTTTGCCACAGCTTCGGCCATATCCATGTGTGCGGTATTGAGTCGTTCCAGGAACGTCGTGAAGGCGTCAACGAGTCGCGTGATGATCGAGCCAGCCCACGGCGCGCCCTTCCAGAGGGCCAATGACAGCATGCCCAGGATCGTTACCGGCACGCCGACGTTGCCGATGAACTTCCCCAGGGTGTCAAACATCACAGCCCATCCGTCCATCACCCGACCTCCGCATCAAGCCACCGCAAATCCTCGTACACATCACCGATAGATCCGGCCTTCGCGGAGTCGTTTGGCTTCTCGGAGGGCGTCCAGGATGGCAAGGTTGCGGTTCTTGTCCCTGCCGAGCACGGTCCCTGGCCCCCACCAGTGGCAGGCGCGACGTTCGGAAACGTCGGCATACAGCACTTGGTCATCGACGATCCGCACGACGGCTTGGAAGGGGGCGAGCTCATGCTTCGGGTAGGGCATGACGAATCCACCTCAAGATCGTGGGGGGCGTGCGAGGGGTCGAAACTCATTCCGAGTCCTCCCACTGGGCCTTAGGAACGAGCCCTAAGCACTCCGGGCATTCCGGCGTGCCGTTGATGGACTTCCAGCCGAACGGAATCGAGGCCCGAGGATCAGCGATCACCTGCCGACCGCAGCCGCACTGGTGGAGCCGGTAGTTGAAGTCGCGGCTGACAATGCTTCGGGGCGGGTCAGTAACCAGCAGGGCCGCAATCCAGCCGACGAACAGGCAGAGAGCCAGGATGGCCGAGAGGTGGGCGAGGGCTTCGAGGGCGGTGCTCATGGCGCATCCTTCAAATTGCGCATGTTTCTTTGCATGCAATGCCACTCACCACCGCCATCGGCGTAGGGGTCGTCGCCCTTGACCACGAGCGTGGCGAGCGTTGTGAAGTAGATGGCCCGCCTAGGCCCGCCCCAGTCGTCCCAGATCAGAACGAAGTCGGAGCCAGAAACGCCCCAGAGCATTTCGTCGTGGGCGAACCGCGTGGCCATGATCTGGCCGTCGCGAAAGAAGACCAGCCGAATGGATTCGGAGTCGGCTTGGTTTACCAGGAGCACACAGTCGTAGTGCTCAATGACGATCTGGTCAGCCCATGAGGGGGCCGCGAGGGCGAGAAGGAGAGCGATTGCCAGTGAGAATCGATACATCGGGCGTCACCTCCAGGAATGGAAGGTTAACGCGCCCGATACCGGCTAGATGGGAAGTCCCCAGCGTTATAGGTGTATCCTATTTCATTTTCCGCCCGTGGTCAAGTTTGTCTATTTCAGCCTGCTCGGCTTCTCGGGGGAATAGCTGGGCGTCCAACTCGGGCTCCTGTGCCGGGTCGTACCGGATTTCGACCTCGCGCCCGATACGGACAATCATGATTCCCTTGTAGGGGATGGCCTCTTCTTTGCGTAGCCGTCGTCGTTTTTGCATGTGCGAGATTCCTTCTCGGGGTGTCGTTCCGTCAGTTCTTGGCGGTCAAAATGCGCCTGCTTAGTAGCCTGTCTGACTGGGCTCTATCCAGTTTCCTTGGTCAATCCGACAGCGCCAGCTCGTTGCGTTTGGGTGCAGTCGCTTCACTTCGGCCGTGATATCCGGCGTGTGGTGGCCCATCGCGTAGTGAACCCATCCGGGGCCGTCTTGGGGCGCGAAGTTGACAAGCAGCCTCAGCGTTGCCTTGGCCAGCTCGACGCTGGGCGGGCCAAAGACTACGGGTCGTCTTGGCTCCCCTTGCCAGGGTGCGTCAACGGGAATGCCGATCTCAATCTGTACCGCAGGCACGCGGAGGGCGGCGCACAGCGAAGGATAGATCGACTCGTATTCCGTCACCTCGGGGTTCGGGAAGTCAACGGCCGCACCATCGCCCTCAAGGTTTCGTACCCAGCCCCATAGGTCGTCCGGCCAAGCGGATGCTGGACCAGCCAAGAGCGACATTAGTTCCGCCAGCCGCTCTAGCGTCCCGCGTTCCAGCCACATGGCCCACGTAAGCGGCGGATCAAGCTCGCATAGGGCGTCTTGGATTACTTCCGCAAGCTCGGGCTCGCGGTAGAGACGCAGGCCCATTCGGTCGATTGCTTCTAGGTCCATGCTCACTCCCCCCTCCCCGTGCGGGACTGCCACCAGGCGGCAAGACAGGCGCGCTTCTGGTCCTTCGGAAACTCGCCAATCCAATTGAGGCCGCGATCAAGCGTATATCGCCACTCGCCAGCATCGGCGAAGAACGAAATGGGGCTCACCAGCGGGAATTGCATAAGCATCTCGGACCAGTCCCGTGCCCCCAGTCCTTCTACCCTCTCTCCCTCTCCCTCTCCCTCTCCCTGTACCGGAGCGGGGGCGGGCAGGGCCAGACGCATCATGTGCGGATACCGCCGCAGGATCTCGGTCAGCGTGTCGTGGTCCTCGGCGTAGAATCCGACAGGTCGAAAGCCGCGAGGGCCAAGTAGCTCGGCTGCCCGCTTGCCTTCAGGGGTGTTTTCCCAGTCCCCGCTCTCTCCGCTGGGCAAGGGGGAGGGCGGAATTGGTCGTGAAAGTGGGTACCTGTCCTCAAATGCGTCGTCAGGCATAGACCTGATAGCCTCGACTGCCTCGGGCGTCATCTCGGGGATTAACGTCTCCCCCTCCCCTGCGGCGGGCGGGGTGGCAGGCGGAGTTGGCAGCGGGAGCCAGTGAGTAGGCCATGACCACGGCTTGTCTTCGCTGTCGAGTTCTCGATAGCACACGTCCTCCCAGATGCCAACGACGTGCATCTCGCCGTTGGAGAAGTATCCCAGGATTTGCGTTCCGTCCTGCGGTGCGGTTCTTGCCTCTTGCCATTCGTAATTCATGTCCCCTTCTCCGGAGCGGGGGCGGGCAGGTATGACCGAATTTCGTCCGCGACCGCCCGAAGATAGTCGGTCCGTCTCGTTCGTGCTCACGGGGGAGTCTCCGTTATGTGGTTAGTTCGTTGAATCGCGCCAGGAAAATCTCCCTCGCTTGGGATGGCGAAAGCGGCTGAATGATCTCGGGCAGGCAAGGCACGCCATCTGTACTTCCCCAGGGAGTCGGCGGCGGGGCCATCAAGTCTCGCTGCTCGGTGGCCAGCATGGTCAAGTCCGCTCGGCCGATGCTTTGGGGCATCTCAGGTGGCAAGCCGTACTTCACTGCGATGACTTCCAGCAGCCGCTCCTCCAATGCATTGAAGCCAGTCAGGCTTTTCTTGATTGGGCGGCAAACGTCCGGCAGGTATGCTTCTGCGGCGTCGTGCATCAGGCCCCATAGGGCGTCTGTCGGCGGCACGATCTGCGAGACGATGACCGAGTGCTGGGCAACGCTGTAGAATTCCAGCGTGTGGCCAGCATACCGGCACTTCATAGACAGGGCGTGTGCGATGTCCTCGATCACGATGTCTTCTGTTTGCGGTTCAAGTGGCCAAAACTGACGGCCGGTGTAGGTCTGAATCCATTCAGTTCGGTTACTCACGTTCGTTCTCCGTGCGGGGTAGGGGGCTAGGTGTATCCAAGGCGAGCGGCGATATGCTGGTTCGCGTCACCGGCTCGCAGTCGGTTGATGATCTTGGTTGTCGCTACGGGCCAGTTCTTGGGCTGCGGCGTAATAAGCGGCGACTGGGGTTAGCCACGGGTCGCCGCGACGACGGGAGTAAACTCCCCAGTACAGGTCATGCGGTAGGCGATGCTCGGGCTGTTCGGCGTTCATGGTCTTCTGGTCGAACTCGCCTCGCTCAAGGGCTGGCGTTAGAAGGTTCGAGAAAACCTCCGCTGCGAACTCCATCTTGGCCTTGGCCTTGCTCATCTCTTCGTCTCCAGGGGGTCAGGGAACGTACAGGACAGGGGGGCGGCTACCATTGCATCGCGTTAATGCAGATGTCGCGGCACTTCTCATATCCGGCGTTCACGATGTCTTGGCCGCACTCGATACCGTTTTGCTTCAACGCAGCGATTGCCATTTCCGCATCTCTCTTGCGGGCGAACGTCATTGGGAAAACACACGCCCTGCCGTCGTCATGGTATTTTCCAGCTCGAAGCCTCCATGCAAGCTCGCGCGATGGGTCGTAAAGCCACTCGCCATCGGGCTCTCCCAAGTCGGGCGTTAATGGCTCAGAATCCCATTTCTGGACTTCGGGGCTCACGGGGTAGGTCCTTCAGGGCTGGGGCGGGGTGGACAATAACGCTTCGCACTTGTGCAGGTCGCCGTCGTGACATGCGCCGCAGCACGTCGGCTTAATCTCAGTCAGCTTCTCGGACACCTTCCGCAGGTTGACCCAAGCGGCATGGGTCTTGGTCGCGATCACCAGTAGCTTTCCCATCTTGCCAGTTCCGTGTATCTCATGTGAAGAAACTCCGTTGTCTTCGGCCCAATCCTTGCGACGAACGCTCCAGGTCGAAACCATCCGGTCCCGTCGCAGCTTTCCACGCCCGCTTCATGGCAGACCCACAACCACTTCTCCGTGTTGATGCGGCCAACGTGAACTCGCTTGAATGAATCGCACCAGGAATGACCCCGGGCCGTACAGATGGCCAAGCCGACCGGCGTACTTGCCGGCCAGATAGCCAACCTCCAGCTTCGAGTTATTCGCGGGCATCACGATCACTGTTTCGCGGTCCTTCAGGGCTGACGGGCTCTCTTGGGGGCTCTTGGGCAGAGACAGGGGGGGGCTAGACGGCGATGGGAAGGTCGCTGAAGGGGTTGGGCTCCGCTGGGTCGCACAGCTTGCCGCTTTGAATGGCCAAGAACGCACCGCGAATTCGGTCTTCCAAGTGCTTCTGTTCGCGAGTGCCGGAGAGGAACGCTTCGCATGAAACGAGCCGCGCCGCACGGGCCACAGGGTCTTCAGGGGATGGCTCTTTCCAGCAAAGGTTCAGGGCCTTGCCTTCGATCGCTCCGCGAAAGTCTTGCTCACGTCGGATTCTTTGCTCGCATTTCTCAATGAAGCATCGACCGCAGTTTGTGCCTAGCCACTGAATTAGAGTGGCCGCCACCTGCGCATCGCGGTCGCCAACGCGATCAGGAGTCCGCTGTTCAGATGGACATAAGATCCATTCGAGGGTGTTGAAACCGCTGTTGACGAAAGGCACACGCTCATTGGCCTTGCACCACTCCTCGAAGTAAATCCGCTCGGGATCGCTCAGGAGGCGGTTTGGATGCAGGCCCTGATGCCTGGGCTCAATAGCCTCCTCCAATATCGCGATCGCCCGCTTCGCAACGCAGCGGTCGCAATCGCATTCCTTGCCCTCATCCGCCGCCATGCTGCCGCAGCAGTCCATGTGCGAGATGGATTCAAGATGGCCAATCGCTCGGTCAATCTTCTCCATTCGCTCGCCGTCCAGCCGCACCACAACCGGATACCTCGGTTTCCATGCTTCAGTCATCGTTTCGGTTCCCTTTCAGGTTCGGGGGGCAGACAGCGGGGCGGGCGGGTTAGTAACTGCTGCGGTGGTCGAAGTTCTCACCGTATCGCTGGTTGGTAAGCAACTGCCGCTCGGCGTTGATGACGACCTCAACCATCGGCTTGCGAATGCCACGATTTCGGTTCTTCGCCTGGAAGATCCGATACTTGTCCTGCGGCTCTTCCGGGTTGATCTTCCACGGCCATTGCAGGAACAGCACAACATCCGCGTCTTGCTCCAACTGGCCGGACTCTCGAAGGTCTGACAGGAGCGGCGTCTGGTCCGTTCGCTCCTCGATCTTGCGACTAAGCTGGGCTAACAGGATCAACATGCAACCGTTCCGGGTCGCACACTGTTTCAAGTCGGTGCTGGTGTTCGTGACCTGCTCGTACCGGCTTTCGCCACGCCCCCTGAGCAACTGGGCGTAGTCAACAGCGACCACCTTCACGCCCTTCTGCTGGCAGAGACGGTCAATCTCCAGGCAGGCGGCGGCGGTCGATCCAAGGGACTCGGCCACGAACAGCGGAGCCGCGTGCTGGAAGTGGTTGTTGATGTCGCCACGAACTAAGTCGCGGTGTTCCTTCCAGTCGCCCTCTGGGAGCTTGGAGATGCGTTGCAGGCCCCGGCGACCGATGGCGTCGACGCTCATCTCCTCGGAGACAAGCAAGCCGGGCGTGCCCAGGGAGGTGACGGCTTCCAGCCATTGCAGGGCCAGCAGTGTCTTGCCCATCGACGGACGGGCACCAACTACAACCAGTTCGCCGGCCGCTGCTCCACCGCCTAACGCCGCGTCCAGGTCGGCCAATCCGCTGGGGATCAAGGCACCCTGGGCAGAGCCAAGCTTGGCGAGGTGTTCGCGGCAGGCGACTTCGAGCGTGACGGTTCGCTTTCGCTTCACGTTCGAGGCCAGCTCGTTCATCTGCTCAGACAGCCGACACTCGACGCTCGCGAGTACCTTGCTGGGCGTGCCCGTGGCGTAGCACTTCTCGATAACATCGTGGCTCGCCTTGAGTGCCGTCCGAATTGAGGCATATTCCTGGACGGTCTTGGCCAAGTCCTTCGCCACGCCTGGGTCGCCCACGCAATCGCACAGGTCGTAGATCATCGGGTCGCCGCCGATCTCGGCCAGCTTGCCCTGCGCCCTCAGCCGTTCCTTAACGCTATTCTCGTCCACCCGGACCCCATCGGCCCGAGAGGAAAGGATTGCGGCCCAAATCGTTTGGTGATGCTGCTGGTAGAACGCCTTTGCGGGGAGCCAGGAAAGCTCGTCCGCGAAGTGCGGGGTGAGTAGGACCGTACCAATCACGGCACGCTCGGCGTCTTTCGAGTTCGGTGGCACGCGGTCTTCGCTCATCGTCCCATCCCCCTGTAAGGCGTCCAGCCGTTCTTGGGGTCGTTCACTTCCTCGGCGGTCGGCAATCGCTTGGGGGCGTTGGCGATCACCAAAGCTGGCAGACCCGCGATGTTCCAGCGGTCTGGTCTGGGGAGTTCGCCGGAAAGCATTCGGCGGGTCACTCGCTTTGCATGTTCAACCGATACGCCGGCCAGAACATCGGCCCACTCCTCCAGCACCATGCCAACATCACTGCCACGCTCGCGGAGCCATTCGCCCGTTTCAGGGAAAAGCCGCTTGTGAGAATCCAGCCAGACAGCAAATTCTTCCTTCGTCATGGGCTCCCTCCCTTTGCCATTGCCGACAGTGCCGCATTCACTTCGTCGTCACCAGCCGCCTTGCTGGGATGTCCTCGCGATCCGTGGCCCTTCTCCTGTGCACGAGTTAGCCAAGAGTTCAGATACTTCGGCATGCCCGTGGGTGTCTTACGCTTCGGCGGGTTGTCGCGGAGCCATTGCAGGGCCACCTTGAACTCGCCCGGCACGTCGAGCATCGGGTAGGTTTCTTGGTACTCCAGGAGCTTCGAGGGGAGGAGGTGCCACACTCGAGGTTCCCCAGGCTTCACGCCTTCGACTGGAAACTCCATCACTGGCACTTCCGGCACGGCAGTCGGCTTGCCCGACTCCGTGCAATTACTCCTTCCTTCCCCTTCCCTTCCTTCCCCTTCCTTCCCTACCTGAGCGTGCAAATCTAGAATTGACGCGTCACCATCTAGATTTGCACGCGTCAAATCTGGGGGGGGTATCGTCGACTTTGCCTCTCGCGGGTTCACCCTTTGGTGATCTGAGAAGGATGGGATGAACGCGTAGCCGCTTCCGTACAAAACGACCAGCCCGCGATCCACGATTTCCCTGCACAGCGACTCGGCATCGCACTTGTCGGCCGGCATGTATCGCATCTTGAACGTCTTGGGCTTCCACTCGAGCCGCCCTTCGCGGTCTGCCTCGCACCAGAGGGCGACGTACAGCAGCCGGGCCAGTGGGGTCAACGCAACGATGTCCTCGCTGGTGAAGAACTCCGGCTTGATTGTCCGTATCCGTCCCATCGTGCCGCACTCCGTGCCGCGTGTTCGTTCCGTCAGTCCCGCCCGCTTACTTCGACTACTTCGCCAGTTCAATCGCCTCTTGGATCGCGGCCCGAGCGGCTTCGATCTCAGACTTTGCCGCCTCGAACTTCTCCAGCGAGTCGGCCACTTCGATTTGTTTCAAAGCCCCGTTCAGGTAGTGCCGGGCCTTGGCCAACGGGATGTCAGCCAGCCCGAATACTCCGTCGCTTTGTCCAATGCTCATGGTCGCCTTCCTTATGCAAACAGCAGCTTTTCTTTCTTTTGCGACAGTTGTTCCGCACGCTTGAGGTTCGCCTGGGCTGCGGCCAGGTACTCGTCCTTCAACTCACAACCGTAGAAGCGACGGCCCAACTTCACGGCCGTGTATCCCTCGGAGCCAATGCCCGTGAAGGGCGAGAAGACGATTTCGTCGGGGTTCGAGAATAGTCGCACCAGACGATCGATCACGCCCAATTGCAGGGGGCAGATATGCTTGGTGTCGTCGTCGCCGCGGCCCTCTTTCACGTTGAGAGTGTCCGTCTCGCGGATGTCCATCCAGGTACACTCGGCCCATTGAATCCACTCGTTCCGGCTAACTTGCCCCTTGCTGTCGATCTTGTTCACGTTGTCGCCGGGCACGCGGAACTTGAGCAAGTAGTCGGGCAGGCAGCCTCGCGTCTTCGCCCGGTCGGATTCGAGCCCCGAGAATTGAAGCTCCCGCGATTTTGTGCGGATGGCCTGCGCCTGAGGGTTCTTGCGAACGGACCAGTCGTACTCGAACACCAGGCCCGAACGCTCGGCGAGCTTGATATTCAGTCCCCGGAAGTCGAACAGGCCAACTTCGCCAGTCCGCTTCATGCGGGGGATCTGCGCGACGTGAACCACGATTACCCGCCCCGGCTTCACCACCCGAGCAAGCTGGCGATAGAAGAACGAAAGGTGCAGCTTAGCTTCACCCTTCAAGTCTTCACTGTTTCCGATGTCCTCGGGGCATGCCGTGTAGGCGTACAGCGAAGGAAACGGCGGGGAGAAGACTGACATATCGAACGATGCATCGGGCAGTTCGGCCATGTGCGGGATGCAATCCCCGTGATGGACGTGCCAGCGGTTATTTTCCAGCATTGCGAAAGATCCTTTCTTGGGCTTCCGTGTCCTCTTGAACTCGCTTAGCTTTCTGCAGAACGGTTTCGATCATCGGGCGTTCGATGTCCGTCACCGGAATGTGAACGTGGAGCGGCTTCGTGGAGCCGTAGCGGTTGGCCCGCTTTACCGCTTGATAGTAGGACTCGTAGGAATCCTGGAGCCCCGAGAAGACCATGCGGGTGCAAATCTGGAGATTCAGGCCGAACCCTAAAACCTTCGCCTTGCTTATCAGGATCTTGCGCCGGCCCGCCTTGAAGTCGGCAATCAGTTCCAGCCGCTTCGCGTGGGGCGTGCTGCCGTCGATGTTCGCGGCCTCGGGGAAGAGTGTCGCGATTCGGTCCTGCTCATCGTTGTAGAGACACCAGACGATCGTTGATTCATCCGGCCAGCGTTCCAGCATGGCCTTGATGAACTCGGGCTTGTTCGTGGCAACGTCCTCGCCGGCGTATCGTCCCTTGGCAAGCTGGCCCATCGTCGAGCGGCCGGTGATCCCGCCCAGTTCTGTAGCGAATAGCTGGCCTGTTTCCTTCCGCAAGATCCCCTCTTGCGCCGCTGTCAGTTCAACGTCCTCGACCGATACGTGGATGGGTGGCAGGGCTTCGCAGTTGTCCTTCCATCCGTAGACGGCCGGATTCGACAGGAAGATGCACCAGTGCGACAGGGACCGATAGAACGGCTCCAGTGCGTGCGGCTTCAACTCCCATCGATTGTCAGTCTGCCCGCGATTGACGAAGTATTTCGCCAGGAAGGCATTCAAGGTGGGGAACTGGTCCAGGAATACGGCATGGTTCCCGTACTCGATCCGGTCGTTAGGTGCCGGCGTCCCCGTCAGGCAGAGTTTCCAGTCGAGGCCCGCCCCCAGGTCGATGCACGCTTGCCCCCACTTCCCGTACATCGACTTGAGCATTGATGATTCGTCGAGAACCAAGCAGCCAAGCCGGCCTTGTGGCAACTCATCCGACAGGGCGTCATAGTTGGTGATGCCGATCCGCCCGCCCGATTCCATCCACTCTGGCAGGTCAGCGGCACGCACTTGCTCGATCGGCAGTTCATCGCCGTAGAACCGCTGGCATTCCTCGATCGTCTGGCCAATGACCATCAGGGGCGAGACGATCAGGATACACTTATTCTTGGGCAGCACCTTCGCGACGTGCCGAACGTACTCCAGAAGAATCAGCGTCTTGCCAAGTCCGCAGTCCGCGAAGACCGCGAAACGCTGCTTGTCGATGGCCATTGCCGCGATGTCGCGTTGGTAGTCGAAAGCCTGCTTGTGCGGCGTGTACTTCGCCCTCTTGGCTTTAGCCTTCGAGAGCCCCAAGCGGCTGGCATACTCATCGGGAAATGTCGCAACCCGCCCTGAAAACGAGTAAACCGGCAGAGCCTTGATCTGCAAGAACGTCCGGTAATCGTCGATGCTACTGGGGTCCAATACGAGTTCCATGCGCGCGATCCCTTTGCTGCTATTGCGTTCCGTCGACTCTGCCACTATACTCGCAGGCAGGCATACCCGTCAACGGGTATTCTTGCCAGCGGGCAGTCTGCGATACATTTGGAGGAATGACTACCGTGAGCCAAACCCTACGCGATGCACTTAAGGCCGGAACCGATGCTGGCCGATTCACGCTTTACGCTGCCGCTAAGGCCGCAACCATGAAATGGGACAACCTCAAGAACTTCATGGACGGCGGGCAGTTGAAGAGTGACCATCTTGATAAGCTCGCCGACTTCTTGGGGTTCGATCTCAAACCACGGACCAAAGCGCGCAAGCCGAAGGCCTAGCTCTTCCGTGTAAGGGTGCAGATGGTCTGGTCTGTGGCTGACGCCTTTACCTTCGTGTCCCAGTACGTGACCGCTACGGCTAGCGCGGCCCACACGTCGCCAGAGACGCCGTACAGCGGCCCTGGCTCCTTCTTGGTCCCCTTGGCCGCTTTCTCGCCGCGTCCATTGGAGAAGCGGTCCACGAGAGCCTGACGCACGTTCTTGTCTTTGGCTCGCGATGAGTTGCACAGGTGCATCTTCACGTCCATCCGGCCGATGCGGTCCCATTTCAGCGGGCCTCCGGTTCCGGCCGAGACTTGCCAGTATTGGGCAAACCTCCCTGACCAGAACACCGTCTCGAAGACTTCGGCACCAACGGACATTCCCATTGCCTTGACTTGCTCGATGACCAACGTCGGCCGGTGGTATCGGCAGGCGACGTTTTCCAGGACATCGAGCATCGCTTCGTTGGCGAGATAGGAGAAGTCTTCCAGCACGCCGTCAATCAGCAGTGCCGAAGCGGACATCTCGGGGCCAGGGTCGATGGCAAGAATTGGGCTCGTCACGTTCCCACCGCCTTCCGCCCGGCGAGAATCGCGGCCCTTACCGGCGTCCTGAACCTGAACGGCACGCCAGACCGCTCCAGCAACTCTAGGACCGTCGTCTGGGCCTTGATGATGGCCAGCAAGTCTTCGGGCTTCCGTCCCTCCCGTAGTGGCTTGCAGGCGTCGTAGAGGATTTGGTGGTTGCTCATGGCGGTTCCTCCCGCTGGTAAATGTGTCGTTCCGTCTCGAATCAAATTGACGTGCCAGCATCGAAACTGGGACAGCCGACTAGGCCGGACTGCCGCCCCTTAGGTCCACGCCAGCCGCGCTAGTCGTGGCTGTACTCTTCCACCTCGACGCCGTTTCGCGTGACCTCGACTTCAACGTGGTCGCCGAACATTTGCTCGTAGTCGTCGTCAGAGAACTGGCGAAGAAGCTCGACGACGGCCATGCCAGCGGATTCGTGGTCCGTCAGCGGCTCACCCTTCTCTTGCTTCTTGCGGATTTGCCACGTGCTGAACTCTTCGACATCGTCGTCCTCGATGTTCGCGAAGTAGATGGATGGGTAGTCCGTGTGAGCGCTGAACGTGCATGCGTCGCCGTCGTTGAAGTAGGGCGTGCATTGTGTCCAGCGAAACTTCGTCAGGACCGGATGGGCCTCGAAGATGCTGGCCGACTGCTCGGCAAATGCCAACTTGGCCGATTCCTTGCAGGCGGCTTCCGCTTCGTCTCGGGCCTTGCGGGCTTCTTGGTAACGCTCCGTCGCTGTCGTCATTCCGGTCTCCTAGTCTGCTAAGTTGATGGTTCGCTTCGTCGTCTTGGTCGCCAGCTTCTTAAAGCTCGCGGGGGCCTGTCCCTTGCCGGACAGCATCCACTCCGCGAACTCCATTCCCTCAAAGTAGTCCTGGACCGTGGGGATGAATCGCATCCCGAAGTCCTCCAACACATGCTGCTCGCCTACGTCTCGAACTGAGACGGTCTTGCCGTCGCTGTTTTGGATGGTGACCCCGAATACTCGCTCCAGGATCGTGCTCAGGAACCAGGTGGTATGGGTCAGCGCCCGATGGCGGCTGTCGGCCACCGTCCCCTTGCTGCTGTCGAGCAAGTTGTGGATCTCGATGTAGTCCTCCGGCGTCCCGCCAAAGCGTTTCGCGGAAGAACAGGCGTGAATCCAAGGCTTGCTCATAGCGGTCTCCGTGGTAAAAAAAACCGGCCGTTCCAGCGATGTCCCATGCGGCCGGGCATGGTGTTCATAATTGGGAGTTCGCTCCCCGTGCCGTTGTCAGCCCGACAGCTACAGGCTGGCTCCCCACCGCTTTTCTCTCCGCAGTCGTCTGGCTGCTGCGTAGCGCTGGTGGGGCTCGGTGATCTAGATTTCCAGTCGACCCATAAGTCGACCGACCTGCTCATTCATGCGGTTTATGAATCGCGAGATGTCGCGAATCTGGATGGTCACCCGCGAAGACGGCATTTCCATCTTGGCGTTGCAGGCCGGCCCCTCTTTGATGCCAACGGGAATCTCCGCTGCCATCACGGGATCGAGTCGCTCAGCTAGTTCCAGCAACCGCTTTTCCAGCTCATTGCAAGACATCTCCACGGACTCGAACGCCTGATGGATGGGGCATCCGGAATGGCGTGTGGTGCGGTCATCCATAGTGGGGGCCATCGGGTCTCCGTACTCTCTCATGTTCGTCCTTTCGTTTAGGTGTCGTACTGGCTGTGCCAGGCGTCGGCTTCCGCTTCGGCTGCTTGGCTGGCTTCCCAGTCTGCGTGCGCGCCGGCCTCTTCCTCCATCCTTGCGGCTTCGCTCTGGAGGAATTCAACGTCCTCGTAGTGAAGGATCGCTAGGCACTTGGGGCAAAGTTGCTCATCGCCTTCGTGGACCGTATCGCAACCAGGGCAAATCTGGGCCATCGTTCGTATCCTAGTCGTACTGGGGGCTCGTCTCGACCATTGACTTCTGCGCGGGCTTGCGGCCCTTGGACTTCGCGGGCGGGGGTGGGGCCGCAGATGCGCATCGGGATTTCGCGGCGAGTACCGCTTGCCGTCCTCGAATCTTGACCTCTTCCGACTTGAACACGCCCACGTAGCCAGCGGCGATGTCGTCCACTTCCCAAGCGGTCGTGGCCTGCGAAAGCGAGTTATTCAGGTTGTCCAGGTTCACTTCGTCGCCAAAGGCGGCTTCGTCGTCGGCCGTGGGCTCGCTCGGCTCTTCCGGTTCATCGGCGGGGCTTGCGACGGTAGACGGTTGGGGCTCGACCTCCGTGGTCTCCTGGGCGGAATCCGTTCCTTGGACGAAAGACTCGGGCTCTCCGAGAGCGGCCGTCAGGCGTCCCATCTGGGAGTCGTCCACAGGCTTGACCGGCGTTCCCGTTGGAATCGGTGCGTCGGGGTCCGGCGTGCGCTCGTATTCCCGGTCGTCCAGTTCCAGAAGCTGGGAGAATGCGGGGTCGTCCACGCGGGTTTTAAGAGCCCGCTTCAAGACCGTCTTTTTCGCCATCTCGAAGAAGTCTGTGACCCACGGGCCGGTGGGCTCTTTCCCCTTGCGTGGCTTCATTGCTTCCGAGCGGCCGGAGATGCCGCGAATCTCATCGGCGGTCATGTACTCGCACACCCAACCCGGAGTGCCGCCCAGCCACAGGCGACAGTAGACCCCCTGGAAGGCGTCGGCTCGTACCGTCGTCCTCAGGTCCGGCTTGTGGGTCATGTGGGTCTGGCCATCTTGGAACCACAGGGAGAACTCGTCCCCATTGCCAACCACGCGGGCCTCGCACTCCAGGATTGAGCCCGAGCGTTTGGCAACGGCAATCAAGCCCTTGTAATCGGGCATGCAAGACGCTTCGGAAATCCAGTTGGGCTCCGAGTGCGTGCCAGCGTTCCTGTTTCGCTTCACGGCATGGAACAGGCGACCATCAACCGCGAAGCCGTATTGAGCGGCCTCGAATACGCACTTCAGGAAGCTCGACGATGTGCAGTCCTTCAGTTCCGCTCGCCGCTCGAAGGTGAGCATCGCGATTTTCACGAACCGCTCGGCCTGGCCCTTCAGGTTGTCAGGTAGCAGCCGCTCCAGTTTTTCAATCTGCCGCTCCAGGGCGGCATTCAGCCCTCGACCACGGCCGTCCGGGCAAACAGCGATTACCTCATCAAGAAGCGTCTGGGACGCATCCGGGCTCATGGTCTTTGTGTTTTCGATGCAGCGTGTGAGTAGGTCGCCCCACTCGGTCATGTTGGCAGGCTTCGGCAGCCCGTTCGCTCGCTCATTCATTCCATCACCTCGCTAAGTTCCTTGGGAACCTTGTCAACTCGTTTCAGGGATCGCTTGCCGCCACGGTCCTGCTTCCAGGTAAATCCGCTTCCGCCTGGACACTCGGCCACTTCGGCGTCTTCCATCGCTAAGCGAATGCGGTTCGCGGCGTCTTCCTTCCGCTCTTTCGCAATCGCCAACATCGAAGTTGCCGCGTCGAACTGCTCGACCACCGCTAGCAACGGTTGCGGGATCTCGATTCGCTTTCCGACTTGCGGCGGCGCGAACATCTCTTGCAGGGCCAGCCGGGTTGTTTCGTGCCCGTCTACGTCCGGCCGTACCCCATCCACGACCGATTGCCAGAAGGCTTGCACGCGTGGGATCATGCGGGCGATGAACTTGTCATTGCGGACCACCGGGAACCAGCGGCCTTCCTTCGCCCCTACGCAGACCGCGATGCAGGCAACCGGCGCACCAGTGATGGCCATCTGGTATTGGAGCTGGATGTTGTAGGAAAGCGGCGGCTCCTTCTTCCATTCGTGCGCGACCATCGCATCGCACACCTTCAACTCCAGGGGAAAAGGCTCGTAGAACGTCCCGTCAATGCCGTCGAATTCGATGCCGGCCAGGCCCGGCACAATCCAGCGGTCGAGCGTGCAGCCCATGAACGGCCAGCGAACCGACTTCAAGACGCATCCCGACGTGTTCTCTTCCGACAGCGTGAAGCCCGTCTCTTCCGCGAACCACTGAGCGATTGCGCCCTCCATCAGCAGACCCCAGCGTTGTTGCTCGGTCTGGTCCGATGGCCCGACGATGCCGCGTTTCCGTGCCCACAGAGCGAACGGGGATTGCCACTTCGAGACTCCAAGCACAACAGCGGCCTCCGAAGCGCCGATACCGTTGGAACGGCCGTCGAGCCATTCCGCCCGGTTGCTGTACTGGTGGACCGTGTAGGGCTTACTTGGCAGCATTGGGCACCTCGCACGCGGTCGCCGTGTAAACAGTCCGCGGCCCAAAGCCTTCGTTGACGTGCTCCTTGATCCAGCCGCCTACCGCTCCGTGCTTGCCTGCCAGTGCGCAGGCGTCCTTGATGCTTCGGAGCGGCTGGCCTTTGTTGACCGGAACGTCGGAATCGACGAACACCAGCCAGCCTCGACTGCCGTGGGTGGACTTGATTTGGATCACAGGACACCTTGCCCTTTCGCCCGCAGAAGTTGGGCGGCAATGTCGCGATCAAATCCAGGCCAGTCGCGGAGTTTCTTGATCTCGAAAACGGCTCGCACTCCCATCAGCGGGATGATCTCTTCATGGCAGTTGTCGCACGTTGCGAACAGGTTGCAGCGATGGTGCCGCAGGCTGGACGCCCTGCCCGTGATGTGGTGGATGGCAGTCGCTGGCTTGTCTCGGCACAGCCAGCAGCGATAGCCGTAAAGTTGCGAGAAGTGAGCAATGAAAAACTCCGCGAACTCGGCCAGGTCGTTGACCTCGCGGTCTTCCGCCTTGCGTTTGGTCGAACGCTTGGCCATCGGCTTCGCCCGCTTCAGCGGTTTGTCGCCCTTTGCGATGGGAACTCGCTTCATCGGCTGGCGTCTGGCCGGCAGTGTCTTGCGTGCTAGGCTCACAGGACACCTCCCGGCCCGCCAAGCATCTGAGCGATCTGCTCAGTCGGCGTCAGTTCCATGAACACATGGCCCACGAAGTCCCCCTGGACGTAGGAGCCAACGTGCCGAACGACAGCCGCCTCGAACGTCTCGCCGGTTACTTGGATGTAGAACCGACGAGGGCGTGTCTCGCGGGTGCCGACCATGCACCAGACGCAGACCTTGCCTTGCGGGTCGATCCCCGCGTGAATCACCTTGGCATCAACTGGCAGGTCGATGGTCGTCTCAAAACCGTTGAGCTGATACTTGTAGATAATCACAGTCTGATCCCCCGTTTCACCACCGAGTGCCACGTACAGGCCACCTTGCCGCTCACCGAGCAGCGACGTTCCGCTCCCTTGGCGATCAGGCCGCGCTCTTCAAGCGAACTCAGCCGCTTACCAATGGGGCGATCCCCGTTGCCACCGTGCTTGGCGTCTAATTCCCTCGCTGTGCAGTCCGGCCAGTCCTCAACAGCCGACAAGGCGACCGTTTCCATCACTGCCAAATCTCCCGAGTCCACCAGTTCTTGGGCCGCTCGATGGCTGGTATCGGGATGGCTTGCGCGTGCCAGTGCCTTAGCGACTGGCGGGGCCGGTTCGTCGAAGAGGCTGAGCTGTGCCATTACCGACCTCCGCATTCTTCAAGGTCGCTCTTGATCTCATGGAGACGTTCCATCGCCAGCTCAAACTGAAGATGCAAGGCGTCCAGGGTGGCGCACGCTTGGTTCATCGAAACCTCGTCCGGGAAGTCCAGGCGAAAGCCCAAGCCGCCGTCTTTGACTGCCACGGTCTTCTCCACGGACTTGTCCCAGAAGATCGCGGACTCGGCGATTTCCATGTCCGCCTGCCGGTCGCCCGTCCACGCCAAGATCCTGTGATTGATTCCGTTCATTAGTGGCTCTCCGTACACGTCTTGCCTTGTTGTTCGTGCTTGCTACTATGTGAGTGCTTGGCCTGAGGGGGTGAGCATCTTGCTTCCCCTCGGGCCTGCTCTCTTTGTGCTTGTGAGGCAGGGTGATTCCTCCTTTGCACGGTCGCTTTGGCTATCTTGCCGCGTGCCCACCACCATCCCTCCCAGGCCGTTAAGCGTCCGTCGCCCACGTGCCCGGCACGCTCCTGTCGATCCTTCACTCCGCTCCGTCAATTCATCTCGTAGCTTCCAAACCCGTTGTCCTCGTCTCTCCGCGTCGGCCTCGCGTCTGGATCGCGGTAGCACATCGGGATGTATGTCACCTTGTCGCTCACCTTCGGCTGCGGCCGGCGCACTGGGCTCGGCGTCTCGAAGTGGCTCGCGTGCAGCTTGCTCACGTTGCCAGCGAGGTAGTTTTTGTCGGGGGCCTCTTCCGCCTGATTCCATCGCGGTTTAACCGCGTCTCTCCAGCTCGCCATGATTGCGCCTCCGTGCGCGATTAGTTTCGGGATCACGTTTGCAGCAACACACGCCAGGACGTACGCCATTACTCCGCTGGCGATCAGGCTCATGCGGCACCCTTAGACTTAGCGGCTTCTTCCGCGTTCAGTTCCTCGAAATACCGTGCAGCCTTCGCTACTAGCGTGCTGGCCACCGCTTCGGCCGTTCCTGCCAGCCCGCCCGAGAGCAGGCCAACGGCAAGGTGGATCAGGTCGTCCGCCAAATCTCGCTTGGCGTCGTCCCTCAATCGCACCGTGAAACGCAGCAGGAAGTCCGCTTGGTTCTCGCCGGTCAGTTCGTAGTCGTGCGCGACTTCGCCCGTCCCGCCCATCAGCGTCGAGAAGGACGTGCCAGCCCGGTCGTTGATGACACTGGCCAACAGAGCGGCTTCGGCGTCCAGCTTCTCCCGTTCCCTCTCACACGTGGGACAATCGGCCTCGTGATCGTTACTTCGCCAGTTGTGCTCGTAGCAGTAGCTCATTCGATTTCTTCTCCACGCTGTAGTGACCAGATGATTTTCTTGACTCGTTCTGCGGCCCGCTCACACAAGCCCTTGCGATGTCCCTTGCCCGGCTTCTTCGTAATGGCTGCGATGGGCAATCCGGCCAGTTCACCGACGAACATGAACTTCATGCGGTGCATGACCGCGATCGTGGATGGGTCGAGCGGCAGCGTGTCGATTGGCCAGAACCGCCAGTCCCCCTCAGGTTCGGGGCGATAGTCCACCGAAGCGGCTGGCATCTGCTCGGTCAGTCTGCAAACCCGGCAGAACGGAAAGCGGGGGTCTACCGTGTGCCCGTGCTCGCAGCGGCCTTCAAACAGCCGTGCGGTATGAGCCTCTTCCCGCTTGGCTTCGGGGTGCCTGCGGGGGAACTTGGCTAGGCGGTCCTTGCGACCACGTTTCGAGCGAGCCAGCTTGTACGGCAGCCGGACGATCGTGCGGCCAGCCGTGCGAGGGTCTTCTTGCAGCGGCATTAGAACGCCCCCTTTCTCGCCATCAGCCGGAGCCGGGCAGCGTGCTTGCGTTCCCGCCAGTCGGCCAGCGTCTTCTCGGCTTGCGGGGTAGCGATGCCGAACGCTTCGGCTTGTTCCAGCGTGCGGAGCTGCGAGGGAGTTAAAGATCCCGGCTGACCAGCATTCGGTGCGAGCGGTGTGTGCCCTCCTGGATGCTGGCCACACGATTCCTGCTTCTGGAGGTCCGTGCTGCCGGGTGTGTTCGATAGCGGCAGCGAGTCCAGATAGACGCGGCTGCTCGGCTTGCGCGGCTTTCGCGGCTTAGCCGGGGCCTTCGCTCGCGGGCTGAAGTCCGGCACAAGGAACGCAGACTGCGCCAGGGCTGCTGTGTAGGCCACGCCCAAGGCAAACATCTGGCCGTCGCGGGTGGCGGCGTAGGGTATGCTGCTCATGCGGCACCTCCGTCTCGCAGGTCCAGATATGTCGCCCGCAGTTCCTCTTCAAGCAGTTCCAGGGTTGCCTTGTGGCCCGTGATGACGCGGCGGGCCATGTCGCTTCGGCAGTGCCTCCGGGCCTCGCCCAAGAGCGACCGGGCCTGCATCACGCAATGCAGCGTCTGGTGTGCCTCTTGCGTCTTGATGGCCCGCGTTTCGAGCTGGATTGGTCTAGCCGACATCGCGCACCTCCATCTCGTCACGCAGCCGCAACGGAAAGCCGGTCTTGTTGCCCCGTCGCTTGTCCTCGTTGCAGGCCGAGCACAGGCCGGACTCACGGCCGACTTTCAGCACTCCACCGCAGACGCAGCGGACGGGCTTGATTGCCGCTCGGCGAGGGGTCGAGCCGTCAGGCTCGCAGAAGTCGCCAGCCTGCTCGACATAGGGCCGAGTGCTGGCCAAGACTTGCTCGACCTCGACAGGCTTCGCGAATCGCGGGCGACTGGTGCCGGAGGGACGGGTAAAAACGGGCTCAGGGACGTGAGCGGGTGGTGTGGTCCACATGGAAAGACTCCTGTGAGAAGGAGCCCCACGGCCGGCTGTCCTTCTCACGGGACGGCTCGGCCGGGGGCAGGGAAGCTAGGTCGACGTAGACTTGGAGTGAGCGATATTGCGATCTCGCATCACCTGGAGGGCGTTAACCTTGAGCGGGAAGAGCTTCATGCGTTTGAAGTTGTAGACCTCTTCAAGCATGTCCATGTAACCATCGCGGGTTGAGTACGACAGGCCATCGTTGCGGGGGATTCGCTTCAGGCAGTCGATTGCTTCGTTGGCATGCTGGACGCCAACGCCGCGTGATTTGGGCTGGCCATTGCGGTCGAGTTCGGGTTCCGGATCAGCGGCCCTTGATTTGGGTGCGGGCTTCTCGCCCTTCATCACGGCCGCCTGCTCTTCTTTGGGGAGCTTGGCGATGGTGGCTGCTTTGGTGATGGTCATCTCGCCTGCTTGGACGGCGGCAGCAACTTCTGGAATCCCCTTCTCAAGAACTGCTTTGGCTCGCCTCACAGTTGCTTCGCCAACGCCAACTGCTTGTCCTGCAAGAACGGCGGCAGTGTCGTGGCGACCTTCCGGGATCGCTTGCGATCTTTTGACCACAAGCGATTTTTCCTCGGCTTTTTCGCTCTTCTTGTCTCCGCCCGCTTGGCTCTGCCGTTCCTTCGCAGCTTCGCTGAATGCAGGCATGAGCTTGGCGGCGATCAACGCTCGCTCGCTGGTTGTAAGGTGGCGCTGGCGAAGGGCCGCGAGCAGCATGAACTCCAACTGCTCTTGCTGGTCGAAGTCCACCACGCGGGCGGGAATGGTTTCGTCGTCTCGCTCTTCGGCTGCTCGCACCCGATGGCGACCGTCCAGGATGATCCCGCCCTTCTGGACGACGATCGGATTCTGGACTCCGCGACGAATTACGTCGGGCAGGAATGCACCCCACTCTTCGCTCGTCATCTCGCGGACGAGTTTGGCCGACGGGTGGTGACGCAGTTCCTTCAAGGGCAGGTAGACGATCTCGATTTGGTCTGCGGCTGCAATCATCACTTGCCTCCCTTCTGGAACTGAAACTCAACCACGCAGCCCGGCTTCTCGTTACAGGACACCTTCAAGCCGTTGCGTTTCGCGTGGGCGTACAGAGCGTTGCGGAATCCGGCCACGGTGCAGGTGAAGTCCACGTCGAACCTCGCCCGCCATGCCCTGCCGTTCGTCCACGACTTCCACGGGTATCCGCTTTCGAGCTTCTTGATGGTCTCCGCCATTGGCTCCGTCCTTGGTGTCAAACCTTGAGCCCGAATTCCTCGCGAAGGATTTGCTTCGCGTTCTCGGGTCGTGACTTCTTGGTCTTGCGTCCGTTGAGGTTGGCCACGAACGCGGCCAGTGCCCCTTCGCTGGTCTTGCGGCTTCCACCGACCAGCACCGTTTCCAGGCGGATTCCGCGAACGCCTTCGGCAGCCCAGCGGCACACCGTTCCGTAACTCACCGGCCTGCCGTCCCGTCCTGGAACCTTGTTGGCCATTTCCTTCAGCGTCAGCAGGCGATCCCGATTCACGTCAATCATGGTCGCCCTCCCTCGTTTGTGTTCAAGTTGCGTGACTATCGCATACATTCACACACTTGTCAACAAAAAGATTTAAGTTGATGCAAGTGCATGGTTGGCAATGGTTATCGCCACTTGACGGAATGTGTGGACACTTAAGAATGTGGGCACAGATGGGAACGCGTGCCCAAAAGGAGGCTTAATGCCCGTTCAAAAGCTTTAGATTCGAACGGTTTACGTCAAGGAAAGACACGGCTTTCTCAGGCACGGAAAGGGTGCCAGCGGGCAGGCTTACTGCCTGGAAGCTTGCCTGAGGAAGCTTAGACCCTGGGAAGCTTGCTGCTCACTCGCCCTCGGCTTTCCGCAGTCGCCTAACTGCTTCCAGGGCCTCGCATAGCGTGTCCAGCGACTCGTTCGGGATGTTGAGCCAGAGGACTGCGGCCTCGTCTTCGGGGCGGTTGTACAGCTCGACGGAGAGGATCGTCCCGTCGCCGTTCGAACCGTTGTCCTGGATGGACAGAGTGAGCCCGTGGCCGGCGTCCTCGCCCGAGAGGGACTTGATGCCTTCGATGGCCCGCTCCAGGCGTTCGCTGGCGGCTTTGTCGAAGCTGTCGCAGATGCCGCCGCGCACGGGAATCTGGCCGATGGTGAAGTCGTAGTAGCTCATGGGGTGCTCCTTTGAAAGGGAAAAGAAGGCGGTATTTCTTACTGGTTGCTAATCCTCGGTAGTCTCGCGCTTTTGTAAAGGTTTCGTACCGCGCTCCCAAGGGTCGTCCTCCAGCTCCCTGACGCTCTGCCGCAGCCTGGCCAGCTCAGCCGGCTCCATTCTCCCGGCCTCTTCTCTCAGCGTTCTGCGGGCTATCTGAGCCTTCCACGACGCGTCGTCGAGTCCTCGTGACGCGTGCCTGACGCGTCAGTGACGCGTACGGTACGTGACAATCTAGATGTGCACGCGTCAATTCGCGAGGATTCGACGAGGGCTCGCCGAATTGGATTTCCTGGAAGTGGAAGCTTGACCGACCGTGAATGGCCGCGATAATGAAAGAAGCCCGCACGACGTTATCAGCGTCTGCGGGCGTGGTAGCCGGAATGGATGTTCGGCGTGACGGCTACAGCTCCACTATACGCGTTGTGGGCTGTGGCAGGCAAGACGCCTACCTTCTTTCGACTACCGACCGTTCTGGTCGGCAGAACGCTCCAGTTCGATTCTGGAGGCGGTCCTCAGTCCCGGGGTCTTAATTACAACACCAGAGTGCGGCCGGCCAGTGCCGGCGTGGGTGGGTCGGGGGACTATAAACAGCCGACCAGCGTCATGCCCTCGCTCGCCATACCCATACCATACGGTGTTATCACTGGTGGAGGGGGAGGCAGTGCAGCAAGACGATCTCTCCTTCCTGGCCTTTGCTCTTTTAGAGCGTAGGGGGAGGGGGGTCGCGTTTGCTTCGCTGCCGCCCCTCCCACCGGTGTAGTGTTACAAAGACTGAGGGTTAACACTCTCTAGAGCGCAGGACAGAGGCCCACGGCAATATCGACCCCGAACGGGAACTCGACGATGTGTTACACCGTCTACGTCGACGACGAAGCATGCGAGACAGTTGGCCAACTTCGGGCCAAGATGCCAAAGGGAATCATCCTGCCAGCGTGTGAAGACTGGCCGATCGACAAAGAAGATTGCTGCCTGTGTGGCATCAACTTGCCTGGAACCATCGAAGCCAACGGACTGGTGGCTTTTCAGACGAAGCCTGATATGGACTTCGGTGACTGGTCGACCAAGCTTTCCCTCTCCCGCTAACCCGCTAAAATGAACCAGCGGGTTACTAGACGCCCCCTGCCGAATGGACGGAACCGATGCGAGACCCGATCACCTGCCAGCCTGAGATTCGCTGGGAAGACGCATCGATTGGCCTTCGCTGTCGCCGGCGATGCTACCTGCCCTACTTCGTAGCACGAGCCGTCTGGAACATCGGCATATGGTTCCTGCGCGGCGCTCCGATTGAAGAGCCGCTGACTGGCATGACCCGCTGGCAGATCACCAAGACTGCGTGGAACTGCTTCATGTCGATGTACGAAGTCGGCGTGAAGCGGCAGTATCTGACGATTGACCAAGCGATGGCTGGATTGACGGGGCGAGCAGCATTGCGCCGGCACATGCAATGACCTTCCGCCCCATCGGCAACATAGCTCAGCAGCTCTCCCCGGACCCGCCAGTCTCGTCTACCAGCGTAATAGGCTTCGGCCTGCACTGGCCCAACCGGGATGCCTGCCACGTCACCGTCCAGGACGAGCGTGGCGAGCAGTGGCATTGCGACAGGATGGAACGAGGGGATACGCTGGAGGGGCAGGGCTGGAGCGTTACGTGGGAGCCTGGGGAGCCGTACCCGAAGGTGGAGGAATAAATGTCTGGGGGTCGTTTAGTCAGGACAACGCATAGGCTTCGGCCGGAGTGTAGATGCGGAAACGTGGGTTGAGCGCCCGCCCCCTAGGTTTTTTTACTCCTGGATAGAACCGCCCACACTTCCGAATAAGTGCAGGCCCATGTAGCGGCCCATGACGAGGCCCATGTAAGGGGAAGAGAATGAAGAATCTGCTCGAAAGCTGCCTCGCCCTAATCGACTCAGCCGGCGATATGTTCGCGATGCCAGCCGACAACTGGGAGGCAGAAGCGTCTCGCGTTCGTTCTGCCGTCCGCACCGCCCTAGCAGCCCTAGAGCCCGGCGCAACGCCAGCCGAGGTTATCCTGGCACAGGCTGACCGACTTGAAGATGAGGGGGACTGGAAGGCCGAGACGACTCGCCTGCTCTTCACCGAACCACTAGACGTTGCCCGCGTACTCACGTCTATCAAGGTCGAGGCCGGCGAAGGGTACTGCTCAATCACCAAGAAGCAGCCGGGCAATTACGTCATCTCGGGAATCACGTTCGACAAGCCGGGGGATGTGACTGTCGCATGGACGATCCCCGGTGTCCAAGGCGGCGTGAGCGACCAGCAGCCCTAGCCGCTACTTCGCCGGGTCAGCCCCTGCGCACCTCGCACCGCAGTCGGCATAGCCGGGGATGTCACGCCAGCTATCTGTATGGTCCGGCGTCTCTGCGATACGGGCTAGCTTCTGAAGAATGTTGCGGATGGCCACCGTGACGGTCGGCTTCACGTTTCCTTCGGGGACCGTGGCCAGCACGCAATCCCACGCCTCCCACATGATGCCAATTCTCTCGAAGTTCATCTCTGGCGATCCGTAAGCCTGACGACGTGCGCCACCCACGATGGCAGCCGCCTGCTGGCATAGCTGACCCGCTTCCATCAGCCGTGGCGTTCCGATTGGCAATGCCGTCTCGAACTCCACCACAGGCAAGCCAAGGGCCTTAGCTGTTGCCACCTCCGCCGAAGCACCAGCCGACTTCTCCCATCCCGGCAGGACGCAGATCCACTTCGCGGTCGAGGTGATGAACGCCATATCCTGGCCAAGCGAGTGCCGTAGGTCGAGCCCCAGCAGCGTCAAGTCTTCGTTGCCTGTCGTGCCGTGGTACTCGAAGCCAAGCACCTCGACATCGTAGCGGGCCGGATTGAGCCCGACCGTGGCCCCCTCGGCTTTGAGTTGAGCCTCGGCCGCGAAGAACGCCGGGAAGTTAAAGCCCTCAATCCGTCTCATAGGCCCCGCGATATAGCAGGGACCGGCAGGCCACTTACTGGGACGCGAGAGCGGGCTCGCCCTTACATCGGCCAGCAGGTGGTCCAGGCTTTCATCGGTTGAGCCTTCGTCGCAGGCAGCGTGCGCGCCGTCAATCATGGTTGCACCTTTCGATAGCCCAGCCGCCAAAGCAACCGTGTCATATCCCTCGCGGCCTTTTCGACAAACTCTTCGTCGATATGCCAGCCACACCCGTGGACCGCTTCATGAATCACGGTCTCCATAATGTCCTTCTCTGATTGGTCGTCGGCCACCCGGATGCGTCGTGGTCGGCCATCGGTTCGCGGAGCCTGGCAGTCCCCGAGCGTGTCCTTGGGGAGCGACTTGCGGGGCACGAAGTCCAGGCGAAAGAGCTGGCCGAGCAGGCGGAATCTCATGGTTTCACCCTTACTGGCAAAAGACGCGGTTGAAGCACGTCGGACCATGACCCTTGGCCACTAGGAAGAACGCCTGTTGGGGGGCTTCCATCGGCGAGTTACAACGCTTTACCGCGTAGGGCGAGTAGCCAATCACTGATCCGTTGACCGTGGCTCGCGGCAAGTACATCAAGTTATGAAAGTGCCCGAGAATGTCCCAGTCCGCACGGATGGTCTGATTGAGCCCGGCCACCTTGCGGTAGAGCGGAACCGTCAGCCCCCCGATACCTCCGCCGTACTTGAGCCCGTCCCCGTGGTGAACGCGGAGTAGGTAGTCGAAAGCGTGGATGTGTTCCAGGTAGCCGTCCGCGATGAGGAACTTGGTCCTCTTTTCCTTACTGAACTGGGCCGCGATGTCCCGGTACATCATCCATTCGTAGGACGTGCGGTGCGCGTTCGAGATGCGCATCTTCTCCGTGGTGCGACCGTGGTTGCCGTAGTTGCAGACGACAGCGATTTCGTCGAATCCCCCGTGGTCCAGCAAGAACCCCAGGATGTTGACCAGCTCGACGCGAACCTGCTGCACGGCTTCAAGGGGATGAAGCCAGTTCGTCTCGCGCAATTCCTCGTGGATGAAGCCCGTTACCATGTCCCCGCCGAACCACAACACCAGTTTCTTGATTCTCGCGAGAGTTCGTTCCTTGCGGACCAATGCCATCGCTGACTCACGGAACTTGGCCAACCGCTTCCGGGCGATGTCGGGGTTGTACTCGTTTTGGTTGTTTACCGTGTTCGGGTCGACTCTCTCTTCAAAATGGATGTCGCTCAGCATCAGCACGCCGACCGCTTCGTCAATCGAGTCCTTGAACTGCGGCCGAATCTTGATGGGCGCTCGGTGGTCGTGGATTTGCAGCCAGGCGTCCTCGCGGGCCTGCGCGTCGTCCAGGTCCTTGATGGCCTGCTTGTACAGCTTCTTGTAATGCTCCGATTCAGCGCCAGCCTTGCGAATCGCTCGGTCGCTGGCGATGGCTGCGGTGGCTTCGGATACTTCGTCCAGGATGGATTTTTTCATCGGCCCATCCAGTTCCTGATAGTTTGGACCGTGCAGGGCAGATTGAACTTCTTAATCAGCCACTCCGAGAGCCCCTTACAAGAGACGGTTGGCAGCTCGCCCGCCAGATGAGCCCGCTTCACCTCCTCCAGTTGCTTCATCACCTCGTGGTCCAGCGATTTCTTCCAGCCGCCTCGCATCGGCGGGCAGGACTCGCGGATCTCGTCCAGGATCGATGCCTTCGGTTTAGCAGCCACGGGCAACCTCCTTGTAGCCGTAAGGTGCCGCGTCTGGGGGCCGCGACGATGCTTCCCCATCGGGTTGGATGTTCCCCAGACGCAGCGGCCCTAAGGTGAGCGGATGTCAGGACAACGCTTGCAGTTCTTCACGCCTTCGATGTCTCGACCCTTGGTGCATTCTCCGTGTACGGAGCATTCCCACACGTAGAGCGATTGCTTCGAGCCGCAACAGGCGGAAACTTCGACCGTGCGAAGCGATGCACCGCGATTGAGGCAGGCCAGCTTCTTATTGTGAAATGGTTTCCCCGTAGACAAGGCGCGATGTTCGCGAGACAAGCACTCAGGACAGGACCCCGTTCCCGGAGCGGCTGTCTCATAGTTCGCGCCGCAATCGGCGCATGTTTCAGGCGTTAGCATGATGTAACCGTCACAGTCGCGGGTGCTGTCGAGCACATGGCCCCGTTTGAAACCAGCGATAAGACCTTTGGAGTCAGCGGGTCATCCGTCTTCGGAAAGCACGCCTGCCAGGATGTGGTGCTGCCGCTGCAATCGCCTTCCGCGTTGTCGCCGCCAATCGTGAGCGTCCAAAGGCACTTATTGGCGTCAAAGCACGGGCCAACAAAGCCAGGGGCCGAAGTAATGGCGAGAGTGGCAATGATGCGGCTAGCGCACTCACCGCCTGGGCAGGCGATGGTCTTTATCTTCTGCCAACTAGTCCCGGACACCCAATTAAGAACCCATGTATCATTCTTGTCTGCACAGAGAACGGGCCCGCAAGGCTGAGCGTCTCCGCCGTTGTCAGTGAACCCAGCGACAGGGACCGAGTAGCACGCCGAAGCGAGATCGGTATGGCAAGCCGTGATTGTGCCCTCTGGCCCGCCACACGGGCACGTCGAGCAGTCAATTGGCGCGCCGCTCGAATTGATAATGGGCTGGCCAGAAGAGTTGACGTAGATGGCCATTAGGTGCATGTGCTCCCCGTGACCCAGGAGAAGCATCCGGTCGTCCCGTGTGTGAGGAACTGAGTGCCCGCTGTCGAGTACCCAGAGATGTCGGACGATGCCTGACCGTCTAGGTAGTTGCAGCCGCCATTGGACGGATGCCGCACCGTGTAGATACCCCAGTTTGTCTGCTGGATGTCGATGAAGGTATCTGATTCGGTGGTAAGGGTTATTTCCTTGGCCTGCGTGTTGTATACCGTCTTGGTCTTCGTGGTTGGGTTGGCCATCCCCTCGGAGTCGGCCTCGCACAGGTACACTTCGCCCGTTCCAAGCGTCTCGCCAGAGCGTGCAGTAACCGTCGTTTTGATCTTCGCCACGTAGGACGAGAGCCCGATGGAGACGTTGCCACGCTTGATCGTTCCGCCAGGGTTCTTGAGTTGCCCGCGCATCTCATGAACGACTTCGCGGATCGCTGCAAGCAGCTCCGCGTCAATCAGGTAGCCTTTGGCCATGCGTCTACTCCAGAGGGGAAGCGGAGTAAGCCGACGTGTACGCGGGAGTGGTGAACGTCATCACGTTCGCATCGTATTTGACCGTTGCGCCACGGAAGTTCATCGTCGTGACCGTGCGGGCGACCCTGTTCTTCGAGAAGTCCACGGTGCCGCCGTCTGCGTTGACCGTCGTTACCGTGCCCGAACTGTTGGAGTAGACCGTTCCGGCATCGCAATTGAGGGTCGTGATTGCTCCCGAGCCCTCGGTGGTCAGCGTGCCGGACTGGTTGTTGACCGTCGTAGCAGCGCACTCCAGGACGATCGTGCCGCCCATATTTTGCACCGTCGTAACCGTGCAGGTGGAAGCCACATATGCCGTGCAGCTCGAGGCCGAGCCCACATAGAGCGTCGTGAACGTGGTCGAGTCGTAACGAACCACGCCCGACTGCTGGTCGATCGTGACGAGGGCCGAGCCCTTCAAATACAAGCCCGCCTGCCCGCCCGTGGCGGTCTTGGTTTTCTTGATGATCGGCGATATGGCAGCGCCGCCCACGTCGATATAGCTGGTCCCCGTGCCCGAGAACTCGAACCGGGTGGCGTTGTCCACGTCGATTTGCAGGTAGGCCGAAGCGGTTCCAATCGTGCCCGAGTAGCCCGGCATGACATAAAACCCATCCACCTCGACGCTCGACTGATTCAGCCCGTAGGTGATGTTTGACGTGCCCGTGATAAGCACCAGATCGTTGGCCACTGGGATGGCCGCCTGTGCCCAGTTGCCGATGCAGTTGTAGTCGTTCGGGCCGCTATTCGGTGTAGTAACGGAGAAGTCGCCAATCGTGCCCGTGCCCGTAACCTCCGAGGTCGTGGGCGTGAAAGGTACGCCCGCAGTATCAGCAGTCAAAATGAAGTTGGCCGAGCTATTGGAAGCCGTGATCCCCGTGCAAAGCGGCGAGACGCTGGCGTTAAATGCGACCACCAGGGCAGCAGCAACCGTCGTCGTCGTGCCGCCCGAGCCGACCACCGAAATAGTGGTCGTTGCGCCGTTCTCTCCGGTGATAATTACCGAATAGGTTGTCGTGGCGTCGTAGGCCGTAACTGCCGCAGTGGAAACCTGTACCTGCGTCGGGGCTCCGCCCACCCATGTCCTTGTAGCCATCCTGGCACCGCCTTTTTAGTTGACTTGCTCGCCTAGGATTGGCAAGCTATTGGCATGCTCAACTTCATCCGCCAAACGGCCGTTGTCTTTTTCTGCGCCCTACTCATCGTTGCCGCCTTCTGGGCTGTCTCAACCGTCTTCATCGACCAAGATCCGAATCATCGAGCGGTCCACGCTTGGTTCCAGGAACATCTCAATGACCCAAGCAGCCTGAAAATCGTCGAATGGGGTGTGCCGGAACTCAGCAAAGAGTCGCCTGGACGCATCGGAATTCGCGTCAAGTACCGTGCCAAGAACGCGATGGGGGCCATCACTCTGCAAGAGTCGGACTTCGCGATCTTCAAAGGCAAGGTGTACATGGCAACGAATATTGAATAGCTAGAGCGTGATGTTAAAAGTGGCAAACGGCAGACGGCGGTAAACCTCGAAGTCCAGGAACACCGGGTCCGCCCCCTCGGTTAGCTCCTGTCCGTCGCTGTCCAGTAGGACCGGAGCATTCAGCGCCCGCCCTTCCGAATCCGTAGCCGACTCATACTCGCCGTCCAGGCTCGTGCGGTAGCCCTGATTAAGGATGTGCAGATCCCAGTCGTCGTAGCGGAAGTGAAACTCGTAGGACACGTTCCAGTAGTACTGAACGCCGTCTTCCGTGGCGACGTGTTGCCGCGTGGCGTTGATGCTCTGGCACTTAACCTTGCCCGCCGCCACCCCGTTCCATGTGTCCGAGTTCACCGCGTCCATGTACTCGATGGCGAGGTTCACCGGGAAACTCGACTCGTTGCGTGAGTAGCTGAGCACTAGCCGCGAATCGTCCACCTCGGGCAGCGGGTCAAACTGCTCATCCGCCTTGTTGATGATCGGCGCGCCGTCCGTGTCCTTGTCGGCCACTCGCTGGAACTGTTGAAAGCTCCAGGCAATCTGCGGAGGCTCGTCCAGTGGGTTCTCGGGGTGCTCGCTTTCGTCCGGCACGTCAGTGGCATAGTTGACGGTGGCCAGCCAGATCTTGTCGTCTTCCCCTTCCGGGTTGATCGAGATGCTTTTGACGCGAGCGGCCACATAGAACGGGTGAGATTGCCTGGCAACGGGTAGGCCAGACGCACCAGAAGCAGCCACGTCAGCCCCTGGCCCGCCATCGTCCAGTTCAATCTTGAAGTGTCGGACGTATTCGACAGTGACGGTAGCGCCAGACACGCTCAGCGATGCCGAGCGGTTGCCATAGTGTTCGTTGCATGAGACGACGTTGGGCATCCTGCCCCCTTAGTTGTTGAGTCCGGCGACTTCCTGCTCCGCATCCTTGCGGCGCAGGAGACGGTTGGTTTCCTTCGCCTCTCTGAGTTGCTGTGCAGGGATCTTCTCTTGGTTGCCGTTGCGGAAGCGGGCGATGGCAGAGAAGGCGTCCTGCGAACCGCGGAAGGCGGCGGCTACTGGCTCCCGCTTCTCCTTAGGATCAAATAGCTTCTTTCGCTCTGCATCAATCGCTCGATCGGCCTGGAAGTCGCTAATCAAGTTCGCTTTCTTGGCCGCATCAATCTTGTCAATGAACTCGTCCATCTTCTCGTTCGGACCTTTGAGGCCCTCGTCAACGCCGTCAACGAACTTCTGCATCTCCTCGAAGGCGGCGACTTCGCGCTCCAGGATCTCGACGCGGTTCTCTTCGGCTGCAAGTTCGGCGTTCCGCTGGTTCTCGATGTCCCTAAGCTGCGTGAGAGTGATTAGTAGCGTTTTGAGTTGATCATCGGTTGCGCCTAGCGCGAGTGCGTCGTCGATGGCAGAACCAATGGGATCTGCCTGATTCCTCTCCCGATAGGCGTCTCGCAGGTCCGTGTCCGCGCTCTTCAGAATGCCCTCAACCGCCTTCTGGTCGTCCTTAACCTTCTGGACCTTCTCGTAGTAAGCCTCTAGCTCTTTGTTGAGCCGGAACAGTTCTTCACGCTGCTTGCGGTCGATGTTAAGACCACGCAACGGCCCATCGGCAAGCTCGCCGAACTGGTGGAGAAACAGAAGCTGCTTCTTCATGTCGCCGATCATGTCGTCTGACTTCTTTAGGTCTGCACCGTCGAAGCCGCCAGCCAGACGCGAGCGAAATGCCGGGTCGCGAATGGTCCCAGCGTTCAGCTTCTTCATTGCGGCATCAGCCTTCTCGGCGTAGCCAGTCGTCTTTAGGATCTCTTCACCTAGCCTGGCCCAACCGTACATGGCCTTACTGAAGATCGTGTCAGACAGGTCGAGCAGCGCCGTTTCGACACGCCCCGATGTCTTGAGAATGGCGTTTGCACCAACGCTGCCGTTTTCGGCCATCGCCTTAGTAAGCTGCTCGATCTTGTGTGCCGCAGAACTGGCGATTGCGAGCGTGCCGAAGCCACCGACCATCTGGCGCAGGAACCGATTCGACTTCCGCAGTGACGTGCTGAAGTCGTCCATCTTCTTGGTTGTCTGCTTAACGCCCTTGTCCAGGCCGTCCAGCTTGGCACTGATGCCAATCACGATTTCGCCGATGACTGCCATCTCTAGCCCTTCAAGTAGTCGTGCAAGACCGCGAACACTCCGAACACTTCTTCTGCGGACTGTTTCTTCGGCAACGGCATGAAGTCCTCGATCTTGACGTTCTTGGCACCGTGCGCCGCAGCGATGTACATGGCCGTCTGGCCGTGCTGTCGCCACTCATCCCCGTAAGGCTCGATGTTGTAGAAGGCGAACCACTCTTCGATCTCTCTGCTTGTGTTGTGTTGCAACCCGTAGCGGATGCTCGGCCACTTAAGATGGCCAGCAAGCCTCATCAACCGTCTGCGCCAGGGGTCGCTTCGGAGTTTTTTTCGATTGCCTCTGACTCTTCCTTGCCCATGCCTGATCGTGCGTAGATCCTGTCGAAGCAGCGATCGAGAGGGGCCGCAGACTTGGCGGAAAGATGTTCCACGTCGTTGGGCGTGAAGACCGGATTGCCGGATTCGTCGCAGATTGCGAGCGCGCAAAGGAGGCCGCGTGATTGCTTGTAGCGATCCAGCTTGGAGAGCGAGCCCATCATCTGCTCGTAGTGCCCGCGTTCCAGACCGCTCAGGGGGCGAACGAAAACGAACGCTTCGCTGCCCCACTCGGGAACGTCCACCCTCTCGGGCTTGATATCGACGGATGCAAGGATCTCGTCTCGGCCAATGAATGGCATGTCACTCTCCTAGGGAAGTAGGAATCTAAAACTACGAACCGGCTGTCATCGTCGGTTCGCCCGAGAACTTCAGAACAACTGTGCTGGTCATCAGCCCGTCATGCGGCATGCCCATGTCCCAGGACTTCGCAAAGCCCGAGCAAACGAACGTCGCGCCCACGCTGCCGCCCGTGGGAACGGGGGCCGTGACCGTGATCGTCTCCGCCGCCGCCGTCAGGGCAGTTTTGAGTGCGGCCATCTTGGTATGTGGGTGCCAGTGGATCTCGACTGAGACTTCGCCGGCGTCCTTCAGGTCGCTCGCCAGGAAGGTCTTCCAGCCGTTGGTCGAGCCCATGTGGGTCGTGTCCAGTTCTTCGCGGGTAATGCCCGAGAAATTGGCGGCTTTGATTTCGCCGAACACGCCCGACTGGAAAGTGATCGTTGTTCCGAATCCTTGGTCAGCCATGACCGTCTCCCTTTATTGATAGGCCCGTGTCGTTTCCGTGTAGGCCACTTCTAGGTCGCAGCTCACGCCCAAGGTCGGCTTTCCTTCGCCAGCCTGCGGGACGATTACCACGTCCTTCTCGTTCTGAACAAAACAACGCCTCAGCCGTTCCGTCGCTCCGCCGCTTCTCGCCCGCATATCAGGCGTTTCCGTCCAGCCACTCAGGCACTCACGCACTAGGTGGAACAGAGTCCACGCTGAACCATACGGGTCGCTTCCCGTGGGATCGGACCAGCAGGTGAGATTGATCGTTGCTTCAACTTGGCCGGTCGCACTTCTCGCTCCATACGCTCGCGTCGTCGCGTCTCGGCTATAGGTGATGCTCGGCATCGACTGGCTTTCGACGTTGAACACGGGCAGCACACGGTCGCCCACCAGATTCGCAATCGCCGAGTCATTCAGCAGAATCCACCGGATGGTTGTCTCGATCATTTGGAAGACGCCTCACGCTCAATCCCCGCCGCGATCTTGGCCATCGCCAGAGCGTTAGCACTCGCCGACGAACGGTCGAAAGCTGCCTGCATGAATCGTCGGCCTTCCATCTTTCGCGTGCCGTACTCCACAAATCCGCCGTAGAAAGTCGGACCTCGAAAGAATGCGGCACCCGCCGACACATTCACGCCGATAGTTCCCTTGCGTGTCCGCTTCTTGGCCCGCAATCGCAGGCTCCGAGACAGGTTGCCAGTCGCACCAATGGGGACCGTGTTCTTGGCAGACGCCAGGACAATCTTTCCCGCGTCTCGCATGGCAGGGCGCACGACACGACGTTGGACCTTGGGGGGCAATGCCTTGAGCTTCGCCCGCAATGGCTCCCATCCAGTGATCGTGACAACCTCAGCCATCTCAAATCTTCTCCATGCAGTTCAGTTTCAGCATGAACCCGTCTTCGTTCTCATCCGTCAGGCTCACGATGTTCAGTACCCGCGTGCCGTACAGGATTCGATTCTTAGGCGTTACCGTTGCCCGCGTGATGTCTCCGCCGCTTCTCAGCGTGACCGTGTGCGTCACGTTGGGTTGTGCCTGGTCTGCATTCCACGGTTCGCTTCCACTTACCGGCACCACTGCCGCCCACACCGTCGCCAGCGTGCTCCAGGTTTGCACCTTGGCACCCGAGGGGTTGGCCGTTTCGGTGACAGTCTGGACTGTGACACGGTGCTGGAGTTTTCCGGCCTGCATTAACCACGCACTCCCGCCGTCGCGTTGACGATTCGAGCGGTCGCCGTGGTCAAGCCAATCATCAGGACCGTCGTGTAGTTGCTGGTGGTCACGTCCGCCACCGGAGCGATGCCGCCCGCCGTGGTACTCAGGACGTAGACCGCCCCCGGAGTGACCGCAAAGCCTGGGTAGTAGTTCCCGCCATTCGCGTACTTGATGGGCTGGCCAGAAGTAGCCGCGTGCAAGGCAATCCCCGCGCACGTATACGCGGGAGCGGTGCCGTCTGCGTCCGCCAGCTTGAGCGAGTTCGAGGCCGCAGTGTCGATGTAGAGCGGCTGGCCAGCAGTGATCGAGGCCCCTGCAATGCCGTCCACCGTGCGGGTGTCGTAGGTCGTATTCGAGATGGGTGCCACCTGGGCAGCCGTAATGCTTACATCAGCCATGTCTACATCTCCCCAGCTAATAGGGTTCCGAGCATTCGCTCAATTCCATAAGGCGTGTCACTGGAGATTGTCCCCGTGATGACGCCTTCTCTGTTCTCGTACCAGTGCGCGGCCAGCAACTTGATGACCGCCTTGAATTCGTGAGGGACGTACTGCGATGTCCCGTAGCCCGCGACAAAGCGAATCGTCACGCTTTGAATCGAGTTCCGTGTGGCAGGCCAGGTGCAGTTGTATGCCTCGACCAAGTGGCCGTGAGGGATGCGCGGATGGACCTTGCCACTCACCCACGCCGTCTGCAATTCGTAGTTGGACGAACTGAGCGTGGTACTCGTACCGTCGCTCGCAGCCAGATAAGTAACGCTGGTGACGGACTGGCAAGGAGGAATCGGGAACTTGATCGAGCGGCCAAGGAGCGATCCCGTACAGTAGTGGTCGTCCCGTTCTCGGAGTTCCTGGGGAAATCCGTTTCGCTTCCAGTCGTAGGTCTGCGTTACTAACTGCCGGCCCGTCTCCGCTTCCACGTATTCGCGAGCGGACTTCAGTAGCGACTGAATCAGAAGGTCGTCTTCGTCGTGGTCAATGCGCGCATGGAGCTTGAACTCCTCGATGGAGACAGGCTCCTGCGTTTGCGCGGTGACGATTTGTAAAACGCCCATCTGGACCTCGCGGGAAGAACGAAGCCGGTTGCGTTACGACGTGGTGGCGATAGTGCCGGTCTGCGAGATGACAGCCCACTGAGCCGTGGTGTAGCCCACCATGTGGATGCCGCCGGCCCAGTTGTTGGTGGCACCCGAGGTGGCGAAAACCAGCGTATTGAGGGTCTGGCCGGTGTACGTCCGCAGGGTCGCACCATTGCTGGCCATATCGATCCGAACAGTGTCGGACGAGTCCGCCATGATGACGCAGATTTGCTTGTGGACGCCGACAATCGGAGCCCCAATGGTGAAGGTCTGGGCACCAGCGGCCGAAGACTTCGTTACGACAGAAACGCCGTAGGGCTTCAGGTCGGCCGTGGTCGTGCCGTCCTCGATGAACCCCTTGACGTAGCAGCCAGCAGTGGAGAAGTCGATCACGCCACCAGGCAGACCCTCGATGGTCCCACCGATTTTCCAGTGGGCTCCACCATGAGTCTTGTAGTTGCCGCCCGTCGATTGATTAAAAGTCGCGTCAGCAGCCATGCCGTGGCTCCTTACCGTTTATGCCGCTGGTTGCGGCTGGTGTTGTTCGTATCAATGGCCAACTCGCGGGCAATGAGGGACCGCTCTCGTTCTTCGAGAGCCATCTCTTTCGCTTTGAGCGAGAGTGCCAACGCTTCGAGGTCTACCTTGACCGCTCGCGTAGCCGGGAGCGTCGTCCGTGACGCAGCCCGGCACGCGATGAGGCTTTCCGCCTGGGGCTGGGGCAAATCCACCCGGTCGTCCTTGCAAAAGGAGCCGAACGGTCCAGCCATAGGCGTATTCAGTTGCACAATCACGAGTCAGTCCTCTTAGGTGGTGCCGACAACCGAGACTTCGGCGACCAGCATGCTGGTGCTGTCGTTCGTCACCGGCACGTCATGAGCGCCGTACTTGTAGACCAGCACCCCACCATGCGCGCCGTTCGCGCCGTTGCGATGCAGGCCAACCTTCACGTAGCGGGTCAGCGGCTTGTACACGTCGATGGCCAGCAGGCCGTCAGCCAAGCCTGTGGTCGTTACCACGCTCGCGCCGGTCAGTGTGGTGTAGTTGCCACCGCTGGCGGTCGAGCCCGAGACATAGAGGGTGAACAGGGCATCGCCGGTGGTGTTCCCGCAGATGCCGAAGCAGCGAATCCCCTCGAAGCCCGCCATATCGACAGCGGCCGAGAGAGAGTTCAGGGTGGTGTTGGCAGTGCTGGGCTTAATCAGCAACTGCGCGGCGTGCATTTTGCTTGCCTGAGGCATGGTTACTTCTCCTGTGTGTGTGAATCGCCAGAACTAGGCGAGAGTGACGCGGACGAAAGCCTCTTCGAGGACAGGCATGCCGTCCGTTTCCATCCGGCCGATGAGGCCGATCTGGTTGGTGCCCGCGTACAGCTCGTCCAGCCGCTGGATTTCCATCCGCATCGCGTCGGCGATCCAGTAGTGGCGGAAGTCGCCGATGATGCCGACGTACAACCCCTGGGTCATGGTGTTGGGGGCGTACTCGCTCATCATGTAGGGCACGCCGAGGATCGTGTCCGGCTTGTCCGACAGGCCCTGGGTCCAGAGGTACTGGCCTTCGCCGTCCTTCAGCTTGCGGATGTCACGAACAACCGTGCGGTTGAAGATCCACCGCAGGCTCGGGCTCGCCTGGTACTGAGCCTTGAGGGCGAACTTGGCATTAATGAGCCCGTCCGCGCTAACGGCGGTCGTGCTGTTGCCGGTGCTCACGTCCTGGCCGGTCGAGATACCGGCATTCGAGGCGGTGAAGACACCCAGCGGCTGCTGAGCGCCCGAGCCGGTGAGGAAAGCCTTCTCTTCGCTGATGCCGAACTTGAAGGCCAACTGCTCGCGAACCAGAGCCTCGACGGGAATCGCGCTCTTGCGGAGCAGCGTCTTCGAGATCTTGATGAGCTTGCCCAGCGGATGGGGGTGCAAGGCTCGCTTGCCGGTCGCCATCGTGGAGTCTTCGCCACCGATCGCGATTTCGCTGGTCCAGTCGGCGTCGGCCGGGCGAGCGTCCAGGGTGGGAACACCCAGGGACTCGGCGTCCATGACGGGGATGACGCGGGCCAACTGGCGGATGAACACCAGATCCTTGACCTGCTCAATCAGCTCTCGCTGGAACTGCTCGGGGGCAACCATCGTGCCACCCGAAGAGGCCAGGTCAACCTGGAGGGCAGCACGGGCGGGGCCAGACAGTGCACCCACACCGCTCATCAGGCCGAGGCGGAAGTCCGCCAGCAATTGGGCGTCCTTCGGGGCCAGATGGCTCAGGCTCGCAACCGGGGCGGCAGCGTTGCCGCCGCTGAGGTTGGTCTTCGCGCCACTCGACTGCTTGAGTGCGTCGATCGCGGATTGCGATTTGGCACGGCGGGCCAGGTCGCCTTCGATGCCTTGAATCTGCTCGCTGAGCAGGTCCAGATCGGCGTTCATCTTGTCCCAGGTCTCACGCTCTTCGTTGCTCAAGGGACGCTTTTCGGCGTCGGCCTTGTCGCAGATGGCGTTCATCTGGGCCGGAATGCCCGCACGCTCTTCCTTGAGTTCCTGAATGCTCTTCATGAGTCCTACTCCCTGTTGGGCCGGACTCAAAAGCAAAACGCCCGCGCGCTATGCCGACTCCGGCCAGTGTTGAAACTGGCAAGTAGTCGGAAGGCGCATGGGCGCTTTCAGGCACTACCGATTTGGAAGCTAGGCTTTGAGCATGGGCTCTTGGCTTCGCGTCACGTGTAAGTTGTCTACTGAGATATTAGCTTGTGGAGTGGCAAACTGTGCCACGGTTGTCACGTCTTGACGTGCGGAGAAATTCATCCGGCACGTACTGCTGTTGGGTCTCTTTGCAATCCACGCATTTCAGGTAACGAATGTGCTTGCCGCCCTTCTTGTCGGTCCAGTACACATCCGTCTGGCCTCCGCATTTCTTGCACTGCCTCATCGGCCTACCCTCCCGGTCGTGCTCGAAGCGTGTACTCGTCCGATTCCATCGCGCCTTGCATGCGGGAAATGTTCCGCCGCGTGTCTTCCAGTTCCCGCAGTAGCCGCCGCTCTTGAGCGACCAACGTATTCATCCGGTTACTCAACTCTTGCAGCCGAGCCTGGTGCCAGACGTAGCGGTCCCCCTTGTGGGACTGGTAGGCGTAGAGCTGTTGTGCCTTCAGCAAGTCAGACTGGGGAGGGATGTTTACCTTAATCCCCATGCCCTGCGCGAGCCCGATGAAGTACTCGCAGCTCGGCCGCTGGTGCTCGTACTCGCCGTTGCGCCCGGTCGCCGGGTCAGACTGCGCCATGTCCACGCCAAAGAGGCCGATCTCCGAGCAGCCTTCCAACATGGCCAGGGCCAGCATCCACGATACGCTGTTCGTGAAGTACGGATGGAACTCTTCCAGCAGTTTCGCGAACGGGAAGATGTTCGCGTCCGGTAGGTCTTCGTGCGGGGCGTGAATCCAGACCATCTTCTGGTTCTTGGCCAGCCAGTCGGTGTATTCCTTCTTCCAGCGGTGCTTGCCGGTTTCGTAGTCGTGGATCTCGAAGGAGCGGGTCAGGCGTGGCACGTATCGCCAGCAGTCCGACAGCCCCCAGATTTCCCAGGATTCGTCGTCGTAGGGGGCCAGCATCATGGACGACGTGGCCTTGCCGACGATGGCGATCTTGCGGGGTGGCTTCTCGGCGGGCTTGCTGTCGATGGCCGCCTGCTCATTACTGGCAGAGTCGTTTCGTTCCGTCACTTCAACCCTCCTTGAGATAGAACCACGTATGGAACATGCTCGGCCCAATACACCACGGGCGTTTCAAAACATGATTCGTCCAGGCGGACGGAATCATTCCGTACCCAGCCGACTTCAACGCGGGCCACATATCCTTGACCGAGGTGCATCGTAAATCGACCAGGATATTCTTGGGCCGTATCTGATGCTCCACCAAGTCGCGCGCATCCGTGCAGATGTATTGTGAGCCATCGCCCGCGTCGTTCGCTGGTCCGTCCACGTAGAGCAAGTCGAGCGAGCCGCCTTCCACCAGCATGGAGACTGCGGCCGGTAGCGTCTGGCGATATCTTCCAGCCAGAAGGCCAGCTCCAGCAGCTTCAGCGGGTAGGTGATATCGCCCAACCCGCCCGCTTGCTGGCGTTCGGCAACGAAGGCGTGAACGTCCGGCAGTAGCTTCGGGAATAGCTCCGCAGCCGCTTCGTAGGCGGCGTGCGCGGCTGCCGTGGCTAGGGCTTGGTGGTCGATCACGCCATCGGCTCCAAAGTGGCGTAGTCGTACCGGCCTTCAGCCGTCCTTCCGAGAGCAATCAATTGCGTCCGTTTCTCATTGGCGACCTTTACCGCTCGCTCTTCTTCATGTGTTGGGACTGACACATGGACAGACTTGACGTGTAGATATCCGCCGCTGCGGACAATCGTCTTATCGACCGAAATGGTAGCAAAGCCGCCTTCGGAATATCGAGCACTTAGAACGTCACCAGACTCAAGCGACAGTACGACATGGCAATGGGACACTGGCGGATCTGACATGTCGTCCAAGCTGAACTCTTCAATCCGATAGCCAGATGGGTAGTCCGCGTTTGTGTCTCGTCGATCCTTGGAAACCATCTCATTTGTGGGCAATGCACTAAGCCACTGTTCAGCAAGCCCCCTGGTACTGAAGGCGCGGCAAATTCCGTAATCCGAATACTCTCCGCGAGTGACTACATAGATTGTCGTCATGCGTTTTCCTTCCACCATTCGATGAGCTTGTCGGCCAAGATAAGTTCCGTCTTGGCTTGGGACTCGTAGGTACAGCCGCCGAGGTGGGGAGTGACGATGACATTGCCGATGTCGGGCGGGATGTTTTTCACCTCGCGCACTTGCATGCCAGTGTCTAGCACAATGGTCCCGCAGTGGGTCGAGTCTCGCTGAATCTTCTCCCAGTCTGCCCGCATTCGTTGACGTTGTTCCGGCGACAGGTCGTAGTGCGTGACGATTGCCCGCTGGTGCTCATCTGCCAGAACGTCCAAGGCAGCGCCGCCAACATGGCCAGCACGCAAGGCATTCCACAGGACTGTCTCGTCTACCAGTTCCCCTCTCGCTGTATTCACGAACACCGCCCCCACCTTCAGGCTCTCGAAGAACGCCTGCCCGTACTTCCCCCGCTTGCTCGGCTCGTAGTTCTCATGCAGGCACACGATGTCCGCGTCGCCTACGATCCTTGCCGTGCCTTCGTCCGACCAGCTTCCGGCGCACTGCACGCCGAACGCTTGCAATAACTGCATCACCTGATTGCCGACTCGCCCGCAGCCGATGACGGCAGCCTTCTTGCCGCGTAGTTCCGTGCCGCGAAACTTGTCTCGGTCCCAGCCGCCTTCGCGAACGTGCTCGACTGCCGCTGGGATCTTGCGGAGCAAGGCGAGAATCAAGCCGATGGTATGCTCTGCCGTGGCCCACACGTCGGTAAGGTCCGAGCCTTGAAGGGACAGGACCGTGATGCCGCGAGCTTTGGCCGCGTCCAGGTCGATGTGGGTCAGGCCAGTCGTGGGCGTGGCGATAACGCGACAGCCAGCGGGTATCTTGTCGGAACTGATGTATTCATTCAGCCCGCACCAGAGAATCGATGGCGACCAACTAGGGTGCATCGCCGCCATCGAGAGCCCATACACCGTCAGCTTGTAGGCCGTGGCATGAAGCATCTCGCCGCCAATAACTTGAACGACAGTCTTCATCAGCCCCTCGCTTTCATCAGGGCCTCGACAATCAACAGGTCCGTAGCATCGTCCACGTTCCAAGCCTCGCTCTTGTCCAGGAAGAACGGCAAGCACCGCTCGCCCTTTAGTGAGCCCGCCAGGATCGTCTCCAGTTTGCTCAGGTAGACTTCCCCAGTCCGAACGAAGAACCGCTCCAAGGTCTGACGCGGTTGGCCTTCCATGCCTTCCGCGAACGGAGGATCGAACATCGTGCCATCCGTGGCGAGCTGCTTCATGCGCGCCGGATGCCGCTCCCCTACGTCTGTGAATGAGATAACTGAATCGTGGCCCCCGTCTTCCAGCAGACAGCAGGCGTTGTCGATCATCGTTGCCGTCCGCAGGGGGTTGGTGGGTTGGAGGGTGAAGATCGCGTCGAACTTCTGAACCTGGGGATGGAATTGTAGAACATCGATGGTCCGCGCCGTATCCGATGCCAAGTGCGCCGGTCGCCAAAGTACTTCGATCCCTTGGCCAGTAACGTAATCCGCGATCTGCTCGCAGTCGGTCGAGACGTAGAGTGCATCGAGCGATGACCGCTTGGCTTCCTTGATGGTCCAGTAGATTAAAGGCTTGCCGTTGCAGGGCGCGAGGTTCTTCACCTGCTTGCTCTTGGTTCCGTCCGCTTGCGTAAGGAACGAACGACGGGCAGGAATCAGGCCGACGACTTTCATTCCGGCACCGTCGGCTTGGCCGCAAGGATCTCTGCCGCCTTAGACCAGATAGCCTGCGGGTCGCACCAGCCAGCCGCAATCAGGGCACGGGCCAACTCGTCCAATTCACAACTTGTGGCCAAGTCTTTTTGCTGATGGAACAGGTCGTCGATCACGGACTTGAATCTAAGCAACTTCTCCTGCATATCTTCTCGAAACGTTGCCGAGCACCTTTTGAAGTGATCGTCGTTAGCCGTCTTGACGGACTGCCAGTGCTTGTCGATGGATGCCCGCAGTTCCTCCTCGATACTGCGGAACTGCTGCCGCTCGCCATCTTCCCAGGGGTTCACTTCTTCGTCGCTCATCCCTTCTCCTTAATCAGGTCGGCCATCCACCCCTCGAACAGAGACGCATTAGGCTTCAAGCAGTGTCCGCCCAACTTGCCCGGCGTGTACTTGTACTGCGGCCGGGCGAAGTGTGCCTGGTCGAGCTTCGCATAGCCCGCGTTGTAGTGCTCGTTCCAGCCGTAGACCTCGCTGAAGTCTGCGCCGGACTCCTCGCAGAGTCGATGAATCTCTTGCATCACCAGCACGCCTACGGCCGTTTGCGAGGTGCAGGCCAGCTTGGATAGCTCGGATGTTTCAGGGTTGGCCACTAGCACAGCGTAGATCCCAGCCGCTCGCAGGTAGTCCACCGCGTCGACGCCTGCCGATTCGTTGCAGGCCCCGACGTACTTGGTGAAGGTGCGGATGCCGGGGGCGAGGTTCGGATGGCGACCGTGTATTGGGGAGTGAACGGCAGACGCCGGGGGGAGGAAATTGGCGAGCACTTCATTGATGCCGCGCGTGGTTCCGGTTGGCACGGTCGCGTGAACGAGAACCAATCTCGCGTCACAAGATGCCGCGTACTGGACAACGCTGTGCTTAAACCCCTGCGAGAACGGAAAGCAAACGTGGAGAACGTCGACCATCGGCACAGGCTTGGGGCCGTCTGCGGCATCGTAGGTTAAGCATTCGTGGACTGGCGAAAGCACTTCATGCAGCGCCCGCCCCACTTCTCCCATTCCGACAATCAGGCTCTTCACGCTGCGGCCCTCCCAAGATTGGCCAGTGCTGCCACGATCCGCTCCGAGATTCCCGGCTTTCCATACAGGTCCGATGCGGGATAACGGCCGTGCGAGATTTGCCATTCGATGGCATCGCGGATTGCCTGTCGCTCACATACAACTCGCATGACGTTATCCCCGCACTCCCGCCCGTCTTGCCGGTCGCCTACTAGGACGACAGGCGCGCCCGTGTGGGCCGAGTCGCGCACGAAGCCGGATGAGTTGCCCACCGCAACGGCACAGCCCGCCAGCCGCCGCGAGAACTCTTCAGGCGTCAGACTAACCTGGACGAATCCATAGGCACGGCACACGTCCACGATGGCGTCCCTGCCCGCGTCCCCGTTCGTAGACAGGACCGTTGCGCCAGATGGTACAGCCGCGAAGAACTCTTCTGCCTCCTGGCGGGAAGTCTCGCAGTGCAACGTGTTCGCGTGCAGACAGGCCAAGACTTCGCCAGTCTGCGGGGCGGCTTGGACCAGATCGACCGATGGGCAGCCTACCGCCAAGATGTTCTCCCGCGAGATGCCCGCCCGCATCAGGGCGTTGGCGGCTTCCGGTGTAGCCGGTACGTGCCAGTGACTCATAAACGAGATGCACCAGCGATGCCACTGGTCGTTCGTGCTGCTGGTCTCGCCGCCTTGAAGATGGACGAGTTGCGAGCCGCTGTACCTCGCAGCCGTGGCAGCCGCGAACGCTTCGCTCCGGTCGCCGATCAGGACCGTGTAGTCGGGGCGCAATGCGTTGAAAGCATGGCTGTAGAGGATCTCACCCAGGCCAACGGACAAGGCCGTCTCGTGCAGCCCGTCACCAGAGACGACATGCGAGACGCGATGGACTTTGTAGCCCTGAGATTCCAGAGAGTCGGCCACACCAGACACAAGCGTGCTGCCACCGCAGACCACCGAGAGGTCGAACAGGTCCGACTTGCGGAACTCTTCCAGAAGGGGCTGCAACCGCCCGAGATTTGCGCGGTCGATAACGACCACGCTTACTGACCTTCGCATCCGTGCCTCGTAAGTTTGGGAAGAACCTACCGTGGCCTCTTAGTGTACATGATACACACAGCCAGCCACACTTTCAAGCCTGCACTTGAGTCCGTTACCAGTCTAGACTTGCGACCGATACAGAAATTCTTTCCAGATTTATTTTGACTCCGCTTGCCGTCTCTGTATAATACACCCGTCAGACGCAAGTAACCTCAGGGTGAACCGGCTGGCCGGTCAGCAGACGACGGGCAGTTCTGCTAGGGACGCCAAACCTGAACTAAAGCTAGCCCGCCGGAGCGAAATGCCGGAACACGAGAGAGCCCCGCAAGGGGCTCTAAGTGTTTCTAGACAAACACAAGCCATACCCTTCCGGACCATGCCGCACCCCAACACGCCACTGCATAGCCAACCATGTCTGTCAGCGATTGTTTTAAAGTCCACACCATATCGCACCACGCCACACCTCGCCCCGCCCATCCATGCCCTGCCAGACCTCGCCCTGCCTTTGCCCGCCGTTCCCCGCCTCGCCGGACCGTGCTACTACATCACTTCAAACTGCTCGATGACGAATCGCCCGTAGGTCGGCCGGAAGTCGCCCACGCCAATCAGGCGTCCGGCATTCGTTAACACCTCTTGGAGTGTGTCGCGAGAGATGTACTCGGGCAGGTTCACCAGCAAGTGAAACTCTGCCTTCCAGCCCTCGCGGATTGCGGGGCGAATGCGAGTGATGCCAGCCCGTTGGACCTGGACGCGGCAGGCATGTTCATAGTCCCACTCGGTCTTGCCGAGCGGCGCGAGCGTTGTCAGTGACAGAACGCCAGCCTTGTACAGGTCCATCGCGGACTTACGCGGCGACCTAGGATCTTGCTTGAACTTCGCGGCGTGAATCACAGCCTGACGCACGTACTCGCCCGGCAGGCAAAGAACCCCGTCGCCATCTCGATAGACGTAACTCTCCACGTTGTCGGTTTTCTTCTCCTTTGAGCCCTTCGCCGCTGCGGCCTTGCCTGCCACAGCCTCGACGTTCCAGCGATGGAACAGCATGTCCGCAACGCCGCGAAGCGTCACGATTGCAGTCCAAGGCATCCCCTGCTCAATCGCTCGCTGGCCGCCGTTCGTCGGGGCTTCGCCACCAATCGCACCAGCCAGCCGTCCATTGCTCTTTGCAGTAATCACTTCAGACTCCTTTGGGAAGAAAAGGAAACCTCACCACGCCAGACCGAAGCACGCCCAGCCTAGCCATTCCTGGCCGGGACAAACCCCACCATGCCTTGCCTCACCAGACCGGACCCAGCCGGGCCTAGACTCACACAATCCGTGCCTTACGTTTGTACATTACCCATGAACGTGGTATCCTGCAAGTGGGTAATATCCAGATTCTTGGTATAGCCAACGATCTGGGGGCACGTAATCTTTGAGGAATGACAGTGAACGAGACAATTCGAGAGAAGCTGCGAGCGGTTCACAAGGCTGGCGTGTCCCTGTATTCAATCGCGAAAGCGTGCGATATGAAGTGGGACACCCTGAAGCGGTTCCTCGACGGGGACAATCTGCGAGGCAATCACCTCGACGCCCTGGCAGAACACCTCAGTTTGGAAGTCAGAGAGAAGCGGAAGCCTCGCGGCGGAACAAAGTCCGCATAGCCTCAATCTCTGATCGCCTAGCGTATTCGTTCTTGTCGAGCGGCTTCATGCGAGACACCCAACGCGAAGCCTCGACCAGTTCCGCAAGATCCTCCGGGGTCAAGCTCGCTGGCACATCCGGCCCAAAGGCAAACTTTGACAGGCAGAGGTGAACCTCCAAGAGGTTCGCCCCCTGGTAAGCCGCCAAGATGCCCGGCCAAATCATGCCGCTATGATCCGACAACCCGACTTGGCATTCGTATCTCTGGCGAATCTGAGCCATCACGTTGAGCCCGATGTTCTCCGGCTCCGTGGGGTAGCTGCTGGAGCATTGCAAGATGGTGAGCGGCCCCGCCAGTTCAAGGGCTGCGGCCTCGACAGCGGCGTCTAACTCGGCCCATCCGCTCATGCCGGACGAGATGATGAGCGGCTTCCTGGTCTTGGCCATTGCCCTGATGAGCTGATGGTCCGATGTTTGGGCCGCGCCAATTTTCCAGAAGTCAACGCCCACCCGGTTCATCTGGTCGAACGCATCCATCGAGAAGCACGAAACGCCAAACTCTAGGCCGACCTGATTGGCATGCTCGCGTAGTTCCCGCCACTGCTTCGGGGTAAAGGCGATCCGGCTCCAGTAGTCGCGGCGCGAAGCATCCTGTGGGAAGTAGGTGCCTGGCCGAAACTCGGAGACCGGATCGCCGTAGTGACATTGGAACTTCACGCCATCAGCGGCAGCAGCAATCGCCGCGTCGATGAAGGCGTGAGCGGTTCCTAAGCTGCCGTCGTGCGCGTTGGCAATCTCGGCGATGATCTTCATTCGCGTTCCTTCAGGGCCAGTTTGCGACGAAGCAGGTCGGGGTCGCCAGCATTTGATGAACTGTCATTGTGAGTGGCATCAATTTCGGTCGCATGCCGCTCATTCATCTTGTCAAGTTCAGCACCTTGCCTATCGTAAAGCCTTTGCTTCTCCTCTCGCTGTCGATCATCCAAAGCGTCCAGGATTGCGTCGCGGTCGGCATCCTGCCGCTTCTCAAGTTCCTGTTGCTCTGAAATATGCCGATCACTCGTCTCTCCGTGGGCCGCCTCGAAAGCCGCCTCTCGCCTGCCGTTCTCCTCATACCTTGCCTGCTGCTCTGGAGAACCATCCACCTCGCCATCTGGCCGGCTGATATCATGGAACTGAGGATCACTTTCTAGTTTCGCTTGCTCTTTTGCATGCCTCTTGTCGAGCTCCTTTTGCTCGGCCGCGAACTTCTTGTCGAGATCCTTTTCGGTAGCGGTCACTTCCTTTTCGTGCTGCTTCTCTAGTGCCTTCACCTCTTTTTCGTGCCGCTTACCAATATCCTTCTCTTCCGCAGCCTGTCGCTTTTCCAAGTCGGCAGATGTTTCCTGTGGCCCCCCGCCGCCACCGCTGCCAAAGCGCCCGCTCTCATCTCTTTCCTGGTCTTCGCTATACGCGAAAGGGGCGAACTGAAACGCCAGTCGCGCCCCCTTTCTCCTTCATGGATAGCTTCCTTCTGAGCAAATCCGGATCTCCGCCGGCTGCTTTCTCGGGATCGGTCGTGAAGTGCAGCCAGCCGTCCTTTTGGCCGGCGTAGTATTCCTTCCGCTCTTCCATCTCAGCGACGAACAAACTCTCCGCCGCAGCGTGCCACTCGGCTTGCACATCCGCGTCAGCCGCCGCTCGCCGCGTGTAGCTAACCGGCGTGCCGCCCATGAGTTCCTTCAACACCTTCTCCGCGTTGCCAATCCCGTCGATCATCCCCCGCGACAACGCATCCTTGTCGCCGAACATGCGACCCTGGCCGAACTCTTTCCGCACGGTCGAGACGTTGACCCCCCGGTTCCGGGCCACGTCCGATTCGAACTCGGCACCCATCGCGTCGACTCGGCTCTGCATGTGCAGTCTGGTTTCCTCTGATAGTGGTCCAAGTTCCGAGCCCTCCAGTTTGTTCTCGCCGTAAGAGATGATGGACACCTGGACACCCTGCAACTCCAGGGCCTTCGACATATCCTGGTGGGCCATCCACACGCCGACCGAGCCAGCCTCAGCACCGGGAGCCAAGATGAACTTGGAAGCGGCAGACGCGACCCAGTAGGCCGCAGACCCCACCGAGCCGTTGCCGAACGCGATGATGGGCTTTTGGCTGCGAGCGTCGTAGATCCGCTTGGCCAACTGCGGCGTGTAGTACACCGCTCCGCCAGGGGAATCGACATCGAGCATGATGCCCTTGATCCCAGGATTCTTGACGGCTTCCCTAAAGTAGGCGTCGAATCTCATGGTGCTCACAGTGCCCATGTCCCCACGCGGGGTCATCGCGCCAATCAGCGGCATGATCGCCACGCCGTTGGAAACCTTGGGAGCTTCCGGTGGGTCGAACGAAAAGCCCGCCATGAACCGTTCAGCACGGTCAGCCAGGATCGGCAACGCCTCCCGCTGCATCGCCCAGAAATTCGACATCCCGAACAGAGACGCATAAGCACGGTTAGACATGAGCCACCTCCTTGTGGATATTTGCCCGCTCTGCCCAACCGGCTACGAGCGCGTCGACTGCCGCTTCAAACTTGTCTGGCTTGGCATCCGATGCCGCCAGAAGTAGATCGTAGGACTCTTTGCAGTGGGCCTTGCAGATAGCCGGTACGTCACAGGGCTGGCCAAGAGCAATCAGCACATTGCCGGGGTGCTCGAGCGCCGCGACCATCGCCTGCTCATGTCGGCCGTAGAACTCGTCCAGCCAGGGGAACCACTTGCCGGATTTCTTAGCGGCTGATCGCGCAGCGTTCTGTTCGACGCGGACCATGCGGGAGAAGGCGTCGGAGAAACAGGATTGCGCGGCACTAGATGCCTTGGCCCCAGAAGACTTTCGCTCCCGCTTTCTACTGGCATCTTCCTCAGCCCGCTTATCTTCAATCTGCCTTCGCTCTTCCGAGTGCCGCTCTTCGAGCTTCTCCATCGCGTACTCGGGCGGAGTCATCCCGGAATCGTTTTGCTCTTGAGAGAGCGTTAGGCCACTGGCGGCCGCGCCGGCCTTCTCTGCCCTTTCGTGCGCCACGTCCTCAGGCTCTCCTCCCATCTTCTGATTCACAGCCTCGTTGATTGCCTTATCTTCGGCCTCATCAGGCTCTCGTCCGTTCTCTCGAACGAAGTCCTTGATGCCCTGTTCGTAGTGACGGTCGGCCTCTCGCTCAGTTCGGGAGTATTCCTTCTTATACGCCTTGTCATATTCTCGCCCCTGGCGTTTGACTTCCTTCTTCTCAGTGGATTGCCTTTGACGAATCGCCTTATCTTCCTGCTTGCGAGACTCGCGGACCTCTGAATCGCTTTTCTTATCAGTCGATTCATCTGAGTTGCCGTCTTCAGAATCACCACCGCCGCCACCGCCCTCGCCAAACCGTCCGCCCTCGTCTCGCGGCTGGTCATCCGAGTACGCCTTCGCTCTGCCTTCTACCGGCTTAGCCGCCCCTTCGCTTAGAGGCATCTCGGGGTCTTCAGCGTCATCGACGACAGGCTCCGGCTCGGGCTCTTTACCTACTTCAACGAGGTTGGCAGGTGCATAGAACTTCTGGCCAAGTCCGTTTGGCAACGGGTCTCTGTCTTCGCTGGCACGCACTTCATCCTGATTGATGAAGCCATTCATGAAGTTGATTTGGTTTGACATGGCGCGAGATTGCATGTCACCTCGCTGCCATTCGTCATAATCAAAATAAACGTAGTAGCCTTGCCTACGCTCGTCCTCCGTCAACAGCTTCCTGTCCAGTTCGTCCTGCCACGGGTTGATAAGCGGCCTCAGCGTGGTCTGCACAAAACTCCGACCTTGGTGCTCAATGTTCGAGAACGTCGCCCGCTCCAAATCTCCGATCATGTGGGGAGGAACGCCGTACCAGCGTGCAACCTCCGTCGCGTTAAATTTGCGAGTCTCAAGGAACTGCGCGTCTGCGTTGTTCACAGAGAGCGCAGTAAGCGTCATGCCTTCCCAAAGGACGGCCGTCTTGCCAGCGTTGTTTGTCCCGCCGTAGAGCTGCTGCCACTCTTCCCGCAAATTGGCGCGAGCGTCCTTGCTCATGTTGCGCGGGTGGCTCAACACAGTGCGGGGGACGGCACCATTGGCAAACGTGTAGCCCGCGTGTCGCTCCGCCTGCATGCCAGCGCCGATTGTCTCCCGAGCGTGGGCGATGATGCCCATGCCGGAGATGCCGTCAAGAGACGGAGCGCATGCGACATGCAAGACATCTTCCTTCGCCAGCAACACAGCACGTCCACCGTCGAGATGGACTAGATACGTCAATTCATTGCCAGACCTTTTCACTTGAACCCTGGACGAGTGAATCGGCCAGAGCGCAATAGGACGGCCGGAGCCATCTCGTTCGATCTCCGAGAACGAATTGCCAGAGTTTACCTGCTGTACAATTCCCTGTCGGAAGAACGCTGAGCAAGACATGAGGCTGTTAGGGGCCTGATGGATAAGCCAATGGACGGGATGCTGGCTCGCCACCTTCTTGCCGCCAGAACCGACCTTGCGATTCTGATCACCAAGCATCAACCGGCACGGAAGGTCGCCGCCGCTGGTGGCGAGGATTCGCGTGCAGGCGAAGACAGGCGAGTAGTCGTAAGCGTTCTCTTCCGTGACCGCGATCCCTGAGGCACTGGCATTTCCGCCAATCCAGCCAAGCACACCGGCCGCTGGATGTCCCAACGTCTGCACCGTCGCAGCACTCGGGCGGCTCATCCAATCCAACGCTCGCGAAGTCCATTTCACGATGTTGCTCATCTATGCCGCCCTCCAAGAATCCCAAGAACAAACGAGACCGCACCCACCACAAGGACCGACGTAGGATCTGGACGCTCCCAGACCGAGTAGGCCATCGCCGTTGCTCCGCCAAGAATCAACCCATCCATGAGTATCGAGCGAATCACAGTGCGAAGTTCCCTTTGTGGTCGTAGACGCTCTTAGCGCTAATGTCGTGCAGCATGCTCAAAGCCATGAGCGTTGCCACCATTCCGTCGATCTTCTTAATGTCGCCGTTCTGCGGCTTAACAAGAATCGAGCCCTTCGAGGTCATGCCGGTCGTCTTCTTGCAGACGTGTCCAGCCTGCCAGGTCAACACCGGGTTGCCGTTGTGGTGGGCCTTGCCCGCGATCACCAGCCGCTCGAACTCTTCGATGATGGGCGTGTAGTTATCCACCGTTTGCAGGAAGGCTACCCGCTCGATGCCAGTACCCTCTTCAAGCAAGACACCGCTCGATCCGTACAGGCCATCGCTCAACGCCTGGGTTGTTTCTTCTGCGAAACGATGGTCATAGACCAGCTTCGAGATACGGAACTTGTCGGCCCATTCGTGGAACTTGGCGCGAATCGCCCCGTAGTCGATCACTGCCCCTTGAGTTAGCGTCAGGACTCCAGCCTTCTCCCACTCGCGGAATGGGGCTAGGTGCTTGTTCTCGTGGGCGTATTTCTCGGGAAGCCAGAAGTGGGCCAGGATGCGAATTGCCTCATCCTCTTCCGCGTCAGGGAACACCAGCACCAGCGCCGACATATCCCGCGTTTTGGAAAGGTCCAGGCCAGCAATGCACGCTTCGCCATCGAGGTCTTGTTCGGTGTAGGTCTTGCGGCACTTGTCCCAGTCGCCACCCTTCAGCCAGGGATTCGACGCCCGCTGCCAGACGTTCAGACGATACATCTTGAAGGTGGATAGTTTGTCAATTGAGTGCTTCGAGCTGTGGTAGTCGGCCAGGAACTCGCCCTCGCGGATGATGCGGCCCCAGCTTGGGTTGGCAGACTTGCCGAGTTCCAGGATGTTCTTCTCCAGTTCCTCGTCCGTCACCTCTTGCGGCGCGGCGTACTCTTGAAAGAGGAACTGCTCGTCCTCAATCTCGCCCTTAGCAACGGACGCCCCATAGTCCCGCTGCTCTTTCCCGTATCCATCCGGGTTGCTACCAGCCGTTGACACCTCGATCTGGAAGGGCTCCGAGCGCGAGATGCCAGCACCCTTCAGAACACCCGCCAGCCGCCTATCGACGACGTGCGTTTCGTCGATCATCACAGACCCATTCAAGCCTTCCTGGCTGTTCACGTTGTCGCCAGCCACGACCTTGTAGAACGACCTGGTGGGCAAGTGCGTGATCTGTCCCGTGGACTTATTGACGCTGCACTCCGAGGAAAGCTCGGGGGACATCCGAATCATTTCCATCGCGTGCGTGTGCGAGATCATGGCCTGCTTGCCATCCTTCGCCGCGCTGTAGACCTTCTGGCCTTGCTCGCCATCACCACACAACAGGTACAACCCCCATGCCGCCAGCGAGGGACTTTTAGCATTTTTTTTCGGAAGCCAGATACCAGCCTTGCGGAACCGGCGAACCTCACGCTTCCAGTCGGGCGAGAACTTCACCCACCCAAAGAGCCGCATCGTGACTTCGTACTGCCAGTCACCAAGCTCCATCTTGCGGCCGGCGTACTCGCCTTCGTACAGGTGGCAGTACGTTTGAATCCAATCAACGACGTCCTGCCCGCGCCCTTCGTCGAAACGACAGCCATTCGCCGCCGCTCGTTCGTCGGACGCATTCCTGATCCAGCGTTTGGTAACTTCGTCAATCACGCACGACTCCGAGACTTAACCGCAGACTTCGTGGGGCCACTGCTCGGCATCTTGCCCGAGCTGCCTGGTGTCATGCCCATCTCAGTCAGATACAACTTGCACTTCGCATCCCAGTCCTTCATGTCCTTCAAGGCGGGGTGCGCGACGATGAAACCCTTCTCGGTTTGGAAGAACCGCTTGTCACCGAGACCATCGACAACCCGCTTCGCCATCTCGTACTGCTCAGCCGCCATGCAAAATCGCTTCAAGCACTCCAAGTACCTGGGCTGCAAGAGCCCATGCGACTTGAGGATGTCTCCCTTCTCAATCCATTCGAGCTGGCCAAAGTCGGACAAGTCAGTCGGGGGATCGGGAACGTCAGTCAGCACCTCGGCCGCAGGCGAAACCTTGTGCCGATCCTTGCGAAAGGTGCCATCCAGCACTCGCAATTCAGTGGGTTTTGTGGGTGGTGCCATAAACATTGCTCAACACAGTAAGAACTACAGCCCTAAAACCGCCTCAAAAAATGTTCGGCGCGCCGGCGGGGCCCCAAATTGCCCTAAACCCTTGGTGTGATATGCCAAAAAATCGGTACGGGCACGCAGCGTTCT
>Ga0181352_1000018_pt1 | contig 62529 bp, 123 predicted proteins | sample Fa13VDMLBSN_FD_130103 | JGI IMG/M metagenome (GOLD analysis project Ga0181352, IMG submission 130103) | Freshwater viral communities from Lake Michigan, USA - Fa13.VD.MLB.S.N | ecosystem: Environmental > Aquatic > Freshwater > Lake | place: USA: Michigan | collected 2013-09-23 | reverse complement strand
GAAACCGTGATCTATCAGGTGACCAACGCCGACGCAAAAGACTTTATCAAAGCGCTAAACGGCGACCCGAATTACTATTCTATCGAGGAGGTTGACTGATGACCGAACCAAAAGAGCCGAGCGAAGTAATTGCAAATATCTTTATGCAGCTTCTCCAGGATAACGGATACGCAATTGTCCACCAATCTGAACTGGAAAACATGCGGACTACTTTGGCGGAGGATGCTATTTACATTAAGCAATTGGAGGAGCGGTTGCCCTGGGAGGTAATAGATGACCCCTTTTCTTGGAATGGATTTGACGAATGAACCGGCTCGTAGAACAAATGCTGAACACGAAGAGCCGGAACGATCTGGAACTAGAAATCCTCGAACAAACTTTCGAACACGAAGCCAAGTGCCAGTCCAGTCATGAGGACAACCTTACCTGCTCTGTTAAGGTCGTTGCTACTAAGACGGTGGGTTGTCAACATCGAGATTTTCTGATTTGCGCGTCCTCATATCGGTGGAACATGGAGAGTCAGGCTGATCCTAATCGTGTGTGCGGCAACTGCGAAATTGATACGGCTGAGTGCTGGACAATCCGACCGATCTAAGGTAGGCTCTAGAACATGAACAGAAACGAAATCTCCGAAACTGGACCTGGTTGGGCTGTCACTGACTACGACGGAAACGTTAAGCCGGGACGTTGGATCAGCGATGATGACGCTCTGGAGTACGGTCTGGCGGGTCGATACTTGCTTTCAGGATATGATGTGGTTAAGGTGGAAGCATGAACGCCGCAGACGTGAATACGCTCGTAGCCAAAGCCCTAGAGCACGGGTACGGTCTGTGGGTGGATACAGACTACGGGGACGTAGACCTGTTCGGAGCAGAGCTTAGAGAAGCGTGGGACAACACCCTTCCTGGCGAGGGTTTCGAAGTGCTAGGCGTAATTACCGACGACGTAAGAAAGGAACTCTGATGCCCAGTACACATAACTTCCAGAATATGTACGAGGTTTACGAGATGATGGACGCATCTATAATGGTGGGGAAAAACCTGGCACTGGAGTTGCCCCTTAAGAAATACGGAACATGGCAGCTAACACTAAAGAAAGTGGAACCGAAAGAATGAACGTATTTCTCGAAGCATGCGAAGGGTACGCTTGCCCTCCCGGCAACAAAGTCCCCGCCTCTGAGGTCATTGTCAAGACCTTTACGGATACCCTCGCTACAACGGGCGGTACCGACATGACAGGCTGGGTTGTTGCAGGACTTCTCGCCGTAGCTACGGGACTGCTTTTCCTGTACAACCACATCACGCGAAAGGAGCGGCGGGACAATGACTGAATACACCCCGAGTACCGAAGATATCGAGGACGGCTATAAGTGGCTTGGTTGGGACGAAGAGTTTAAACCCCATGAGGTATCATCGGAAGAGTTCAAGCGCTGGCTCCAGAAGGTGAAGGCGGAAGCGTGGAACGAGGGCCAGCAGTCGGGAGCTAAGTGGGGCGTTCAAGACTGGAGAGACGAAGACCTGCCCTTTGACAACCCTTACGAAGCTAATGACTAGCCAAAGAAGTGACCTCGGAGCGCCGTTTGACGATCCTCACCCCAACTCAGATGATTACTGGGCTGATATGGTGAGGATCACTGTCTTTACCGTGGTTGTCGTTGTCCTGTGGGGCATTGCTTACGGGTTGACAGCACTTCTCAATTGGATTTTTTAAACCAATCTCCTTCTTGATCTTGCGGTCGAGAGGGATTTTTGGTATCCTGGGTACAACGAACCAACGAAGGGACTTACCGTGAGCATTACTAAGCTTGAAGATGCATTGAGTATCGAAGTCGGAGTATCCGATTGGGAGGGCCTGGGCGAGCTTCTGGCGCTTCAGAATTCGAACGATCAGGCATTTATGCTCGTTGGGTTCTGGAGTAACGTGAGGGACGATCAGGTGCCCTGGATTGCCAACTCCGGAGTATTCGGTAAGGCCAACGAATCCACCCGGGCAGAGGTGGCTGACTTCTACCGGGCTCTCGCAGACGCTATTGAGAAAGGTGGGCCGACACGATGACCATCGATCTTGAAGAAATAGCCATAGCGCTCGATATGTTCCCGGATTGGGATGAAACCATGCGCGCGGAGGTATATCACGCTATCGATGTGGCCCCTGTAAAGCCGCTTAAGAATTACGCTAAGGCGGAGAACTACTTTAAGGGTGAGGGATATGCGGCGTGGAACAGGATTCGAACATATGTTCTAGTATACAACTCAGGAGAACGCTGGGCCGTGACGTTGGATGAGGCGGCAGGGTACGAGTCCGCACCTACCAAGTCTGAAATTCTGGCGGCTCTGGAGCGCGGGGCGAGGATGATCCGGTGAACGCCAAGGCCGCATCCGCAATTAGGTTTGCCCTCGCACTCGCTGTCAAGGAACAGTTCGTTTTTGAAACTACGGAACGCTTTCCGATTACGGCTCACGCGGCTTCTATGCTGGATAGTGACAGGTGGATCACTCAGTCTGTTCCTCGAAGGTACCAAAATGTTGCTCGCCGTGCCCTGTGGAGAACCCGTCACAAACTCATGGGCCAGTCTCGGAGAGGGGTATAGAATGAGGGAGCTTCGCTTTGGACTATGGTACGGTGAGGCAGACGACTGCGCAGCGTGTGTTTTCGGTACCCCGCATGATGGGGATTGCCTGGGAGTAAATGTTCGGGGTGAGAAAGTGTTTGACTCGGGGATGACTTCTTGGTATGCTTCGAGTATGGAAACCATCGAAAGGAATCTACGATGAACGTTTGTGACTGTGACCTGGACTTTAACTGCGGTCAGCATGAAGCGGAGGACGCCCTTAGCTGGGGCCGTATGCTGGGGCTGACGCCTCTGCCTTACGATGCCTCTGCCGCGTATGACGTGGGGGATTTCAAGGGCCGCTTCTATGAGGGGTGGGATGCCGCGTGACCGACAATGATTGGCGAAACGCCAGGATCGAGGAAGTCTTCGAGGACGAATGGTACCGGCTTGACGGAGTGACGGAACCCGAGCGGCACCGCAGAGCCTTGAAGGTAGCTCTGGCCGTGTTCGAGAAGGCGCTTGGTGAAGCCACTGTCATCCCGACCGACGACGAGCGGGAAGAACTGGCCCTGCTCATCGACCCGAACGCACTCGAACTGCACGCCTACCCGTTCCCTCTCGACGCGGCCGACCGCGTGCTCGCTGCTGGCTTCCGTCGCACCGAGGTGCAGGGCGAACCGTCCGACGCGCAGGTCGAAGCGATCCGCGAGTTGGAGTCAGAGATCCCCGACGCCTACGTGCAGGACGACATGGACGGGCCGGTCATCATCCTCAGCGAGCAGGCCGCGAAGACCGCTCTCGCCGCTCTGCGTGATGCTCTTTCCCTTCGGGAAGGGGGTGTGCGATGAGTTGGCTAGTTTGGCCCCGTGAGGGAACGAATGTGAACATTCACGTCAGTTTCGGAAAAATTGCGCTCTCATCAGCGGATTCTAACTGGTATATGCGCTGGGAAAACTGAAAACACCTAAGGTTCGGGGCTTGCGCTTCGAGCCTTTTGTGTGTATCCTGAAGGTAACGAAAGGAAGATCATGCGACTCTCACCCTCTTACTACCCTGAGTACATCGAGTTCTCGTGCGACCACTGCGATGCCGAAGGTATCATTCCCGTGGACAGCATTGAGGGAGATGACGTGCGCGTTCTGTGCCCCACGTGCGATGAGCCGAAGTACATTAAGGTGATTGAAGACTAATGGCTAAGCTAGAGCCTTACGACTATCAGGCATGGGACCTGACGAGGCTTCGGTCTGCGGGGTACCGAGGTCTTCTGAACATGGGTACCGGCTCTGGTAAGACCGCTGAGACGCTGTTTGCAGTCCGCGAGTCCAACCCCACCACTACCCTTATCATCGCCCCTGAGCAGACGCACGAGTCCGCATGGCTTCCCACCATCCAGAACATCCTGGACACTGAGGGTCGGGTCATCGGCAATGGGAACAAGGCAAAGAAGCAAGCCCTCTTTGACATGGAGATGGGCTACGGCGGAATCTACCTTTGCACCCCGGAACTCTTCACCCGTGCCGATGTATCCGCTTGGAGTGGTGATTTCCTTGCTATCGATGAGAGCCACAAACTTTCAACCCCGAAGTCTAAGGGCCAGCGTAAGCTGTCGGGTTACCATGTCTCGGACGGTGAGCCTCTTGTGCGCAGGTTCGATGGACGACTTATGCTATCGGGGACGCCGCTCAGGAATCGCTTCGAACTTGCCTGGAGCTACGGAAGAGCGCTGTGGAACGAGCTTTACCGAAAAGGCGAACCGGGATACGACAATTTCTATATGTGGCAGTCCATGTACATGAGTTATCAGAACGTATATACCAATCAGCGTGACGCTAACGGACAGCCCAAGGTGGTCAAGCAGTACCTCTCGGAGATCAACCCCGGCCAGTGGCTGTCTGAAGCGCCTTGCGTGATTACGCATCTGAAGCGCGAGAACTGTTGCCCATATCATCCATCCGGGTACCTTAGGCTGGAAGCCCCGACTGTCAAGCGTGAGGTTATCAGCCTGCACCCGATTCAGAAGAAGGCCATTAAGGAACTCGAAACTCACTATATGACGTGGCTGGGAGATAACCCCATGGTCTGTGACCTGCCGTTGACGAAGGCTACCCGTATCCGCCAGTTGAGCTTGGGCGTACCTACCGTTACTTACGACGACCAGGAAAACGCGGAGGTTACTTTCGCTGCGGACTGCATCTCACCTTTCTATGACCGGCTGGAAGAATTCCTTACCGATGAAGTAGCCGACGAAAATGTCGTGGTCTTTGTAGATTCCGCAAAATTCGCCCGAATTGTTACCGACCGGCTAAACTCACGGGGCATTTCAGCTTTCGAATTCAGCGGTCAGACGAGGGCTACACGCCACGCTCAGGCGCAGGAGTTCGGGACCAAGTACCGCGTGCTGGTAGGAGTTCTCGCGGCCATTGCGGAGGGGTATGACGGCCTCCAGAAGGTGTCTAACACGGAGGTTTGGCTGTCCCGGTCCACCGATGAGACAATCAATGAACAGGCGGAGGGTCGGCTTTTCCGGATCGGACAGCACAAGCAAGTGCTCAGGCTCGAACTGGTTGACGATCTCGGATTGGCCGAGGGCAGGTACAGCGAAGCAATGGAGAAGAGACTTATGCTGAACCGTAGTCTGAGGAGAGTAGCGTGACCGAGGAGGAGTGGCGGTCGGTTGTGGATTACGAAGGTCTTTATGAGGTCTCTAACCTCGCTCGCGTGCGTAGTCTGGACAGAGTAGACATTGCGGGTCGCAATATTAAGGGGCGAGTTATGAAGTTGAGGTTGAACCGCACAGGCTATTGGATCGTACCCCTCTTCAAAGACGGTAAGCGTAAGATGTGTACCGTACATCGCTTGGTTGCCAAGGCCTTCATTGGTCCAGCGCCAGAGGGAAAGACACTTGTGCTGCACGGTGACGGTGACTCTCAGAACAGCGTCGTCTCTAACCTTAGATGGGGCGACCAGTCAGAAAACCTACAAGATGCTGTAAGACACGGAACCCACGCAGAGACCCGTAAAACACACTGTCCTCAGAACCACGAGTACACCGAGGAGAATACGGCGTGGTACGTTAAAGGCGGTCGGCAGTGTAAGACGTGCCGAGCAATTAGGAATGCAAGAGCAAGTGAACTTAGGAAGTTGCGCCGGGTAGCTTGATCTGTTATCCTAGTGAAACGAAAGACTTACGAAGGGAGCAATAATGCAGCACGACGATGTTACCGATGGTGACCAACTCTATATCTACAGCAAGACCACCGGATACATGAAGGCGTGGGCCAATGAAAGTAAGAACTGCTTTACAGGTCTTGCCTACTTGAAAGTGAACCTCAATTCTAAGGCTCTCCCGGGTGTCTCCGAAATGACGATCAACACGAATACCTTTGATGTTTACCAGGCAGACAACTCAGAAGTTCTTAGGAAGATTGCTGAGAGCTTTATCCAGCCGGAGTGGACGCGATGATTACCATTGGCGATCTTGACGCCTTTAGCAACCGACAGGAGATTCTAGCCTACCGCTCGGCTATTCACGCGGTACTATCGGTGCATTACGTGGAGGCTCGGACTGATATCGACGCTTCGGGCAATGAATTTACCGAGTCGTGGTGCAACGAATGTGAAATGCCCGCATGGCCTTGTGCTACCCGCGAAATTCTTTATGAGGTATTGGAGATGTTTCCCCGATGATTGACTACAACTTCCCGACTAAGCGCGATAAGCTAGCTCAGGATGTGGCAAAGTACGCAGTTCTCTGGGCTGCTCGCGACAAGGACGACGACCGAGGCAAGAACGAATTCCAAGCCGATAAGCTGATCGAAGAAGGGTGGGTTACGCTGTGACTGACGAACTAAAGTACGATCCCGAACTGCCGTTTGTAGTGCGCGTCCGGTTCTCACAGGAATTGCTGGGACGGTTCAGTGACCTTCAGGACGCAGAGCAGATTGCGGGCAGTATCTACGGGGGGTATGATACCGAAGTGATCGACACCACGCCCAAGCCGAAGATTCCCGACGATGCTGAGTTTGTCTACTACATGTCTTGGGCTAATTCCGCTCACTATGCAAAGCGAGTTGGACACCCTGACAACCACGTCTGGGAAACCAGTAACCCCACCAGCCAGGTTTCAGAAGAAGATTTATTGATTCGAATCGGAGACGCCGAGGTAACCGTACTGGTTCGTAAGGAGGAATCGTGATGATGAGACATGAGGCACTAATCAAGGAAGCGGAGCACGCAATTGCTTACCCGGACGTTCGTCCCATCTCTTATCGACTTGTGGAGCGTCTGGTAGATGCTTTAGACGATGATTTGATAGAGGTTGAGGGGCAGTTGACAAACCTGTCGGAGTTGCTTTCCATGAAAGACCCGAAGGACTACACGGTGGTTGAGACTAGTCTTTCTAAGTTCATTGACTATTACTTTAGCGAGGCCGCGAAATGACTAACCGACAGTGGAAAGCGCATCACGAGGTTTGGGCTGTTATTACCCCGAAGTACGGGATTAGTCTCTATCTTTCAAAGAGAGAGGCTGACAGGGTAGCTGAGCCATGGGACATTGTGACGGAAATGTCGGTGATGCAGGAGATGACCGATGAGTGGAAGCCGATGTTTGAGGAGAAGAAGTGATTAGAACGACGCAGATGCTTGAAGCAACTGTTCTTCGCTGGGGAAAGACGGAAACGGCAGGCCACTTTGGGGACGCACTCGATACCTGCGAAGACCTTCTTTACGCTACGTGCTGGGTTACGGACGATGACGAACTCGCGGTGATGATTGGCGAAAACATCACTCACATGCACCCGGGAGACGAGATCGTAGTGGTAGAGGATACGGCCTACGTTCGGGAGAACTCGTGAAATACGTACTAGTTCTAGCGCTGGGAATCCTGACGGGCCTTTCTTTTTCAAGAATCCCTCACTACCCACTGTTCCGTGACTTGCCCCCTACCGCTAAGGATTGGAAGCCGAAGATGACGGGTAACTTGTCTGAGGAAGAGCGTGCTACTATTGATCGATACTTTAACGGAGGGGTGGAAAGATGACTAAATCAGTAACCGACGTAGAAACGTATTGGTCGGAAGAACTCGGGGAAGGTGTGGACATCGTGCCCGTGGGGTGGGTGAACATGCCGACTGAGTACGCCCTGTACGTGAGCGGGACGCATGTGGTATCGTTCAAGGGGCTGGATGAGATCGAGGACTACCTGGATCGTTATTTCGTCGTGAAAGGTTTTTGATGGCTGACCTGCCGCAGATTCACGACTGGATGTCTAACCTGCTTACAATGGGACAGTGGACGTTTATCTACATACTAAGCGTCATTGTCATCTTTGTGGGGCTATCGATCCTTTTACGGCCAATTCAGGAAGATGGAATCGGCGCAGCTTCTTTCGGAGTCGCAATTATCGCGTTTCCGCTATTCGCAGTTGTTATGCTGGCCCTGGGAAACTTCATCAGTTTTATGATTTGGCTGTGGTTTGGAGCATCGAATGGCTGACGATTCGATCCGGGGCTATCGCATCATCGGAGACCGCCCCAAGGATAGGTCCCTCTCTTACGATTATCTGAAGCAGTCCCATACCGCGGCAAAGCTTCTCACGGTACTTCGAACAGAGGCGGTCAAGCAAGGCGCTAACTGTCTGGGGAACCCGGAGAAATGGACAGGGGAGGAGCTTCCTACCGACCGGCAAGCTCAACTCGACTGTGCAGGTTGTAGGGTCTTCGAGCAGTGTGATGCCTACCGGGAGGCGGCTCATCCGGCGTGGGGAAACTGGGCAGGAGTCGTCAAGGGACGAAAGCTGAAGGAGGCGATGGAAGATGACTGACGCGGTGTACTTGGTGTTCGACGCCGAGACCGGAGGAATTGACGTTCACGAAGACCGCATTGTCCAGTGGTTTATGGCTACCGCGGATAAGGACGGAAATCTGCTGGACGAATGGCAGTGGTTCATCGACCCGGGAGTCCCCATTGCCGAGGAAGCTATCGCGGTCCACGGGCTGACGAATGAGTGGCTTGCGGCGAACGGTCAGGACCCTGCGGAGGCGCTGAGAGAAATCCGGCTGATCTTCCTGGAGAACATCGACCTGATTCATGTCGCCTTCAATATGAACTTCGACCTGAGTATTCTGGATGCCGAATTTAAACGGCACGGTGTAACCGAAGACTTCGGTCACTACATGCGCGACAAGGCACGTCTCGTAGACGCCATTGTCATTGACCGACACCATGATAAGTACCGTAAGGGTAAGCGGACGCTGGAGGCACAGGCTAAGCACTACGGAGTTCCGTTTGACCCTGAGGCCGCTCACAACGCACGCTATGATGTCGAGGCGACCGCTAAGGTAACTGTGAAAGTCCTGGAAAAATTTGGGGTTCCAACTACCGAAGAGCAAAGTTCGTGGTACGCTGATTGGGCGGCAGGGCTAGAGAAGTACCTGAAACGCTCGGATTCAGATGCTATCGTTGATCCGAACTGGCCGCTGAAGATTAAGGGGTATTAAGTGGGCTGGAGAACAGATGGGGAAATCGAAAAGCTCCGGCAGGAAGTAGCTGACCTCAGGGAAGACATCCAACTTAAGGACTCCACTGACCCGGCGGATAAGCTGTGGGCTAGACTGAAATACGAGTCATTCAACACAGGGGTCCCACTTGTTTATGACTTTGTGGCCGCGGTGATGGGAGCCGTATACTCGGGAGAAGTTGACCGCAAAGAGATGATTAAGTTTTTGGGACTGGATAAGAAGGAGAATAACTAATGACAGACACATACACCGCACCGCACGTTCACACGGCTATTGCCAACATCCTCAATACGCTGGGGGTGGCAAAGGGTGGAGTCCTTCCTTCGAACATGGGAGGCAAGCCCTACATCACCGCCGTGGATGTGGCTAAGGAGGTCAAGGCTCAGTTCGTGGAGAACAACCTGATCTTCCTGCCGCGAGAGACGATCTTCAAGCACGAGGAGATTGTGAACAAGGATCGCATCAATGTTCTTATCTCTATCACCGGGGAGTACACTTTCGTATCTACCGAGGATGGTTCTTCTGTCACGGTCTCGGGCACGGGTGACGGCCTGGCAGGAGGAACGGCGGTCGCATCGAACATCGCAAGCACCAATGCTCTGAAGAACGCCCTTCTGCGTACCTTCCTTATTACGGAGCAGTCTGTGGAGGATGCAGCCAAGAACGGCCCTGACGAGGCACCTAGCGCAACGACGCAGAAGATCGAGCGAGCACGTAACACTCCCGCAGCGGCTAAGCCCGCTCCAGGAAGCGCCAAGGATCGAATCCGCACGGAATACATCGAGAAGGGAAAGATCACCAAGGAAGAGGTGAACGCTCGCTATGACGCGCTGAAGGGTAAGGGCGTAGAGGGTGCGAAGGCGTTCGATCAGATTCTTAAGGATTTGGAGAGTGCCAAGTGAGCCTGTTTGAAATCACCCTCGTAGTGGAAGCGCCCGACCTGAGCACGGCGGTGGGTAACCTTCTCTACGATGAGCAGGGAGAACCCAATGAGTGGCTTCGGAAAATTCAGAGGGCGGAGAAGATTTAATGAGTAAGCAGATCACGATTGAAGTCAGCGACGATAAGTACGCACAGCATCAGTTGGTCATCGGGGCTATCCTCGGGTATGCGACTTTCCTGGATGCTAAGGTGCGGGTTGAAGACCTGTGACCCGTGATCGTTGGGAGCCTAGACTCAGAGTTGCAGCAAGCCGGTACGGGGGCAGCGGCTACCGTATCCCCACGCGACTCGGGGAGGATGGAAAGCCTCTTCTGGTCCCGGGTGTAACCACCGTTCTCTCGGCACTGGATAAGGGGGGAATCATACAGTGGGCGGTCAATAATACTGCCGCTTACGCAATCGCCAATATCGATGCGCTTCTCAACCGGACGGAAGATCAGGGCTACGGTTTTTTGCGTTGGTATCACAACCGCATGAAGCCGAAGGACTTTGACGACCCGGTAGTGGACATCACCGACTACTCCAACGGCGTTCTTAACGATCTGGCAGAGCTTGGGACGATGACTCACGACTGGGTTGCCGACTTCCTGAACGACTACTTCAACGAAGACCTGATCCGCAACGAACAGGTGGAGATGGTGAACCGCTTCCTGGAGTGGTACGCTGAGCATGAAGTGGAAGTGATCGCCACAGAGGTTACGGTGGTGGGGGCGAACTGGGCCGGAACGCTGGACTATATTCTCCGGATCGATGGGGTAACATACCTGGTAGACTTGAAGACCAGTCGTGCGATCCGCTCCAGCCACTACGGCCAGCTTTCGGCTCTGGGGTCGGCTGAGGCGATGATGCGGGAAGTGACCGCTGATTTTCCTGGGGCGGTAGAATATGAAACAAAAAAATGGGGCAAAACGTACTGGGTGGAGGAGCCGTTGCCAGACTTCAGCGACTATGCTATCCTTCATATGAGGCCGCAGGATACGGACTCGAAGGGGAAGTGGATGGATTCGTTCTGCGAGTTGAAGATCATTCCCCACGAAAAGATTCAGGCGGCACACGGCTTGTTTACGGGAGCACTACAGGCACGACACGCGGAGCGGAAGTTGCGTGAGTTTGAAACCACAGAAAAGAAGGAGAACAACTAAGATGGCATTTGCAATTGTAAACGGAACGGTCCAGCGCACTTTCTTCGATGGGAAGGGCGCATCCGTTAAGGAGACCTTCACCAAGCGAGACGGTACGGAGGGGGCGAGTTACTACACCGCGTTCTTCGACGCACCCCACGGCCTCTCGGACGGGGACACGGGTAAGTTCTCGGGGCTTCTTTCCGCGAAGGTGAGTAGCTACGAGAAGGAGGGTGAGACTCGTCACTCGGCGGATATCGTCCTGAACAGTGCACGCTTTGAGCAGATTGAGGACCAGTCTGACGAGGATAACAGTCCTTTCTGATAGACTAGAGACTCACCCTTGATCTCTGATCAGAGACGAGTGGTGACCAGGGGTGCGACTGGATAACGCACAACGGGCCTGACGGGTATTTGCCCGGTGGGATGCACAAGTCTTCTGGAATCCAGCGGACGTGTAATTCTTCCGGAAACTGGAGTTCGACTCTCCACAGGTCCACAAGGAGAAGCTGGCCCTAGCCACAGGCTTACAGTCAGAGTTGCAACCTTCTCCGAAGTCCTCAGTCTGGCCTAGCGAGCCTGATAAGAGTAGCGTCAAGCATACGGGATTCGGACGTAATTTGACCGCTGAGGCAAGATTTGGCTTCCATGCCTGACTGACGTGAATTCCATCGAAACGGGAGAACCGATAGACTTGTAAGCAGGGACAACGAAGGGAGAACAGTGACGACCGCTGACAACATCAAGAGGGCGAAGGCACTGGCTTCCCTGGGGGTGTGGACGTTCCCTGTGTACGTGACCCGGGACCCCGAGAACCCGTACAAGACGACCAAGAAGCCAGGAACCCCGAACGGTTTCTACGACGCAACGAACGACCCCTTCCTTCTCGAAGATTTGTTCGAACGGCACGCTAAGGCTGAGGTCGGCGTGTGGATGGAGCCGAGTGGGCTGGTTGCGGCGGACATCGATGTGAAGCGTGATCCTTCCGGCGAGATTCTGGTGGACGGCTTCGAGGAGTTCGATAAGGCTTGGCTGGATTTGCCGACAACGCACTCTTTCGATTCCATCAGCGGTGCAGGCGGCAAGCAGTATATCTATGCGGCTCCCGAAGGCGTGAAGCTCGGTCCAGACTCCAACTACCGAGCCATTAAGGGCGTAAACCGGCGTGGAGGTGGATCGTACTCCGTGTGGAATGGCCCTGTCCCTACCTCCCGGGACGCCTTTGCACCCGCTCCTGAGTGGTTGCTGGATGAGAAGACCGTGCGTTCCGCTGAGCACTTCGAAGGTGACGTTCGTGACTGGTATCAGTCACTTGAACAGGGTGAGCCGAGTGTCATTGTGCGGGCGGCGATGGACCGTGCCCGTGAAGCATTTGAGCGGGGGGGCAACGACTACTCCCACTCTGATCTCGTAGAGCGTCAGTTTGAAGCTGTGCGTCTGGGTTCTGAGGGTCACCCTGGCGTGCCCCAGCTTTTGGCCCTGATCGAAGAACTCTTTCACGCTCGCGAGGGGGATCACTCCCGCACCGAGGAAGAATGGGACTACGAGTTCCAGGAGGCACTGTCCTCGGGTATTCAGAAGCACGGTGGGGCCACGGAGCTTCGCAAGTCCCTCCCGGCGTATTCTCTGAGCATCGTCCCGGCGGGTGTTCCTGACCGCCTCCTCACGGGTGCGGCTGGAAACAAGGATACCTTCCGCGAACTGCTGGCAGAACTTATCAAGTCAACCGACGATGATCTGCTGGTGACAAGTGTCCTGTGGAACTCTCCGCGCACGAAGGATATCGCCCGGGAATGGGGGTTGGAGTTCGTTTTTGCCCGAGTTCAGAGCGCCAGGGAGAAACCGGAACCTGTTCGGGAGAATCCGACGCTTCCTGAGCGAGCACCTGAGACGAATTCCACAAAAGAGATCGTTCTGCCCGCGGCGGAGAACGGCAGTTTCCTGAATGTAGAAGAGCGGAAGATCGTAGCCGGGACGCGCACGTTCATTGACAAGTATCTGGTGGCGTCGGCCTCTAAGGGCTTTACGAATACGGCCTACGCGGTGCCCGCTGCATGGACGGCGCTGAGCATGGCATTCGGGCTGAAGGCGGTGATCCCGAAGGGTGTGAATCTCGGCGTCAACCTCTGGTTCATGCCGATGGGGTACTCAGGTACGGGTAAGTCCGCGGAGACGGCATTTCTGAAGCACGTTCTGGATCATCTCTTGAAGGACGGAGACGGCTACTACAACCTGGGTGCAATGTCGTCGCCTGAAGGAATTCTTCTGGAACTTCTCACCCGGGACGGCAAGCCCAGCATGATCTTCCAGGATGAGGCAGCGAGCTTCTTCCAGGCCCTTCGCGATAAGGATTGGGTCAAGGCGCTGGAGTACGACCTGTCTAACTACTACATGGGGGATGTACCCCCGTCAAACAAGATCAGCCTGAAGGATTTGCGCGGTAAGAGTGCGGAGAAAAGCTTCAACATCTTTATGATCGCAACCCCTGACCGCCTTCTGAAGCTTATCAACACCGACATGTTTGCCACGGGTTTCATGGCCCGGTACAACTGGATGTGGGCAGAGCCTCCTGTCGAGACGGATGACAAGTATCGCGCAACTCGTAGCGAGAACGACAACGAGAAGAACTCTCCTCCTGTCACCTTCGACCTCGCAGGAGACCTCGCAAGCGCTAGGGCTACCTTCAGCACCCGAGTTGCCGTGTGGGGGACTGAGGAGGCGGTGAAGCGGCTTACAGAGGCTCACGCGGCGTTTGATCGAGCGGCGAAGAATCATGAGAAGTACGATGCTCTGGAGCCTGCAATCACCCGTCTGGGTCGTGAGACGATCTGGAAGTGTGCGGCGTTGCTGGCCCTCTATCGGGGAGAGACAGTCTTCACGCTCAACGATGCGCTCGTGGCGATTCACTACGCCACCGGGTGGTACGAGAACCTGGCTCGGGTCGTGGAAGCGACAAGTGAGTCGGAGTTCGCGGCAGACGTAAGCGAGATCGAAGCGTACATCAAGGGCCAGGGCGGCACTGTCACCTCAGCCAAGCTCCTGCACCGCTTCCGGAACATGATCCGCAACTCCCCGCGTGAGCTTGACGACAGGATCAACTTCCTGGTACAGTCAGGTAGAGTCCTCAACAACCGTGGGGACAACAAGGTTTCATACCAACTGAACGGGAGTTAGGTAGTATGCATCAGGTAATGACGGGCCAGCAGGAGTGGAACCCTAACGAGTGGCGTACTGTTGTGGTCAAGGATGACGTGATCGCGATTAAAGACTCGACGCACATTAAGGGTCAGAACAAGCATTCGGGTAAGAGCTTTTCTCGGTTTCAGCCTCGCAAGGCCACGTTCTATTCCTGGAAGTCTGACCGTCTTCGCGTATATACGAACCAGCCCAAGATCGGGTTCCGGGATGAGACCTCACACGCCCTGGGAACACTGACGAATAAGTATCTGATGAACGACGGGATGAGCACGTACAAGCTAGATGACCCGTTTGAAATGCGGTTTGGACAGACCAAGGCGGAAGTCCTGAAGAACAACTACCCGCTCGTGGAGTTCCTGGCACCTCTCGACGGCCTCACGCCTAAGCTGAACCGCCCGGACGTGCAGACCTTTACGCGAGACCTGTTTGGGACTAAGTACCGTAAGGACTTGGCGCGAACGATTGCTGAATTGGCCACGTGGACCAATCCGCAGGTCGTTTCCCGCATGACGGCCCTGGCGCTGGGTCTCTCCCGGACGGTCCCTATCGACTGGCTGGTGGAGTACCTGAAAGCTGAAGGTGCGCGATCAGATGTGCGGAACACGGCGATGATGTGGGCACTCACTCCAAAGCAGATCAAGGAGCTTTTCCAGAGTGCGGATCAGATGCAGATTCGTCGGGCACTGCGTAACTCTACGGGTCAGGTGACACATCTCTTTGACGCTCACCGTAGCCTGAAGGCAATTCAGTCCCGGAAGGCGGATTACTCTCTTTCTGATATTCACTTTAAGGATTTCCAGGAACTTCACGACGTTCTTGCTCGTGACTTCCGTAAGGTGGATGTGATGGAGCAGGACATCGAGTACAAGGAGAAAGCCGCGAAGCTGGCGGGTGACTACGGCGATTTCATCATTGAAGCCCCCGCGACGACACACTCTCTTGTGGACTGGGGAACGACGATGAACAACTGCATCGGCTCCTACGGTAGTGCCGCTATTCGTGGAACGTCTCTGCTCTATGCCGTCCGTGACCGGGAGGGGAAGATGCTGGGGAACATGGAGCTTCGGCCCAAGGATGGTTCAGTGGTGCAGTTGGTTGGTCGGAATAACGGTAGGTTCCCTGGAGAGTTGGAGGGAATTCACGACGCCATCCGGAAGGTTTGGAAGTCCGCTAATGTTTCAGGTGGATATCAGCCGAATGCAAACTGGGACGAGGAGGATGATATCTGGTGAACATCGCACGAAGCGGGAGCGACGGATTCTGGTGGCACGTTGCGGACAATCCCGCGGGACTCGGAGTTTACATTCGAATCGGCGGGGATAACAACGGAGTGGTGATTCCTCGGGACGAAGCTGAGGCGCTGCTGGAAGGATTGAAGGAGGTCTTATATGGATAGGAAGAAGGTTACTCCGCTCGGGGACAACTGGACGTTGATCGATGACGGTGTCCTGATCATGATTGACGCGCACAATTACCGAGTTAATCCTCCGAAGTGGCGGGTCGGGTTCTCTGTTTCGGAATCGCATGGGGAGGATACATTTCCCTTTGAGATTACTCGGGCGGTTGAAAGACTGGTAGACGACATTCTCCAGGACCCCCATGTGAAGCGGGAAGTTGATCGCCGTATCTCTGAGGCACGGCACGAGGGTTACTTCGGTGGTCTTGATGAAGTCTATTCGGGAAAGAGGTTCGAACTGTGACTAAGTATGTACTGGAGAACGAAGACTTTGCAGACGGCATCTACAACATCCTGAAGGCGGTGGATTGGCGTCTGGGAGGAGGCTACGATGTGTCCACAGGGATCGACTACAAGAACGACGTTTTTGAGACTCACTCCTATTGGGCGCACTGCGATACTTGTACCTGTGGTTTCGAGGACTGGTCTTGGCAGATCGACGCACAGGTAATGGAACGCATGAAGCAGTACCCTGGGGGCGAATCAGAATCCCCTGATTCCGAGTGGTGGCGGCTGTACGACATGGAGTACGGGAATGTCACTCAGGGAGAAGAAAGAAGCCACGCGGACGACTGTGAGCTAAACCTCCCGGGTTTCTATCATCACTCTTCGGGCCTAAAGGTTGAGTGGTACAAGCGCGTGGGGCGGTCCACGAAGTCCAATCAGTCGATGAAGCCTCTTGATTGGTACCAAATTGTTATTGAGTGCCTGGAGGCTATTCGCGAAGACGATATCTGGGAGCATTATCACAAGAGTATGGCTGGAGACGAGTGATGGCAGCTAACCTGACCAAGAACTCTGAGCGCTATCACCAAGCGGAGGAGATGGTTGCCCGTGGCGCTACGATCCGGGAGATTCAGCAAACCCTGAAGATGGACTACGAAACTATCAAGAGACATTTCCCAAACGCGGGTAAGACTGTCGGATCAAACGGCGGACTGACCCTAGATAAACTGGACCCAGATAAGTTCAAGCGGATGGGGCAGATGGTGGCGGAAGGCTGTAGTCTGACGGAGATTAAGCGAACACTTTCGGTTGACCACCGAACGATCAAGCGGCATTTTCCAAAGGCGGGGTGGCCGGTGGGCGGTTCGGGGAGAGCGGCTGTACTCCGGGAAGCTAACCGCAAGTTGGGAGACCTTGACAAGAACGGTAGGGTCAAGAAAAGCCGCGATTCAGGATTCAACGTGAAGGGTGGGAGATGATGGATAGCTGGGACTACGATGAGCTTTCAAGAATGATCGACCTGAAGATTGCAGCTAGCCTAGAGCGGATCGGGGATAAGCTCGAATTTGATTCGTGGGTTATCGTCAAGGAGGAAATCGAATGGCTGAGGATGCCGTGAACGATTTCATCGGGTGCGATCACTGTGGCCCTTCGATCCGGGCGTACTTCTACTTCGAGATGCCGCAGGGAGAACTTGCCTACTGCGGGAGTTGCGGAACGCGGTACGAAGCGGGTATCATCAAGCAGGGCGGTTGGATTGTAGACGACCAACGACATCTTATTACGGCTTAGGAGGGTCCAATGGGCAAGCAGTACGTGTTCTTCGATTCGGAGACCCGATCAGCCCGTACCGAGTACGGGATGGCACCTCACGAATTCGTGCGTCTGTTTCAGTACGCGATCAATGACGGCCCCGTAGAGCTTATTGAGATTCACAGTGAGTCCGACCTGGAGCGCGTTCGCAACATCCTCCGTGCGGCAGACTACAACGTCTCACACAACGGCATCTCTAGCGACCTTAGCTGGATTTTCGGGATTGACTCTGTAGAGCCGCTGTATATGGCAATGGATCGAAAGGTGATTGATACCTTCTATCTCGCCAACCTTCTGAAGCCTGCTCCCTACTCTTTTACCCGCGAGAACGGCTCTGTCTCCACCGCGTCCAGTAAGCCCGTTGAGCACGCGATGGGATGGCTGTCCCTGGCGAACCTGTGTTTCCAGTTCGGCTTGGAGGGGAAGCTGGGTAACCTGAAAGAGCTTGCGAAGCCGTACCAACTGGCGGGTACCAAGGTCGCAGACTACGAATACGGGCTGATCCCGCTCGATGACCCTGAATTCCGAGCCTACGCTGAGCAGGACGTTATTGCGGTTCGAAACCTCTACAAGTACCTCCTCAATGAGATTCGTGTTCAGGACTACCCGGGAGAATACATCTGGCGCGAGATGGAGCTTATCTCCGCAACCGTGGGTCAAATGTCCCGCAACGGAATTCTCGTCAATCAGGAATACGCGAATAAGCGTGTGGCGGAAATGGAATCTCGCCGTGAAGAGGTTATGAAGTGGCTGGTGGAGAAGTACGATTTCCCCGTGGAGGGAAAGTCTCCGTGGGCCTCGGCTAAGGGCAAAGACGCCATCGTGTCCGCTCTCGCAGACTACGGCATCACCCCCGAGACGGTGGATTGGCCGCGCACTCCTACGGGGGCTTTGAAGTTGGGTGGCGAAGAGCTTATGATGCTGGTTGAAGGCGTCAGTGATGAGGCTGAAGAGTTCGTTCAGGCGATTGCGGAACTTAAGGGTATGCGGGGAATTCCCCAGCTGGTCCTGGATACGATGAAGGCGGATGGGCGGGTTCACCCGAAGGTGTCCTCCCTTCAGCGTTCCGGGAGGTGGAGTTTCACGGAGCCGGGGGTCACAATCTTCGGAGAGCGTAATGAGAAGCTCAAGGCTGATAAGGCCCTCTTTATCGCAGATGAGGGCAATGTTCTCGCGGGATTCGATTACTCTTCCGCGGACGCTCGGGCTATGGCAGCGCTCTCTGGAGACGATGAATTCGCTAAGCGGTTCGAGGAAGACGAAGAGGGTAACGCACTCTACGATGGTCACAACCTGACGGGGGAGGCGATCTTCGGAGCAGACGAATATTACGGAGACGGACCACGGGATAAGAGCGCTAAGCCCCCTCTCCGCCCGGTCTCCAAAGCCGCAGGACACGCTCAGAATTACAACATCGGAGCCTACAAGCTCGCTAACACTCTGAACCGTGAGTCCAAGAAGGAGAAGCTGGGGCTTCACTTCTGGGCACCGGCTAACACGAAGTACGGACAGAAGCCTATTGAGGAACAGCCGAACTCGATGCACACTCGGGATTTCATCGACAACTTCAATGAGACCTACGTGTGGTTGAAGAGGTTCAAAGATAAGGCTGTCAAGGAAGCCGAAGATAACGGCTTTGTCACGAACTCGTGGGGGCGGCGTATGGCGGTGGACTCAGGTCGCGCTTACACCATGGGTCCAGCCCTTCACGGTCAGTCGGTTACCCGAGAGATGATGGGCGATGCTATTTTGCGTCTCATCCGGCGGGGAGAATACTACATTCGAGCGATGCGGGCGATTATCCATGATGAGTTGCTTATGGAGTTCGATGAGAGTACGATTGACCGTGATGTGAAAGTCATTCGTGAGTGCATGGAGCACACCTTTGACCCGGGGACGAACGTCAGCCTGGCGATCAAATTCCCCGTGGGTCACGGATACGGGAAGACCTGGAAGAATGCGAGTCACTGATGGCTGACAAACCGATCCCGATGTCCCTATCAGGATGGTGCGCATTTGGTTCTGCCCACAAGTTCTGTTATATTGAGAACGGTTCTTGTACTTGCCACGAAGGAGACAAATGATTGACTGGGATGACCTTGATAGCGCGACATGGTGGCAACTTCACGATAGGGCAACCAAGATCGGGGTTTATGTCCAAGACAGGACTAGGCGGATCAAGCTAGGGGTGTACGACGAAGACCGGGACGGGGACCTCCTGGCCGTGCTGGAAGAGATTGAAAGGATTCTGCGATGAACGAAGTCAAGGTTGAAGAGTCTCACGGGAGAAAGTATTACTCAGTGGAAACCCCAGGAGGTGAGCGTTGGTCCTGGGATGAAGAAGACCTGAGCGAAGCGTACATTGAAGATGCTCTTTGGGCGTGGTCTCGGCTTCTGGATTTTGTAAAGGGTCGAAATGACTGAGTACGTTCTTTCAATCGATCCGGGACTTTCAACAGGAATCGCCCTTCTGTCGTTCGAGGAGGATAGCCCTGCGGAACTTGTCGAAGGCTGGCAGTTTACGGGAGGAGTGGCGGGCCTTCTCAACTGGTTTGGGCAGTATACTGAGGACTCCCCGTTCTTCACTGGCTGGACCCTTCCCGAAATCGGTGAGGTGGGTTTCTACTATGACGAGGCCCCCACCGTGGTAGCGGAGAAGTTCACCGCCCGCAACACGAAGGGCTTCAGCTACACGACAGCCTCTCTAGAACCCCTCCGGGGAGAGGGTGCCATGATCGCACTGGGGCTGATGCCAGACTATTCTGTGGCGGAGAAGCGGTGGCGGGACCCCAGCCTTCAGTATTTTTCGGGTGGTACGGGTAAGGCTGAGCGCAAGAAGAAGCAACATTCCTTTCTGAAGGCCAACGGCTTCTATCGGACGGGAAAGGATTTCGGTACGGCGGATGCGGACGACGTGAGGTCCGCGATGGCCCACGGAATTGCCTATATTATGAGGGACTTGAAACACAAACCAACTTGGGATATGGTTAGGTCATGGACGGTATAGAGCGGTGGGGGACAGTCGTTGGGTACGAGGGCGAGTATGAAGTTTCCACTCGGGGACGGGTACGAAGCGTAGATAGAACGGTCTTTCAGAAAGGCGGGACCTGGCGCTATCGAAGCTACATTCTCAGGCAGGACGTAAGTAAGAGGGTCTATCACCGCGTCGTTTTGAGTAGGGGAAATCAACGCAGGACGGTCAACGTCCACCGGCTGATGGGTGAGACGTTTCTACTTAACCCCGAGAATCTTCCGATGGTCCGGCACTTAGACGACAATAAGGGAAATAACGTCATCGAGAACCTGGCCTGGGGTACTAATTCGGATAACCAGAAAGATTCTATCCGCAATGGAACTCACTACGGTTCTTCTAAGACGCACTGCCCGGAAAATCATCCTTACGACGAAGAGAATACGTACTCTTTTACCCGCAATGGCCGCCCAGGGCGGAAATGCCGTAAGTGTCACGCACTTAGGGAACGAGCAAGAAGAAGGGATCGACGTGGCTAAGCTGACTATCGAGATCGAAGAGAATGAGTTCGCGCTCTACGACTACCGCCTGATTATGGACGGGTCGGAGATTGACTCTGGCGAGAACTACACGAATGAAGAGTATGCTTTGGACGATGCGTACTACCGCCTGAATATTTGGATGGCGCATCGTGACTAGGCTAACGAGGCAGGGACACGCTGATTGGGGTGATCTGATAGGTAAGACCTTTGAGTTCCTTTTCTACCCTGGCTGGGATGAACCTGAATGGCTCCTCATTACTTTGGAGGAGGTTTACCTGACCGAAAATGAGTTCGATACACCCGTTTACTATCTTATGGATCGGGAAGGTAGCGGGTATATGCAGTACGAATCGACTATCGTAGAGGTGAGGATTGTATGACTGACGAAGAAGAGATCGACCGACTGCTGGAACGACTGGAGGCTCACTATGCCGAACGATAAGCCGTACATCGAACGCCGTTACGTGGAACTCGAAGAAGAGATTGAGTATGGTTCGACCGGCATCGAGACCTACCGGCGGTGGTACGCCCGAGTGGATGGCCCCGTGGGACCCACCAAGGAACGAGTCCAGATGTCTCGATCTTCTCAGTCCGCAGGGGAAGCTCTTCTGTTGCTTACTGAGGCTATGGCAGAACAGGGATGGGAACTCCGTGGCTAAGTTTGATGCGGAGGGTGCCTATCGCATTCTTGCGGATAAGCAGAGGAGACTCTATGACCAGTCTGCGGCTCTTCTTCGCGAGAGAATCGAACTGGAGATGCGCGGAGAACTGAACTACTATGCTCGGCTGTGGCGTGGGCAGGAAATTACCGCTCTTGAAGATCAGGCAGACAAAATGTGGGATGTTCTGGACTACCTGAGCAATAGAATCAAGGAGGAAAAAGATGCCTCGTTACGTGAGGGCTGATATTCAGCAGGTAAACCGCTCAGAGTGGAGAGGGTACGTGGGAGAATTCAACCTGTTTTTCCAGGGTACGACAAAAGCCCAAGCGGAAACCGCGTGCCGGGAAGGCATTGAGGAGACCGAAGGGCTGTCGGATTTTGAGATTATTTGGTCGCGGTGTTAGGCGGCGATAGCGTCGAGGCGGTCGGGGTCGAATCCGGACCAATGACTTCCCTCGGGGGTAATGACAACAGGAGCACGGAGGTAGCCAAGCGACTTGATCTTCTCCAGCGCTGCACTATCCTCACTCACATCGACCACGCGATATTCGACTCCCTTGGCATCGAGACGGCGGTAAGTAGCGACACACTGAACGCAGGAGGGCTGGGAGTAAACAGTGACCATTGAGGCTCCTTTTGAGTTTGAGACGTTCTTCTATTCTATCAGTGGTAGGCTTTAAGGGGAGGTTGAAGGTGAGCGATCCAGGTCTTTGGACAGAGGATGATTGGCTTAGTTACTATCACATAATGCTGAGACTGGCATGGGAGACGAAAACGGCGAGTGAAGTAAAGCGCCTACGTAAGCGGGATTCATTTCTCGTGGAAGCGATTGAAGGGATTATGAGTTATGACCGACGATGAGGGCGAGTGGGAGGTTATCTATACCCCATGGTGGACGAGATTTGGCAAGGTCGGGAATGATGGCCTGACCCGACTTGAAAGACGGTATATCGCAAGGGACTTTATGCGCAAGCACGGACATAAGAGTAGGGAAACGAGATGACCGACGCTAAGATTCTGTTTTGGGACACGGAGTTCACCCCGAACCGCGGCTATTTCTGGGGCTTGTGGGATCAGAATATCCCGTATAGCTTTGTTGACGAGACTCAGAGAATGCTTTGCTTTGGAACCAAGTGGTACAAGAAGCCGACCAAGGTTGTCGATGAACGTGTGGGCCGGGTTGAAATGCTCACTGAGCTTCGGGATCAGCTTCTAGAGGCTGACCTTGTGGTTTCCTGGAATGGGGCCAAGTACGATACCCGCATGGCAAACCGCGAGTTCATTAAGGCAGGACTGACGCCCCCGGCACCGTATAAGGAGGTGGACCTTATGCGTATCGTCAAGCAGAGGTTCGCATTCGCTTCTAACAAGCTGGACTCCGTGGCACAGGAACTCGGTGTGGGACGTAAGGTCGATACGGGGGGCTTCGATCTCTGGCGGGGTGTTATGGCAGGCGACGAGAAGTCCTGGAACAAGATGCGGAGGTATCAGAAGGGAGACGTTGATCTCCTGGAGAACCTGTTCGAAGTCCTGAAGCCCTGGATTAAGATGCCGCATCCCGTGTCCGATCAGGCGGGGCTTGTGTGCCGTAACTGTAATGGCACTCATCTCCAGCGTAGAGGCACTTCTAAGACGCTACAGGGGGAGTACCCGCGGTACCAGTGTCAGACCTGTGGAACATGGCTTAGAGGCCCGGAGAGAACCCCTGTGGGGGAGACGAGGGCAATTTGAGGGACACTCGAAACCTAGACGCGTGCTTTGTAGATGAGTGTCCTGACCCATTAGCCTACCCCTCAACCAAACTGTGCGTATTTCACCACAGGAGGCATCAAAAAGGAGTACCGTTATCGGCTCCCGAGAGAAACCCGACTACGCAATGCCGCGAACCTGGTTGCGGCAATATTCGAGTAAGGAGAAGTGCATTCTGTATTGAGCACTCACAATGCCATATTCCAGACTGCGCCCTACGAAGAGACTCGAACGGAATGTGCCTATTCCACCTTTGGGACTCCCAAAAAGTCTCCCAGGGGCGGGGTAAACACAGTAAACGCCGTAAGGGTTCCACCGATCCGGATGACCCGTCCACGTGGTATCGGGATCGAGACCCGCGGGGGTACATCAGGCTAACCGGGTGGTACGAGGGTCAAAAGCGGATCATCGGGGAACATCGTTACGTAATGGAGGTTCACTTGGGTAGAAAACTACTCCCTGGCGAGAACGTTCATCACATTAACGGCGTGCGAGATGACAACAGGATTGAAAACCTGGAGCTGTGGAGCACTTCACAGCCCGCTGGACAACGAGTTAGGGATAAGGTCGCATGGGCTAAACAGATTCTAGCTCTTTACGAGAACTAAAACGACATCGCCCCCTGGTATGTCCGGTGTAAGAGGCCGGAACCAGGGGGCTTTGCCGAGATATAGAACCCTCCAATCACTTACATGGGATTGATCTTGAGTTCCTTTCTCTCAATGACCTGCACACGGTCTATTCCATCCTTATTTTAGGGTGTAGCGAGTACCCTGTTCTCCTGTCGGAGCCTATGTACGGATCACGCCGGTTCGGTAGCGTCCGTAAGTGCAACGGAAATCTCAGAGGCCCGAACGAATCCATCCCACTCGTTCTGGACAACCAAGGTGGCCGCGCCGTAAATCTTTCCCAGAGCGTTAGCCGTTTCCAGCTTGAAGATCGGCACCATGCGAGCCAGATCGCCGGAAATCAGCGCCCACTGTCGGGTGTTGTTCGGGTTCTTCTTCCAGATCAGAAACGGTTTCATCTCTTCTTCCTCTTCTTCATCAAGGGGGGGTTTGGGGGTAGGATTCGGGGTTACGCCTCCACCGCCTGAGGGCTGGGACGTATCCGCATAGCTCATAAAGTCAATGGTGTACGGTTTCCCGTTGGGGCGATATCCGAAACGGGTTTCATGTGTGGGCCACAGGGTGACGTGGGTGTGCGCTCCGCCCGTATCCGGATTATCCGACCAGTCGTTATCCCCGTACCCGGAAGCTCCGGAATAGGCAATCAACTGCCCCTTCCGCACGAAGCCCCCGTTACGGAGAACGCTTTCAGAGAGTACGATACGGGAGAAGTGCATGGCCCTGAAGCGCTGACCGTTGGTGAGATCAAGCCCGACCCACCGACCCGTTGCAGGGATAATACTGTTTCCCCATCCGTAGACTCGACCATCCCAGGGTGCGTACACAGGGGTTCCGATGGGGCAATAGAAGTCCGTCCCCGGCTCCGTAGAACGGGGCACACGGTGCTGGTGAGCTTCCCAGGAACTCATCCTTCGAGGTCCCACGGGAAGAAGCAGGTCGCCCATTACGCCGACTCGTACTTGAAGGTGATGTAATACGAGCTACCTGCAAGATGGGACCCCGACGTGGGGAATGTACCGCTGAGGTTCGTCCCGGCAGTGAGCGCCGAGCCTCCCGGATCAGGAATATTGAGGTTCACATTCGACCCTCCCGTATACCGAGCTGTCACGATATAGTCGGTAGTAACCGGTCCCGTGAGAATGACCCGGACCGTTCCATCCCCGAGGTTTCGAACGGTAGAGCTATCCAGGGGCGTCGTAGGTAGGGACACCGTAACAGACCCAGTAAGAACCCCGCCACCCGTCTTAGTAATGGTTGCGAATCCCTCGATAAAGCTATTGCGACGCTCGTACTTTCCTACAGTGGTGATCTGACCGGCAGTGATCCCGGAAACAGTCGGGGTGTAGGACGACAGGGGCCGGTACTCGACTGACCAAGAGGACCCACTGTAGCGCCACGTAACGCCCGTATCCGTGGAGTACCACGTCATTCCCGCAATAAGCCCGGGGGATCCGTCAGCCGGTCGCGCGGAGTCCAGCCCCACAAGATCGACCCGGTTGGCGGTGATTGCGTCCTGAATCGTATCCGCCATCGCAGCAAGATCGGTTGTCAGTGCGTAGTCGTCTCCCGCATCTGGAGTCCAAATATTGTCGGGGGAAGTGGTTGCCACTGTATCTCCTCTAAGTCTAATTCTATTCTATCAGGAACGGGTCACGGAAAGAGTCTGATCTCTCCAAATCGTAAGCCCGGTGGTGTTGCCATCAATCCCCCGCCGCAATCGGACGGTATACGCCGTATTTGGACTGAGACCCGCGGTCACCACTCGACTAACACCCGCCGATCCGTCCGTGACATAGGTGGAGTATGGTCCGGGGTAGGTAGGACCCAGTACGCCGACGATTTCAATACCCAGCAAGGCCGTCAGTGCTCCACCTGTGAGGTTAGCGGATGCCTGAATGAGCAACTTACCCGCGGGTCCAGTTGTCACGTTGACAGAGCAATCAAATGTTGCACTGAAAGGCTCCCACGTTATTCCGCTGTGCGACCCAGTGAAGTTGTCGACGGTCGAATTAGAATCCGAAACAATCTGGGTGCTGAGGAAGTTGGTCGTTGCCGTGATATCGGCTTGTGCCGCAATGATCTGCGCTTGAGTCGCTTCGATGGCCGCCTGAGCTTGCTCCAATTGCGTGATCTGGTTGGCGATAACGGAAAGGGAGGACGCCGTATTGCGGTTGAGGCTCTGAACCTCTTGTCCGACGATCTGAATAGAGGTATCGAGGTTAAGGACACGGCCCTCTACGTCTCGGCCCCACTGTTCCGCCAAGTCGGGAAGATTCCTTCGGGGAAATACATCGGGCATTAGGGTCTCCACATTCCGGCAAGTTCCGCCTCGTGATAGGTAAAGGGGTCAAGAATAGTTTGGACATCTCCGTAGGTCAGATTATCATAGAGGCCTTGAATGTCTCCCAGGGTGAGATCATCGTCGGCGCTTCCGATAGAGATACCACCGGGGGCTAGAGACGCATCACGAATACGGTACCACCTACGGCTCTTACGGTCGTAGATTCGTGCGCCTTGCGCGTTTCCGAAGACCTGATCTCTCTCGTCGTTGCGGAAGACTTGGAACCAGTGCTGTCGAATATCCTCGTAGCTCGTCAACCCCAGCCCGTCGTAGTACGTCTCGACGTTGGCATAGGTTGGTGTCCCTAGAATTTCGTCTTCGATAGCGTCCTGTACTTCTCCGTAAGTGGGGTACGTCGCCTCGCCTGAATCCCCTCGCCTGTTGATCGCAATGACATTTCCAGAGAGGGTCATTCCGACTCCCGCATACTTTTTCGCGGCTCGTGTGCCCGCCCGGTAGAGGTCATTGACTGTAGAGATGAAGGGGTTGTCGATTGTCACGCCCACATCTGTTGCAGTCTTCGACGCGGGAACACCCGTCCGGATGCGCTTTTTTACTTTGGTATAGGCGACCCCGGAACCGACGATGCGGAACGTGGAATAGCGGTTTCCCGTCGTATCGGCCCCCAGCGCGACAGAGAAGTTCTGAGCCGCAGCCCCGGCTGTCGTGGGCACGCCTGTAGCCCCCGTAAGCTTGACAATAAGGTGCGTTGTGTCCTCGCTAATAGATACCGAGAGGGAGCCGCCCTGTGCCGTCCAGAGAGCGGGGCTAACGGCGAGACCGTCATCCGCCACAATGGTGTACACCGAGGAGGAGTTGTAGCCCTGCGCCACAAAGGTCTGCATGACAGGTTCCTGGATGCTTGAAACAGACGCAGAAAGCTCCAAGGTGTATTCGGTGGTTTCCCCCGCGTTCACGGTCATTACCTGAACCTCGGGAGTCCATCCCCCAATAGGGTACACGAGTTCGTTGGTGATTTGACGATTATTGTATTGATAAACCTCGACCGCCTGGGCCAATGTCGCAGACCCCGTGCTAATCGTTCGTGAGGTATCCCGGTTTTCGGTGGCAATTCTCGCCCGGATGGGACGAAGAAGAACAACGCCGGAAACGAGTGAGATATCACAGTCCTGAGCCGCCGCCATCATTTTCAGGTAGTACCACAGTTCACCCGACCACCCGGGGAACACCACACCCCGGGAGGCGATACTCTCGTCAACAAAAAGATCCGTGGTGATCCCGGCGAGACTCAGGTAATACTCGAATGCGTCCTGGAGAGTCCCCACGAAAGGCTGAGCCTGAATACCGTAGACATTAAGAGAACCCAGTCGCGAAACTCCCGAAAGTTGGATGGTCCCCCCGTCTCGACTCTCCACCGCATCCGTGATAGTCCCGAGAGTGAACCCCTTGCGGGAATCGAAGATTCGAACGGATTTGTCGATCAGGATTTGTGGTCCGACCTGGCGAATCACTTTCCAGGGTGAGTTCGGTATACCAAAGAAAGTGGTGCCGCCGTAGGGCCCCTCGCCGTAGGGTCCCTCGCCGTACCCATAACCTCCGATGACCGTACCCAAAAGAACGTACTGGTCAGGAATGGGGAGGGTGATCGAAAAGGTCCCTACTTGACCCGAGGAGTCTCCAGCGGCTAGAGGAGTTGAGGCTTCCGTGACGGAATACTCGCTAATCTCAACCCTCAGACCTTCGATATCTACGCGAAATCCCATTGACGCCTCCTAATCTATTCTATCTTAAACTAGATTGCGAATACGACGACGTTCATTGCCACGGTATCAAAACGGAAAAGATAGCGGGTCGGGGCCACAAGTCCAGAGAATACAACAGGTCCGGCACCACCATTAATTGTGTACCCGGACGGTGCGTTGAATGTAATGGTCCCCGAGGGTGCGCCCCCCGTTGTTGATGCAATGAGGAATTGTACGGTATCGTATCCGAAGAGGCGGTGTATATCTAGGTCAAGGGTCACATTGATCGTAAAGGTATTGCCGTAAAGCGGTACCTGCATGTCCTGTCTGTTCAGAGCAATCGTCTGGGTCGAACCATATCCGCCATTACGTGGAGTCTTCTCAAAGTTGTAGAACCGCCCGCGAACTGCGAACATCGTCCCGCCAAATCCCTGAGACGCGGGAGCATCCGTGAAGGTGCCCGAGACTCGTGGAGCGCTTACTACGTATGTCTTAGCGAGATTCAGGGCGTAGTCAGAGTCGATGTAGTTGTACACGTTTGAGCTATTGGGGCGGGCGACATAGATGAAGTCCTCCATGTTGTTTTCGTAATACAACCCCGAAAGGCTGGACCCGAGAATGGCTGAACTAGGAGAAGCTCCGAGTACAACGGCGGCACCCGTGAACTGAGAGATGATCCTCTTTCCCACGGGGCCGTAGAGAGAGGCAACTACCAAAGCGCTACCGCATCGCACAGCATCAATCATCGTGAAGGACTGAACGTTAGAGTCAGAACCCTTTGTATAAAGAGCGCCACCCCACTGATAGTCAGCAAGTGTCGGAGTCGTTGCAGGGTCAACCCACGGGAAAATTGTCAATCTGCTGTTGGCAACATCAATTGACTGAATGTAGTGAAGTCGGGTCTTCCCCAAGTTGTCCGTTATCCGAATCATGTAGGGGGCTGATCCAACGGCTCCGTGGAATCCATCGATGATGTACTGCGGCGGGAGGGTGGCGACGTCGATAGTTGTGCTCTGAGCGTTCGAGCCGGACGATCCGTTGTTCACAGGATTGGACCAGGTGGTCGTCAGACCATACCTCGTGCTTCCATTCGCCGTTCGGTGACCCGAGCCACAGTCCTGAGCGCGGATGTTTCCGAAGTCATTAGCGGTGGTGTTTGCCGGGGCGTCGGCAGTGGCGATCAAGGAGAAAGACCAGTTCCCACCCTCGATCTTGCCGAACTGGTTCCGTGCCGTTCCATTTGTAAGGTACAGACCTGTGTGCCACGTCTTTGACGCATAGTTGGTCGTCCCAGAAGAGGGGCCATACAGGCGCATATGCTGCCAATATCCGTTAGCCCAACCCCCGATGGTGAGGCCGATGACCCCTGACGTTCCGGAGAAAGTGAGGTCCATCTTCCCAACGAAGCTCTTGGTGAGGGCGGCCCCCATCGTGAGCGGGAGTGAAGATCGGAAGATACCCCCGACGTAGCCTACCCCCACGTCGTTTGCTGTCACGTAGTTGAAGAAGGCTTGGAGCGCGGCACCGTCATCCGCCACACCGTCACCCACAGCACCGAACGAATAAGGGGATAGACCCAATCCGTAGTTCTGCTTAGTCCGGTTGACGATAGTGGAAGAGAGTGATGCGTCAGAGAGACGACCCTCTAGTTCCGCTTCAACCGCATTATCCCAGTCCGTTCGAGGGACGTACCAGGGGCTTTGTCCCGCGGTGGGAAGATTAGGGAGAGCCATAATTTATCCTTATCCGTAGACCCAACTACCGACCTCCACAAAGGAAGCCGCAAATCCGACACGTCCACCCTGAACAGGGCTATTTGTTACGTAGGAAGGGGTTCCTGAGAATCGGCACCCGCTGTGCCCCTGACCGCCAATCCACGGACCCGAAACCAGCTTTGCCTCCTTGGCGGGGTTAGCGAGGTCTACAGTTTCAATCAAACGACCACACATCGCAGCGATAGTCAAACTGGAGTCGGTACCGTCTTCCCGGGCCACCCACAGGCGCACACCCTTTATATCACCCTCAAATTGGTCAGTAACCACGTCGAGGTCCGAATTATCTTTCTCCGTAAGCTTGACATTATCACCCAACGTCCCGTTGTTATTCAGTGGGGTTGCGTAGATACCCGCAGTCCCGGTGGCGGAATAAAATGCTCCGAGAATAAGGGTATGCCCCGGGGGGATGGGAATAAATACCGAGGAGTCGGGCGTGGGTGTAATCTGAGCGGGGGTGTTAGAGAGGTCGTAAAGAACGGAGGAAACAGGAAGGCCCAGATTCTCTCCTCCGCTAGTAGGAACCTCGATTGGGTCCAGTCCGTAAACCAAGGAGGGGGCTTCATTATCCAGGGACATCGAAGGATCGGCCCAGTGCGCAGGAAGCACGTTTGTCCTATAGATTCCCGGTTCCAGGAAATATAGCAAGCCTCGTCCGTAGGTTCCGTCCCGGTAGGACTTCATCATCTGCGCGGTCTCGGGAGAGGAGGATTGAGGCCACTCGTAGGTGTAGCGCTTATGAGAGCCGAAAGAGTGGAACCCATACCCCCCACCGTTCAGGAGTGTTCCATCAACACCCCATGCGGACGGGGAGGAATCTGCTCCCTGGAGAGGGGTAGCAAACATCTGCATTCGGTCCTCTGTACCGAAAAAGAAGCAACGCCGAGTATCCAAGGCCATTAGTTTCCCCCTACCGAGGTGCTATGAGCGTACTGCCGAGCGGAGTTATCTGCTACACGCTGACCGTCAAGGTAGACCTTCATGTACTCCGCAAACAACTGCGCCTGCTGTTGCATCGCCATGGGGCCGTAGGATGCGATTTGACCGATACCGACTCCGGACCCTCCACCGCGAACGAATCCACCACCTGCGTAGCCCGGACCAGAAGCCCCACGCTGAAGACGACCCATCGCATCGGCATAGGGGAGTCCTGTGCGCTGGTTGACATCCTTCTTCGGAACGACGTACTCTCCACGGTGGACAATACCCGCCGGTTCATACTTACCGCCCGCGCCCGTGTATCCACCGGAGGCGTAGTTTCCTACCTTCAGCCGTGCCACAAGGTCCGCAATACGGTTATAGGCCGTGACCGCCTCCGAACCACTGACCTGACCGGCGGCGATCAACTGCTTCAGCCGAGCGATCAGTGCCGCCACATTCGCCTCGACACCGGCCCGTCGAACTTCCTTGCCGTTTGTGGGGTTGGTGATAGACCCGAGAGAAACCCCGCGGCCTGCGTTCGCACGGGCCTTATTCAGAGCCGCCTCGTATTCCGAAAGCGCCTGGATTGCGGGGTTGGCGTTGACCGAGAGGGTAATGTTCCTAGGCACCCGAGCGATGATAAGACGCATGTCATCGAATGCCTTGGCGTACTTCTCAACCTCGGTTCGGCTATACCCCAACTGAGTTGCCTGCTGAATAAACTGTGCGCGAAGCTCTGCCGTCTTTCGTGCAAGATCAGCCTGGCTCAGACCCGAGGACGCAAGAGCCACAAGATGGGCCTGGTACTGCTTGACCAACTCCTCCATCTGGGTCCGGTTGGCGATAGCCGCTTTAGAGTTCCCGACCAGGGTCTTCGAGTTCTTCGACTGTTCGTCACTGAGGTTCGCCGTCTTGTCGGCCAGGTCTGCCTGAAGCTGGGCGATATTAGCCTGAATCGCCTCTGCCCGGGCGGTGTCACCGTATTCGATTGCGACGCCGAGGAAGATTTTCTGAATGTTGAGGTCAGACTGGAGGCCCTGAATCTCCGCCTTCAGTCGGGCGATGTTACGTGCGGCCTCTGCGGAGGCTTCCCGCATCGTAATAAAGGTAGACGTGATAGCGTCAAGGGTGGAACCCCCCGAGAAGCGAAGATCGAAGGCGCGAGAGAAGACGCTTTGGAGGTCATTTCCGTAGTCTACGAGAGTACGAATTTCACGGGCGGCTCCCCCGGCGTTATCTCCCAGCCCGCCCATTGCATCGCCCCATCCAGCCGTGGCGGCGGCGGCACTGTCAGCGGAGGGGGTGAAGTCCTCAATATCCCCGAGCATGGAGGGCAGGGTGTTCGCCCACTCGCGAGCAGATTCCAACTGAGCGTTGAGGCCGTCCCCGAATGCGGCAGTTCCCTCTGCGAAGCCCTGACCAAATGCGCCGAAGATGTCGAACACCGGCTTAAAGGTGCTGACGAATCCCTGTACAAATCCGCCCACAAGCTGCACGATGGCCTGGAAAACAGGAGCGAGACGGTTATAAATTGTGATCGCGGAGTTTACAATATTCTGCGCCCAAGCCTGGATTACGGAGATCGTGGAGGCAATATAGCCCGAAACAATCTCGAAGGCCCGACCGATCCTATCCATGCCCAGTGCGATAGTTTGCCCCGCGCTATTTGTCGACCCCGCAAGGAAGTTGATAACGTTAACGATGCCGTAGAACAGTCCCTGGAGGTTACCCAGAGTGAAAGCGGTTGCTCCGAACGTGTCTAGGAGCCACTGCACCGCATTAATAGCGTTTAGGGCCGTACCTCGGAGGTCAGTAAGGGCGATTCCAATAAGCAGAAGGACGGCACCTACGCCGCTAGCCGCGAGGAGACGAGTCAACGCAAGCTGCAAGGTAGAGACTCCGCCTGCTGCCGCAATAGAGCTACCCGTCACGAGGGTGAATGCGCTGGAGAGTCCACGGAGACCTGCGAGGATTCCCGCTCCCCCAAGAGCGTTAGAGATAAGAGAGAACGCCTGAAGAGATGCACTCGCAAGGGCGATCCCACCACGCAGAGCCGCATAAGCCGCAACAGCCGTGCCAATGATTCCGACCATCCGGAACAGGGCCTGACCAAACTCGGAACTTGCGAATGCCGTTAGGCCAATAAGGGTGTCCTTGAGGATGTCGAGGAACGTCCCCAGGGCAGGAGCAATGGAACTGCCGATGGCGGCGGCGGCGTTGGTTGCCGCGTTGATGAATGTCTTCCACTTAGTGGCAAGGTCGTCAAGCACGAATGCCATCTGACGCTGAAGCTCAGTGTTCTCTCGGAAGCCCTGTTCACCCGTGGCGATGGACTGCGAAACCAGGTCGAAGTTGTTCGCCATTGCCCGGATAGTGGGGTTCGTGCGAAGGCCCGCGAGACCAAGGTTTTCAAGCGCCGTGGTGATAGCAACCGTGTCCTGAGTCGAGACACTGCCGACAAAGCGCTGGAGGATGCTTTCACCCTGGCCGCTACGAACCATAGACTCAAGCTCGCTAGACGTGACCCCCACGATGGACGCGAAGTCCTCTAGCTTCTGTCCACCCTCGGCGGTTGCCATGTTGAGGGTTTCGAAGAACTGGAGGATAGTAGAACGGGCACGCTCTGGAGGTACACCCAGGGAAGCCAGGGCACCTGAGAGGCCGATGACCTGATCTGCGGTAAACCCGGCACCTGCCGCAGTCGCTGCAAGCTCCCTGGCCGTGGAGATGATCTGAGCGTCTGTAGCGGCGGTTGTACGGCCCACGAGGGCAATAGCTGATCCCAGCCGGTCATAGTCATCCGGCAGGACGCCCAAGAGGTTTCCCAGCTTACCAAAGGCGATTGCCGATTCCTCAGCGGAGATGCCGGTCACAGCGGAGAACTGTGCAACCGTGGTGGTAAACGCCTCTAGCTGATCTGCGCCGATACCCAACTGGTTACCGAGAGTGGCGATCCCCGCAAGCTCGTTAAACGTCAGGGGAATCTGCGTGCTAAGCTCCACCAAAGCCTGGCGAATATTACCGAGTGCTCCGTCTGCGGTACGCTCCACGTTAGTGAATGCCGACTCCTGAGAAGCGAAGGCTGTAACGACCCCCCCCCCCGCGGCAGTGATTCCCGCCGAGAGGGACAGCATGGAGGTAGCAAGATCGTAGTTAGCGTACCGGAGCGAGATGATACTCGTCTCCATCTGCTTGACATCGGCAGAGGCTGTCTTGGCGGCTCGGCCTTGCTGGATTGTCGCCCGGGTGGCAGATTCGGCGGCTATCTCCGAGACCTTACCGGTACGCGCCATTTCATCAACGGCGGTACTGAAGCCCTCAATATCACCCTTGGCCTGGCGTGCTCCAACGGTTGCAAGACGGACGACGATATCCCAATTGAATTTGTCGCCTGCCACTTATGCGCCCCGATCTGAAGTAAAGTCTCTATTACCTATTCTATCAGCCCTGTTCCTTCGCAATAGACTTTTCGACCCACTCACGGAATGTGTTGAATACCTCATTACCGCTCTCGTCATGTTCGCGAGAATGAACGTCCGGGACAAAATACTCCCCGGGGATGGGCTTGTAGGGTTTCTTGTCTGTTCCCTTAGTCCGCTCATCAATGGATCGCTGGAATTTGTCCGTCTTCCGGATCGCGTCAACAACTACACGCTCGTCATCAATCTCCCACACCAAAAGCCCGTGCTTATCAGAGTAGTCCTCAATGGTCTGGAAAGCATTCAGAATCGACCAGTCCCAAGAGGTGTACTCCTCCCGGTCGCCCAAAGGCTCAAAGGTCAAGGGGTCACGATGACCGAACCAATCGTCGCCCATAATCGCCGCGGTCGGACGCTTTTGCATCTTCACCGCAATGCGGATCGAGGGCATGTAAAGCTTACTTATGCCTCGGGTGAGGCACTGGACAAAAAATCGTGTTCCTGCGCAAGCGACTCGAAGCCACTCTTTGCGCCCGAAGAAAGCTCCTGAATTGCCTTCTCGACCTTATCGATTTCCGAGTCCGGGGAGTTACCACGGAGAACCTTGATAGCTGCCTCGTCCGGTGCCGCGACGATAGCGCCGTTAGGGGCCACGATCTTCTCAATGTGAAGTGCCCAGAACTTATTGATGTAAAGCTCATCTGCCTCTGCGTTAGGCGTCTCCCGACCCAGGAAGTCTCGTTCGACAGGGTACTTAGCTCGCACACTCTTCAGAACGGCGTCCCGATTATCGCGGCTCTGCCCCCGGAGATGAATCTCGTAGCGGTTGGACTCCGCCTTCTTAATAAGCTCGTCCCGGCGCTTTTCAATTGCGCGTGCGGCATCCTCGTCCTTATCCCGAACAGCGTCCAGGGCTTCACCCGCGAGCTTATGGAATTCGTAAGCGATTGCCTGGTCCGTGTAGAACGGCACTACCTCTGCGGGATAAGAAACCCCGGCAAACATATCTGCGATGTCAAAAGTGCTGGCGTTCAGTGCGTCAGTCATTAGTCCTCCTCTAAAGTAAAAAGCCCCAGGGAATATCCCCCGAGGCTCCCTACTATTAATTCTACCTTATGCAGTAACGACCACGTTCACAGTTGCGGTGTCGCCAGTCTCCTGGTCCTCAATGGTAATGGTGGCCGTTGCAGCCGCCGCACCCAGGACCTCGTAGAATCCCCCGGGGTAAACCTGAATAACAGCCGCGTTACTCGTGGTAAACGAAAGGCGGTTAGTCGTGTCACGACCCTGCTGGGAAGCGCGAATACGTCCGACGCCACCAGTGGCCCAAGGAGTCGTTGCAGGCGGAATAGCGGTGATTGCGTGGTCACCAATAACCGTGAAGTGACTGAAGTCGCTCTTGTTCCAGAAGGTCACCGTGCGGCGCTTGGACTCGCCCGGCGTGAACGGGTTAGCCTCGGCAACGCCCTGAACCCGGTAGACGGAGACGAACTGGCCGTCAGCCGCCGCAACCGTCGTCTCCAGGTCTCCGTCAACCCGAACCGCGATGTCCTGACGCTCACCCGGGATATCGGTGAGGTCGTAGATGACACTGTGCAGGTTGGAGTTGTCATCGTAGGACTCGGGGTAGTAGAACGACATGTCGCCGCCGTAGTTCTCCTGGCCGAACTCCTCGTAAGAGGCCGAGTCAGCGAGAGACGGCTCATTCAGAACCTCAGAAGCCTGGGTGCCGAAGCCGTAGTCATTCCATGAGATCGACTGAGACGCCGGAATAACACCCGAAGTTCCACCCGTGTTGTTGATCTCAGCCGCAAGAGGCTCTGCAACGTCAGTGATACCGAGAGTCGTACCCCCGGAAGGGCCGATCCACACCGTCTGGCGCTTATCGGCTGGGAGCTTTGTGTAGTCCAAGGTAGCTATGATGTCCTCCAGTGTTTGAGGGTTGTAAGTTCGTCTTATTCCATGATACCATTAAGATTGAACATGTTGAAAGGAGCAAGATGCCGAACCTGAAGTGGGTTAATGAGGACGGAACGCGAATGGCCTGTCAGTACGAACAATGCGAAGAGCCTGTGAGGTGTCATGGACTGTGCTCCAGGCACTATCAGCACTTCTATTACGAGTCTTCCAAGAATAGTTGGTTCTGATGGTTTACGAGAAATGGAACAACCCAGACGGGAGTCGTAAGGAGTGCCTTCGAGAGGGCTGCGATAGGCCGATCCATAGCGCAGGGGTTTGCGGTGCTCACTATCATCGCGAACGTAAGCTACGGCTTTACGGGGAGTCAACCGTGTTTTCGGAATGCCCGATCCCAGGTTGCGAAAAGCGGAAACTGGCGACCAGTCAGATATGTGGTGATTGCCGCCGGATCGGGTGGCGGTATGGTATCGAACCCGACAGGTTGATGGAGATGATGAAGCCCGAAAATCGAGTATGCGCTAACACGGGATGCAGGTCTCGGGAGCGTCTTCACATCGACCATGATCATGCGTGCTGCCCCGCGGGAAGTTTCCCTCAAAAATCTAAGTTGGCCTGTGGGAACTGTGTTCGCGATTGGCTTTGTCACTCTTGCAATGTTACATTGGGTCAAATGCAAGAAAGCCCCGAACGAATCCGGGGCCTCTTGACGTACCTGGGTTTTAACTAAGCGGTAAGCGCAAAGTTCCAATTCAAACTTGACCTCTTGGCGAATGTCTGCGTCATCTTCAGCATTTCACCCGTGCCACCCTCAACAATACCGTGGTCAGTTGCGACCTCAGCCATCTTAAGTCGGTGGCCCACTGCGAACGGGGCATCCACATCCTCTCCGACAGAGAGAATCGCGAAGTATTCAATGCCTCTCCAGGTGAGGAGGCTCTGTGCGAGGGTGGAGGTGTTGAAGCCGTCAGCCGCCAGGGTGGAGTCAGCATCCAGCCAACGCTCCTTGGCAAGCTGGAGACCGTAAACGACCGTGGCCGCGTACTCAGTCGGCTCCTGGTTACCCGAGGACTGGCAGAACGTCAGCGAGTCATCCGAATCCGGCTCGTCAAGATCGAACTGGGTCGTGTCCGTGTCAAGAGCACAGGACAGGTTCCAGATCAGGCCGTTCGGGTCGTTGGTGGGGTTCGCGTTCATCTCCGCGACTGTAGGGTTTTCCCAATCTTCGAACGCGAGCTTAGAGGCCAGGTAGAACCGGTAGACCTCATCGCGGGCTAGTCTCTTCAAGGCCATTATTAGTCCTCTTCCTCGTCAATGTTCTCATATTCGAGGAGGCCATCAGACTCAACCTCGTCCTGGTCGGTTTCTGGAACGTAGGACGGCTCCACACCGCAGTCAACGCAACCGCTTCGAGTGTCCTCTACTTCAAGCAGAAGGAGACCCCCTGGGTTGAAGACTTCACTCTCGAAAAGGGAACGGCGAATTACACCGGTCTCTTCGGTCTCGGTGTTAAAAACCACTACGCGCTCAACGTTATTCATCCTTATACCATTCTATCAGTTATTCGAATTGCACCGGCAGGCCAAAAGACGACGCCGATACATAGGCTTCGGTTGCAGAATTAGAATTTGTCATCGGGAACATGCCACCTCCTGGCCGCTTTGCCATATTCCCCGACCAATCAAAACTAATGCCCAGAAGAACGTTCACCAACTTGTTCTGAAGCTGGCGTGCAATCTTCGGATCGGGGGCGATACACTGCACATAGATCGGCATATCGTAATCGTGTCCCCGGGGTCCGATCATGCTCTTCCCCTGCGAGTTCTGGAGGTCTCCAAACTGGATCGCGATGTACGGCTCGATCTGGCCTACATTATTCCTCAGGACGGTATAAATGTCAGGTATGCCCTGTTCGACTATAGGCTGGACAAACTCAGATTCCAGCAACTCCAGGATGTCTTCCTGCGTCTGCTCGATGGTAGACATTACGCACCCTTCATGTTATCTGAGATGTCTTTAATCAGTTCATCCAAGACGATCTCGGCGGCATCCTTAAGCGCATACATAGGGGCGATGTACTTAGTACCCGGCTCTTGGTATTTGGCGTAAAAAGGCGTCTTGTCAGTCCATCCGAAACGTCCCACAGCTTCATCACGGCTTTCAAGTTTCGTCTCGCTGTCTACGGACTCCAGCATCTTCCCCGTATCGACACGGCCCTGCTTGCCCGACTTCTCTGTACCGCGGGTTGCAATAAAGGTCCGAGTGATTTCTTCCCCGTCTTTCATCGCGTTACGTAGGGAGGCGAAATTGCGGCGGTTGATCTCATTCACCTTGGCTTCGAACCATCCGCCTGCGGCCTGCTCAAAACTTACCATTAGGCCACCTTAACGTCGATGTCAAGAGAGCACTCAAAGGTCCGGGCAGCGGGGGATGAACCCTGCATGTCGCTCGTCACGGTGAAGATGTATGAGGAAAGCACGAGGTTGGGTGCAGATTCCACGAACACCTTGCAACCCTTCTTCACCCGACCTACGGCGTGCTGAGGAATCTGAACACGGATAGCAGAGATCGTGGTGGCATTAGCCTGGGATTCGCCGCCGGACTGCACGCCCCACCGTACTCCGATGATACGTGCTCTTCCGTCCTCATCGCCTACAGGGTAGATTACCGGGTCTCCTTCGAACGTCCACTCCCCCGTCTCAAGGTCATAGTCCGACTGCGTAAGAAGGGAAGAGTCTTCGATACGAATAATGGCGCGCTGATACTGGGGCTGAGTGGAGACCTTCGCGATTTCATCTGCCCAATTATCAACTGCAAAGCTATATGCCATTACCGCCAACGGCCCAACGTGTACTTGCGCCCGTAGATAGGGATAGCTCCCTCCGGGATGAACGGACCTGAACGGGTGCCCGTGGGGACAATCTCGAAAGCCTCTTCCCCGGAGATAACGTCTTCACTGTCCGCTTGATCGAACCAGAACTGTGCAATCGCTCGAAGGTCGGCGGCGCGCTTAGTCTGATCCACTTGCAAATCGTAGTCGCGCACCGAGAGCGACTCTTTTGCCGCCTGTGCGGCGAGGTAAATGTATGAATAACCAATGCCCCGGGCGACAGACCCTCCCTGTGCAATGTACGCTTCGATCTCTGCATCCGAAAAGAATTCGAATGAGCGGAAACCCGGCTCTACGGGATCGTACTCAATAGCGTTGAGGTCGCCTGTCAAGGCCCGGAACCGTCCGGCATCGGAAGCGAGGTCTACGGGCCATTCCCCCGGATTTCCGTCTGGGTACTCCATGCGATCTCCAATCAAGGTACTATTCTAGTCTACCAGTCGCCTTGTTCTCCAGGACCTATAACCCTTGTCATTTAGGGGCTTGTTCTTTGGCCCTATAGGTCGTGGAATGTTAGGCCAATTGAGTCCGTCTGAAATCTTCTGAATAGTAAACGACGATACTGGGTAGTCTTTGGAAATGTCTACAGGTCCCTCGCCACCCCATAGTCTTTCAAGGATGGTCGAAACGTCTGAGGCATTCAGTTTTGCGCGCGGGTGCTTCACCGCCATTTGCTGGGCCGTTCGTTCACGGAATCGCTCCTTGACATCGTCATCGAACCTGTAACCCCAGATTCCGTCACCCCCGCGGGTCATATTCAGATTACCAAACGTGTCAAGCTTTGCAATCCAAGAAATCTCGGCTACACGGAGGTCATCGAGAGATGTCCTAACGGTCTCCAGTAGCATCGACCGGATGTTCTCAGCCCCATGCTTTCGAATCCACCGATCCTTGGCTTTTTGGGATGACCCTCTCGCCTCATTCAAGTGTGCCCTGAGACGCTTCTCGATGCCCTCGACTGTGACCCCCACGTATCTCACCCTCTCGGGACGGTCTAGCGCGCAATCGTCGCAAACACAGTACAGTCCGTAAACTTCCCCTGAAATATCCATTACTTCAGTCTATCACGGATTATATAATCTTTAAGGAGTAGCACGATCCAAAGCTACATAAGCGGAACCACTCCACCGGTACGAATCGAGAGCCACGTAGGCCGATCCGTTCCACCGGTAGGTTGTGCTCGGTACGGCTACCCCAGGCTTTGGAAGCTCACTTGTACCCCCATCATCGAATCGAACATCATCGACATCAACAACAAGGGCTTGTGACGTAAAGGACGCGGCAACTCCGACGCGAAGACCGGCAGAACCGCTTGTGGTCCCTGCGTTAATGGTCCCAACCATCCCCGCATTCGTTCCCGTGAGTGCCGACCCATAGAGCGTGTCATCCGCTCCAGATCGAAGTCGAATCTCATAAGCTCCTGTGGTGCCATTGATAACACCCGTCACACGATACCACGTGGTGCCCGCGTCGTTGATCGTTACTCCGCCGACTTGACCGAGGTCCGTTGATCCTGCGAACAGGTGGATTGTAGGGGTACCCGTGGTCCACACGATACGGATAGAGTACAGCGCTCCGCCAGATGTTCGGAACTGCGCCAATTGAGAGTTGACAGTAACGGCTGTGATATCACTTCTCAGCCGGAAGGCAAGTGTCCAGGAATGAAGAGCCGCCGATGCCGCCGGGGACAAGCCCTGGAATGCTCCTGTAGCTCCCGATGCCGGGTAACTGAACCGAGCGTAGGAACTTCCCTGGTACGGGGTGTCTGTCTGATAGGTCGCGCTACCCCCCGCATCGACAACCGGGTTGTACGCCCCCGTGCCCGCGAGGCTTCCTGTGATAGCGGTTCCGGCGGTTTGTCCGTCGTAAAGCCATGGTCGCACAGTCATAATGGTCTCCTAGAATGTGGCGGTAGGGATTGGCATAAGAAGTCCTACCTTTTGCGTACCTGCGGTAATCCCCAGAAGAGTAGCCAAGTTGGACGGAAGGGGGGCTGTCATGGAGTTTGAGGGTGTCGTTGATCCCTGATAGTTCGCTCCAAGCTTCCCACCAGGGGGGCCCCCCACAGTAGACGGGCTTGATTCCAGAGTAGCGAGAGAGTTGTAAGAGTTGCGCGTCCCATCCGCCTTACCCAATTGGAACATCGATCCAGGAGGCGCGGGAGCGAACCAGTTACCCTGCACAAGCTCAAAGGCGTCCCACCCCAACTGGGCGGGTGTCCAGTTTACGGGGTCTTGATAGGCGATCACCTGAAGACCGCCCTGTCCGATCTTGTTGTTTATCAGGGAGTTGTTCAACGTCAACCATGGCGACTCGTCAATAGTTCCCTCTCCAGGCTTGGTTCCATCATTCCTGCGGTCGTCCTGCTGGAGATACATTCCCACGCTACTATAGGCGCTAATGTCGCAGTTCCAGACCTCAATCCATCCGGAGTCCAGAATCTTCACCGAGTTCTTGGTGTTCTTCACGCTACAGCTTACGAAATAGCCCTTGTACTGAGTTCCCGAGAACTTGCCTCCATCAGCACCTTCAGGGTGCAGACCCACCTCCATCTGATCCGCCAGTGCTGTAGCCCCGTCCACATGAACATTCCCCACAAAGTGACGGGGTACAAACGTGTCAAACCATACGCCCGCTGCATTAGGAACATCCGAGACCAATCCGTGCCGGATGATGACCTGATCGGACTTGGTTACCTTGATCCCTGCGGTGATGGGCTGGAAGTTCCATAGTCCTCGGTTGACCCGGCGGATGACGAATTTCTCCACAAGGAGTTGATTAGCCGTGGTGGCCTGAATGCCAGATTGCATACAGTCCTGAACAGTGATGTTTCGGAGGGTGATCTTTCGGGCGGTAGACAGGCCGTGGACCCCGGAATCCTGGAACACGCAATTCTCGATGATCGAGTTCTGGGAGGTACCTCCGAAGTACACAAGCCCTGAGATACCCTCCATCTCTTCAGGGGAGTAGCGGCGAAGGCCAATTCCGTAAACGTTGCATTGAGCCGAGAACACGCCTGCGTACCGGAGGTCGGATACACGAATCTCTTTCCCCGCGGGGCTCGTGCCAATCGTTATGGTCTGACTTGTTCGATTTACAGAGAATTGACCCGTTGCAGGGGTAGCGCCGTCGGCTATCTGCTTCAGAGCTACGCCATCGACCCATACCTGTTCGGGGAGATTGGCATACGGGTCGTCGGGATGGGCATACCGGTCGGAATCGATAGGCTCCCAATCTGGTCCCAAAGCACTTGTCCACGGCCCCGTGCCGGTCCACCCCGCGTAGACCGTTGATCCATCCATCCACACCACTTCCCCGGGGTACGCCTGGAGAGTGACCGATTTGTTGAAGTTTATCTGCTCGTGATACAGTCCCGCCCGGGCAACAATGGTCCCGCCCGCCGAGATCGCTGAGAAAGCCGCGGCGATGGTCTGCTTAGGGGAGAGAAGGGTGCCAGGGTTGGAGTTATTACCTGAGGGTGACACGAACATCGCATCCCCGGGGTAGGAGTAGTTAGTCGTTCCCAACGGGGCTGACCCAACCTGAACACCCGCCCCACCCGGGGTATAGGTGGAGCCGTCCCGCAAGTTGACATACAGGGATTGGCCCGTATCCCAACGATAGACCCCCACGACTACACCGCGTCTACGTAGTAGATAACTCCTGCGACACCCGTTGCCGGGAGGGATGCGACGGTGGGGTAGTAAGCGAGTCCGGTGATTGTGGAGTTCGGGGAGCCGACTTTAGCATTGATCGCTGTAGCCTGAGCGGTAGAGACCGGCTTATTCGCATCCGAGGTGTTGTCTACGTTACCGAGGCCCACATCGCCCTTTGCGAGCGTTACATCGGCTGTGAGGGCTTTACCTGCCACTGTCCGGGAGGTGGGAACCTTTGCATCGAGAGCAGTCTGCTGAGCCGTGGAAACAGGCATATTCGCCGCAGAGATGTTGTCCACGTTAGAAAGACCGACATCAATTTTGTCCAGCGCGACATTGGACGAAAGAGGCTTCCCCGCCACAGTGCGCGTGTTGGGAACATAGCTTGCAAGAGCGGCAGGCTGAACCGCGGTGTTGGCCTTACCCAGCGCCTCGTCGGCAATGGTGTGAGCCTCTGTGGCGATCCCGAAGGTGTTGTCGAGGTCTGCGGTAGTGGCCTTACCGGCGAGAGCGCTTTCCAGACCAGTGACCGTAGAAATGGCCTGAGTATGGTTTGTAGGTGCCGCTCCTACGTCAGAGGCCGAAAGAACAACGGTTCCGGTTTTTCCGTTGACGGAGGCAACGTCGCCACCGCCCCCACCCCCGCCTCCGGGGACAGGTCCGACAATGAGAAGCGGTTCAGGCTCAAACGCCCCCTCGTAGCCCTGTGCGTCAACTTGCGTCAGCGATACAGGTCTGGGCTGAGCCATGATTACGCCTTCAGAGCAGTGATGATTGCGTTGATCTTAGCCTTGTTGGCGTTGGCGAGAGCGATAGCAGTGGGGAGGTCTGTTGCATCTGCCGTGGCAACGGGCGTAAGTGCCGCAACCTGCGTCTTAGTGGGGAGTCCACCAACGACAATAACAGGCTCAGGCGTAAACGCGGGGTTAGGGTTCGTGCCACTCGTCAGAGTGATCGGACGGGGATCGGCCATTGGGGTTCCTTTCGAAAGAAGTCCTAACCTCTATTCTACCAGGCGGGTACACAAAACCCCCGACCTGTGAAAGCGCCGGGGGCTGTGTTTATGGGTTAAGCTTACGCCTCGCCCGTACCGTCAGACTTCAGGGAGTATGCGGTGCTCCACATAATTCCGCCAGCAACGTACCGGATACGGTAGTCGATGGTGTCATTTTCCCAGGAACCCTCGTTGAAGGGGACCACAGCGGATGAGCCGAGGTAGACGCCCGTGTTTCCACGCGCCCGCAGTTCCGGGGTCTCGTAGCCACGAAGGCGAGCAAGCTCCAGCACAGGGCGACGAATCGCGCCAGGCTTCGGGAGAACGTACCAGTTGGTGCCGGTGACGTAAGCCGACTCAACGATGGTGATGCCGTTGAGGGCCGAACGGTCGCCGGGGCCGAAGGTGATCGAACCATCCTGGATAGCGATGATCGTCTGGTTGAGCTTCCACTGGATGAACTCCGCGGTACCCACGGGCACGACGATGTTGTACCCAGTCGCGCGACCAACCTTGTTACCGTTGACCGTGACGTTCTGAAGCTGAATCAGGGCCGCCCAGATGCCCTCGGGGGTGAGAGCGTTGTTCGGGAGGGTCGTAGTGCCGTCCGGGAGGGTCTGTGCCGCAAGTTCAGCCGTCGTACCATTGATAAGGGCGTCGTAAACCTCACGCTCTTCGGTGTCGAGGGCAAGCTGGACAAGCTCATTCGGGACATTACCGTAGAAGTCCTCAACGTCGTTGACGTTAGACTCCCAAGTTTTCCCGAACGCCGCTCCGTTCTTAGCAACACCGCTGTAGTACGCTTCCTGACCGGCAAGCGTGATGTACGGGTACGGTGCTGCCTCGGGGATGCGGGGGAGACCACCCGTGAGGGTGGAGCCATCTGGGCCGTTGACAACGCCCGCGCCAGTGACATCGCTGAAGAGCGAGAACAGGCGAACCTTGTCGAACGTGGGGACGACGCGAACGCCTGCAACCTGGCTCCAGCTACGCTCTGCCTCCTGGAACTGCGGGATAGCAGTAGCCGAGATGAGGTGGGCCATCACAAACGGCAGGTCCGAGGTCGTGTGGACCTCCGCAAGCTGCCCGGAAGCGATCTTGTCGCCACGCAGTGCCCGCTGGAGAAGGTGGTCGGCCTCTTCCACCTTGCGGCGCGTAACGGTGGGGTGAGCAGGCTTCAGGTGCCCGTCGAGAGTGAACTGATCCTTGTACTCAGGCATTATGCACCAACCTTGATCGGCACGTAGCCGCGAGTCTTGTCGTAATCGGGCGGGAAGTCCACCGTTCCGAAGCGGGTGTTACCAGACGAGGAGTTCGTCAGCACAAGACCACTCGTGATGTAAACCACGGTGCCCTGGGGCGAAGCGGCAGTGATGCCGGTGATGCCCGAAGCCAGGAACTCCCAGGTGCCGTCGAAGGCCAGGGTAACTTCCTTGCCAACCAGCCCAACTCCACCGTTCGGAATACCCGAGATGGTGTAGGGCGGGTAGGAGGTGGAGTCAGTGCGGGTTGCATCACCAGAAGCAGTAACGGTAACCGCGGGCTGCCCACCCAGCGAGAGAACAGCAACCCCAGGCTGATGCGTTGCGGCAAGAGCCTCAACACGGTTCAGCAGGTCGTTATTCCGGTATACGAGGTTCTTAGCCATTAGCTCCACGCTCCAAACTTGCTCTGCGTGCCCGTACCGAAGTCTCGTCCCTGACCTGCATCAGACGAGATCGACTCCGAGAGGGCGACCTTCATCTCCTTGGCCTGCTCAATGAGCGGGGTGACATCCGCACCGTCCTTAGCCTGCTTCCGGAGGGACTCAACAACCTTCTCAGGAAGTTCAGCGGCATCGATAGCCGTGACAGCCGCGTCATAAGCCTCAACGGCATTACGACCTGCGTCCTTGTCAGCCTCGGCCTGTGCGGCCTCCGCCTGAGCGGTCTGCTCCTTGGCAACCAGTCCGGCGAGGAGTTCGAGGGCCTTATCGACCTTCTCTTCCAGTTCCATGTGGATTCCATTCTTCTTGTCCAGTGCCGAGGTGACACTTGGCTTTTCATCCGATTCCGCAACACGTGCGGACTCGTAAATCTGTCGGTAAGACTCGGTGATCTCGAATCGACCGCCACGACCCGCGGCGATGACGACATCAACGGACTTAAACGGGTCCTCTACGTCGAACTCACGAACATGGAACTCTCCATCGTCTTCAACCTCTCCCGATCCCGAGATGTAAATTGAGAGGCCCAGCTTGTCCTTGTACCGCTCAAGCTTTGCGCGGTGGTCATCATCCGGACGCCAATTGGCGTAGAGTCCGAGAGTTCCGTCCTCCGCCTTCTCTTTCCAGACCTCGCCCTGGACGCGACCTGCAATTTCCGTAAAGTTGCGGGTCTCAGGCCCGGAGGCGGGGTGGTTCAGAAAGGAGATAGCGCCGTTGAAGGCGTGACCATAGTCTTCGAGAAGCTGAGCCGAATAGACGCCCGAACTTCCTCGACCCTCATTAATCAAGCGCACTTTCCAGGTCTCGGCCTCAGTATCGGCTTCAACCAGCGTAGCGGCTTCAAGTAGGTGCTTTTTCATTGCACTTTCTATTCTATCAGCATTCTGGAAATGGGCTGAATTCATCCTCCAAGATATGCAAGGGCCTTACGGACATTCTCCTTACTTTCTGAAAACGACCCCAATGCGCGATTACAACCTCGGCAGAGAAGTCCGCGGAGACAGTCACCGCACGTTTGTTGCCCGGGGCAACATGAATGGTCGTGATCCACGTTGATATTACTGTTAGAGAGCGAGGATGAGCAGATGTCGCAAAGCGTGGGCGAGTTCAAGATGTGAAGAGCTTGTACAACACTGAACCCATATTTCCCCGACCAATTAGTATGCCACTTACAGAGACCCCTTTCGCCACCCGCTGAGTTATCGCACTCTGACACGAAACACTTTCGACCCTGATAACGAGTTAGGTCTCTCTCAAAGCTATCAAGAACGACGCCGGAGTAATCCCTCATGTAGTGCTTATAGCAAAGTCGCTTGGCATGATGAGATCGACTGCACTTGGGGACAGAGCAACCCTGAGCGGGGTTGCGTACCCGGACAACATAGTCGTCAACTGAAAGACCCTTCCTCTCCCGTTCTCCATGGGTTTTGCAGAGGTCTCGACAGTTAAAGGGTCGTCCACACCCCTCGACTCGGCAGACTCGTGTTACACTTGTCATATCGACTCCTTTTCAGTCGGTCAGGCCCCCGAACGTTCACAGCGTTGCGGGGGCGTTCTTATGCTCTTAGCCTACCATGCCTTCAATACGCGAAAGTGCATTTTCGAGCCTTTCAGCAAGATTTTCCAAAGACATCTCGCGCCGGATCGATTCTGCCTGGTCCGCAATAGAATCGGATCGTTGGTCGTTAGCCCCTTGACCCGCTCCGGGGCCAACACCTGTCGATTTCCCTTGGTCTGGAGCCGCAGTCTGCACGGCCGCCTTCGCCGCGTCAAGCTCCAACTTCATAGACTCAGGAACCTCTTCGGGGTCACCCACAATGTCCATGATGTCAAGGGCCGCACGACGACGCTCCACAGGCTGAAGCTCGGTGGCCGCAAGGCGGAGAGCCTGCATAGCGCGGTACTGGTCCGGGGCATCGAAAGGCTCGAAGACGATAGAGGGGCGGTCATAGCCCATTGCGTCAAAGATGTCCTTGTAGAAGTCAGCCCACTCCTTCTGCATAAGGAGCATGGCGTTACGGTTACCGCCTACAAGGGCTTGAGCTGAACCGTAGGAAGAGCCTGCCGCTGAGGAATCGTTGAGGAGGTCCATGTTCGACACGTTCCACGCTGCCGCCGCCATCGCCGCGACAGGTCGTGCCTGACTGAAGTCATAGCCCCGGCCTGCGGTAGAAACCGCCGTGAGGTCTTGACCCTCCACCATAGACGCCGTGCCACCGTGGTCGTTAAAGCTGGAGACCTTGACGCCCGTGGACTGAACACCCTGCTTAGTCTTATTCGTGACCTTGAAGAGAATCTTAGCGAGAGACTCGTTGACCACCTGACCATATTGCATAATCTGGCCGTATGCCTCGCTCCACGCCAATCCAGCGAGACCGTCCGGGATACCGAGAACGTGACCGACCTGACGGTTTACGCGGAGGTCAACAATCGTTGAGTTTTCTGCAACGGGCACGGTCTCACGGTTTTTGGTGAACGACTTCTGACGAGTGCCCTCAAATCGCGCGGTGTAGTACCAGAGCGTCCTGACGCTGTTGGTCGACCCGTCCTGAGTGTCCCATTTGCGCTGATAGGCAATGACCTTCTCAGGGAACTCCTTATCGACCTTCACGCCGATAATCTGGTTGAAGGGGATTCGGTCTACCTTTTTCGTCTTTGTATTGCAAACCACCAGAACGTTACCTGTAATGAATCGAGCCTTCTGAAGCTCTTCGTGAGCGGCGTCCCCAAAAATGGACTCCTGGTTGGTCCGGTCTATAAAGAACTTTCGAATAGCCTTTGGGGCACCGGCCTTCTTCGGCTTCTCCGTGCCCTCAATGTACATCCCCCGACCGAAGGCGAATCCGGAGTGGAGGTCAACGGCGCGCTTGACAAGAGAGCCTGCGGCAACACGGGGAGAAATTTTTTCCGCAATCGACTGGACCTCATCGATGTCTAGTCCCTCTAGACGGTCACCTGCGGTAATACCGGCAATCAACTGCCAGCCCATGTCCTCGTAGTTCATCATCGCGCGAACTTCAGCGATGGACTCTTCAAGGACTTCGTTCTTGTTCTGGAGCGTAGCAATTTCACGGATCAATGACTCGTTCGGGATCACCTCAGGCACCCGAATGTCCTCCTGAAGAGCTTCGTAAGTTGCCTGGTCCCAATTAGTCACGGGTAATTCGCTCCAATTCGCAGTGTTTCCCTTTCTATTCTATCCTAATGACTAGAGAAGGGGGCGTCCGGGCATCCTAATGTACTCGAAAAGACCCATGTCCGGAATCTCTTCTCGGTCCTTTGCGATGACGGTTCCTGCGGGCAGGCGGTTCTGCCAGGAGGTCAAGTCCACGGAGGCGTAAACTGCGGCGTCGGCGTGGTCGGGGGAATGAATACCCCGCTTTGCCATTTCCTCCTTGCTTTCCAGAAGGATGTTGTTGCGGCCCGTGGTGCGCTTTTTGATCTCGACACCGAGAAGTTGCTCCTGAAGTTTCTCATCTTCCGGATCGATATCCACGAGACCCTTGGACATCCTGTCCTGAAGGTCCCACCAACTCCAGGCTCGGAAGTTCTGCCAGCGGTCAAGGTCGGGGCTGGGGTCGTTACCCAGAATTTCGTAAACCTGATACGCCCCCTGAGCGAGCATTCGGATACGGTCAGCAATAGGCCCTCCGAGACCCTGGCCGTCAATACGTACCTCCTCCACCGCAAGTCTAATCGCATGGTCGTGAATACGTTCGGCTGTTGCCATCGCGTCCGGGTCGTTCCAGTCATCCACGAATCTCAGACGGCCATCCTGCCACTTGTAGACCGTGTTCTTATCCCCTCGCTTAGAACGGGACACGTCTACTCCGAGACGCGGAACACTTCCGTAGTCGGGAACGATTTCGCAATCCAGGGACTTTGCAATGTCCTCTGGGCGGATGAGGGTGAAACCCATGTCCCATGCGAACTCACCAGTAACACGGGAGATGTATGTGGGGGAATCAACACCGTGCTCCTCCGCCATATCGTCTACGTAAGACTGATCGACCAGGGTTTCCAGAACCTCAACGGGGAACCCCTCATACGGCTCCATCCTCTGATGCTCTTCCCAGCGCTTGCAAGATTCAGAGTTACAGATTCCGCGCCCGTGGAAGTTCGGTGAGTCGAACACACTGATGGTATGCGTCTTCCAGCCCTTCAACTGACGCTTAAAGATGGACGCCACGTAGGAAAGCGGGTTGGTGGGGTTACAGATCAGGAAACGACGAGAGGTAGCATTGGAGGTGATGTTGGCAAGATCACCAATAAGGCCCTTGGACAGACCCACGGCCTCGTCACCCACGGCTAGAACGTACCGGGCGTGGATACCCGACATAGAGTCGTTACCCGATTCCTTATCGGCAGAATCCGCAGGCTTTGCGCCGTACCCAAGCTCAATACCGTCGGGGAGCCGCCAATGTGCGTCGGATGTCACGTAACCGGGGAGTGGGTGATCGACAAGACCTTCGTTGAAACGCTTCTTCGCGAGGTTGTGGAACTTGCGAACTTCTCGCCACACAATAGCGTTGATCTGACGTGTAGAAGGTGCGGTGGAAACCACAAAGCATCCACCCGGGAGGTCCCAGCGGGTATCCACCCACCAACAGATAAGAAGCCCCGCAAGCCAGGACTTACCCACCTCGTGACCGGCCTTGACGACAACGTTCTTGTTATCGACAACGCTCATCGCGACATCCGCCTGAGCGCTCCACGGCTTGATCCCCAGGTACTCCTCAGCCCAAAGAACCGGGTTAGAGAAGTAACGTTGCTTCTCACGACGCTTCTCAATCTGACTGAGTGCGCCGTCCGCTACGAGATAAAGACCTGTCACGCTTCAAGTTCCTGAGCGGCGGGCTTCAAGTGCTTCTGGAAGATGTCCTGGAGGTCGTTCTCTTCCAGACTGTACGTGGTTGCGATCTCAGCCAACGTGTACGATACGGTCCGGTCGATAAGATTCAGTAGTTCCCGAATACGCAGATCGTTCAGGCGCTCAATTGCCTCCTGCTCGCCTTTGGCAGTCTGATTAAGTGCCGTCAGCATGTCCTTCATTGCCCCCCGGGCGGCATTCATCATACCTGCGAAGAACTCGTCGCTGGAGTCTTCTGCGCGATCCAGTGCGTCCTGTGCCAACTTCTCCATGTCGATAAGGATTTTCTGACGCTTCTCCTGAACGGTAAGAACATCCACCGCACCGAGAAGTTCCCGCTTGACAGCAAAGATTTCCTCGGGTGATAGGCCGGTCTCCTCCGACATCTCCCGGACACTCTTATTGCCGAGGCCCTTCCACACAATTCTCTGGATACGCGGATCAATTTCACTGTCAGTCATTATGCCTCCCCTCCTAGTTTAGCATTTGTCCTCATTTCGAGGTACAAATGTTGAAAGACCCCCTGGGAGGAGCAATGCTCAAACTCTCAGGGGGTCCCGAGGCCAGGGAAGGGGCCTCTCAACAGGGGATGGAGCGAAGGGAGGGAGACTCCGACCTGTTATCTCTATTCTACCGTGCCGGAAACACTCACTCCGAATTTCTGCTCTCCTGCATCGTCGTCAGTCAAATCGGAAAGACTTTCGTAAGACGTATATGGCTGGATAGAGATGTTGGGGCTTTTAAACTGGTCCATATACTCCATGATGAAAGAGAACGCTTCGGGAATAGTATCCACGTTTTCACTGTAATTGATGAACTTGTCAACCATTTTCAGTCCTTTCTAGGAATATTGCCCGTTAAGGTGACCACATTGTCTAACTCCGTATCGACACGGAATCTCACCTTCGGAAATGCCTTGGTCACCTTCAGAATCTCTTTGGCGATTTTACGGGCACTTCCATCGGCCTTAGTCTTAAGTTCAATATAGATATCGGCCATGTGTCTTAGTCCTCACTCAATCGAACGGTCTTGTTCACCGCGGTAATCGTCATTCCGATCCGGTAGTCCTGGTGGGGGCCACGGTAATAGAAATCCACGCCCTCCTTTTCCAGAAGACCCTCTGCCACAAGCTCAGACAGAAGGTGGTGCTTCAGAAGTCCTGCGCCGTAGTCCATTACTTGTCCACCCCGTATTCTCCGCCGAGCGACTTCCAGTAGTCCAGCAGGGACTTAACAGGAATGTCCAGCGTGATCTCGCCCTCCTGGTAGGCCACCGGTTCAAACGACTTCAGCATCTTGTAGATAAGCTCGGGCGTTACCGAGACGTATCCGTTCTTCGCCACGAAATGGCCGTAGGTGAGTCCGTCTGGCTCCTCCCAGTGCGTGAGCGTGTATTCATCGTAGCGGCTAGTCATCTTCATCTTCATCTCCAATCGTGATCGCCACAGAGCGTGGAACCTTCTTGGTCAGGGTAATGAGGTCGCTGATACCTGCGATGCAACTCTCGGCAGTAACCTTACCTTCTTCGTAAGCGTTGATAAGCTGTTCGGCGGCATCCGTGAACACGTCCAGCAGCTTCGTGTCGATATCGAGCTTTTCGGGGTATACCTTAGCCATTCTTCCCCGCCTCCAAAATAACGATAAGCGTTTTCTCAACCTGAGTGGAGATCGCCTTTGCAAAATCCTGCCACTCATTCGGGTCATCGGGCACGCTAACCCTCAGACTCCGCTTTTCGAATGGCAGGCCGATCTCATCAAGAGGACAGATCGAGAGTGTAATCTCGTGGGGATGAGGGGTAAGACCCCAATTGATGGGGATAATATCGTTATCGGTTTCAAGCGTCATTGTTCTCCTCCTCAGCGTGCATCCGGTCGGCAAGGCTCCACAGGTCCCCCAGGTGACCCTCCTCTAGCGGGGTGACTCCCGGGGCCTGGATTGCCCACCAATAGTAAATAGACTTGATCTCTTCGTGTACTTCGTCAAGCGTATAAGCGCCCATATTAAACCGTCATCTCCTTGACATTGCCTCCGGTGTAGAGGTCCAATTCTGTTGCAACCTCCACGGCCTGCTTTGCGGTCTTCCCCAGGTGCATTGCCGTATTAGCGAAAGCCGAACCGGAGCCAATAGAGGCGTAGTCCCCGCGGGTGGAGACGGAAAAGTCAACCCCCATCGTGTAGAGCTTTCCGCCCAGAACGATCAGGCAGTGACCGTCCGGGACGTAATCCTCATAGGAGTCCACAATCGGGTTATTGTCAAGGTCCTTCTTGACAGCCTTCTGCCAGGCGGGAACTGCATCATCGAGAAGCCATCCGTACCCGTCGAAGTCGTCCTGCTTCAGGTCAAAGGGGTGAATCTTATTGACGCTCGTCCGGTGGATGATATTGGCGAAGCGAAGCAGACCTGCAATTCCCACTGCGAACTGATCGTTGATCTTCACGACCTTGTTCATGCCCAGGCTCTTGCTGTTACCCGATGTCACCTGAGAGTCCCAGGCGATCTTCACCTTGCCGTTGGTGATCTTTGCTGCAATCGTAGTCATTTCTTCTTTCCCGTCATGTGCCAACCCCCGCACATAAAGCACTCGTATACGTACATCTTAATCTTGGGGTTATCCACGGTCCATTGGATTGCTTCATCTTCTGACTCAAAACGCTTCTTAAGTACCGGCCCTGAAAAGCACGGCGTACCCAATTTCAAACGTCCATCGGCTATTCTCTCGTATTCGCTAACATGAGAGGCACCGCGGCGGTTTCGAAATCTCATTCCGACTCTTCCGCGATAAGTCGAAGCACAAGGTAGCCGATCAAGTCCCGCACCGTATCCTCGTCCCCGTAGTCCGTTCCTCGCTGAATCCGGCTGATCTTGTCATCGATGCGCACGTTCAACTGCTCGATGCGACTGGCCTGAGAGAAGATACGCACGGGGTTTAGTGCTGAGTCGCCGTAAGCCTTGTTCTTGCTGACGAGAAGGTCCGCGATCTTGTTTGTGTGATATCGGACAGACTGCTCAAATGATGACTCTTCGGGGGTATCTTTAACTGTATCCGCGTGCCAATCACCGTGGTCATCATAAATAACCCAGCCATCTTGGATAGAAGATACGCCGTTCGATACCTGTAAAACCTCGTATGAAACCTCCAGGTCCAACCCGGTATCCGGCCAACTCTTCCCCGTAAGACGAACCCGATCCCCCACTTTAAATTCAACCACGTTGCTCCCTTCGTTGTCCCTATAAAAAGAATACCCCCTCTGAATCGCAAATCGACTCAAAAGGGGTTAATTCTCAGGAACTTCTCAGCTAAGGAACGCCGGGGATAATCCTGACTCGATCACGCCACGGGATATCGGCGTCCCGGAGTTCGGACAGATCATCCGAATTGAAGACCGGGTACTCGACATCCTTGGGCCACTGGTGAAAGATGTCCCGGAGCATGTTCTCGAAAGCGCTGAACTTCTTATTGGTACTCTTCTTGTACCGCTCCAAGTCCTTCTTGATGTTATCGATGGCCTCTCCCTGAGCGTTCACCTCCACACGCAGATTCCTATTCTCCGTGACCAGTTCGTTCCACGTCGGCTCCTTCCGGGCCTGGTTGGTCTGATCCAGTTCCTCCCGCCTCTGTTTCCGGTCCTGCATCTTCCCGTAGACGACGCCACCGAGGGCCAATAGCCCGGGGAGGGCAATGGCGACAAGTTCCCACCACTTCATTTCGTTCCCCTCTTCAGCAAGCCGAACGCACGCGCCCCGGGAAGCATCGAGATCAACACAACAGTCCACGCCCCCGACAGGCGATCCAGGTCCGGCTCTACGAAAAGCGCCCGACCAATAGCCAGCACGGCCCACGTTGCCAGTAGCCCCCAGACAGCAAGAGCCCCCAGCCTCTCGCGTTTCTCTCCCGCTTCACTGAAAGAGTAATAGGACCCCCACAGACTTGCCAGGGTCAGAAACCCGGCCCACACCGCGGTATAGCCCTCGAAAGTCAAAAGATCAAGAGTCGGCAGACCCCCCAGCAAAACCAGGAAGCCCAGAATCGCGAAACCAACGTACTTGGCCGTGAGAAGGGAACGAGGAATTACCAGGGGGTCTTTATGCCACTGCTTGATCTTGCGGAACACGTCTTGCTTAGCCGATACCCGTGGGCTTGGTGATGTACGCGGCAAGGGACGAACCCAGCGCCACGACGCCTGCATAAATCAGGACGCCCCAAGATCCGAGGTTAGACAGCATGTCCGGGGTCACAGCATTGAGGATCGCAACACCAACTGCGAGCGCAATACCCGTAATCGCGCCGTTACGGACCTTTGCGGTGGGTTTGGCGGTGGGCTGACCCTTCTCGTCAGTGGTAACAGCATCATAAATGGGGGTGCTCATTGGGAACTCCTTTTCTTGTAGACAAGGTTCATTTACTAGTTTATCACTGTGGCCCCGCGGGGTAATTTCGTTTGATCCATCGAGCATCCAACCAATCCTTGACGCTGATCTTATCCACTCCCGGTACATTCTGGGGCATGTAAACGCTCTCAAGGTCCGTCAGATAGTGCTCCTCCACCAAGGTCGCCATCTCCTCCAGCAAATCCTTCAGTGCGCTTTCGTATTCTCGTTGGTTCATCACTTTCTCCTCTTCGTTGTAATGTGCCACTTCCCCTTGAGCGTCGGGCACGGATACGTTCTAAACCTCTTGAGACCCTGCCGGATTGCCGAGTTCACCGCACCCTGACGGGAGTGGTACACCTTCTTGGGTCCGAACTTTGAGACGCACTCACACGTCTTCACCTATAAGCTACTTAGCAGCCCAAAACAAAGGATCACGAATCCCACGAATACAATTCCCGTGGCGACCCCTTCAAGAAGGGCCAGAACCCAGTCCGGGAGTCTGTCAATCATACTCGACCCCTCCTCGCAGACTCAACAGGATGGCCTCCTCTTTGTCCAGCGGCATATCGTAAACATCATCCCCGTCCCACCACACGTATTCGCCCGAGTGATGAGAGCCGCAACAACCCTCCACGTCCCAATGCCCTTCGGCTTTATCGCACCAGTAGACCTTTACAAGCTCAGGAAGGCCCCAATCGTCCGCGGGATTACCCATCATGTAGTCCACGTAGTCCTCGAACTGACGTTGGGTTTCGAAATCATCTCGGCTCTTCATCAATACTCCAATCCTCCAGTAGTAGGTCCGTCAACTCTCGTACCGCGTTCAGAATCTCAGCCCGATCCCGCCAGACAGACACACCCCCTGCCGCCTGGGCGATGAGCTTACTGTCGTCCCAGCCCTTCCGCTCTGAGATCGACACGGTTACAGTGTATGGCAGGTAGGTGCGGTTCGTCAAGCGCTTATGCTCGTCGTTTGTCATTATTCCCCCTAACCGCTTTTTCGTAGACGGGGAAGCCAATAACCGGATTCTTTAGTGGAACAGTGCCCCCGTCTTCATGGCGCGGACTTATACTTGCGGCAGGTATAACCTCCAGTCCTTCATCTGTTTCCCGAATATCCCACGTCATACCCGCCAATGTCGCATTTGTACCTGTTTCTGGGGGCAAAAGCTGTAGCTCGGCTTCGGTGTAATACTTCACCGGCGTCAGGGTGATCGTCCCGTACTTATCCGTCTCCACTCGGTAGAACGTTGTTGGCTCGAATCCGGAGACTCGGCCCTTGCTATCGGCTTTCTTGATTTCCATTAGTTCTCCTCGGGTTATGCGTGATCGACGTGTATCCGTGATCTGGGCTGGGTTTAAAATTGGGATACGGACGGGTCCCGGGGATATCCCCGTTACTTGCACTCTCGTTTTCGCTTCTCAGAAATTCTAGAACTGCGGAAGACGCAGGGGCTGGCATTGCAAGCGCCCATCCAAATAAGGTTGACACCTCAATTGAACCGTCCTCACGGTACCTAACCCCTACCCCATTGCTGGCTACAAACTCAGTCATAATAGGAATCCTCCAACCGGTACGCGGAAGTCAGTTCTGCAATCCGGTCAATATCTCCGGTGCGGATGGCCTCGTTTAATGGATCAAAAACATGGATCACCGGGAGGGTGACGCCCGCGGGGGTACTTTCAGTCATAGGTGCAACCCGGTAGTCAGACCAATCACACGCAATCGAGATTTCTTCCTCGGTCATTGCTCATCCTTGATAAGCGTAATCGTCAGCGGCTCTGCCCACTCCACGAGTTCGTCCAGGTACAGGTCGCCCATGTCCGTGTCGGCTCCCTCCCGGTGCATCAGAACGTTGCTATTCCCGTTTGGTGAGGTCCGGATATACGGGTACCAGCGGCGTCCGAGGCTGTCGGTTGCTAGCCAGTTCATTGCTCCTCCTTCCTGTAGCCCGCGTCCCACAAAGCGTCTGCGATTCCGTAGCGAAGGTTCAGAAGCGGAAACAGGTCAGGTGTCTCAGCCCTTATCACGCCAATGACGATCTCAGCTACATCATTAGACTGGATGATGCGCTTCCTTACGTCTGATACGGGAACATCACTCCAGTCGTTCTTAGTCACCAGTTACCCCATTCATCGAACTCGATCTGACTTGCGTAGTGGTTCGCTTCTGCTAGAACGCTCTGCTTGTCCGGTCCGGAAGCGCTGGCGTACTGCTCATCGTTCACCCGCACGTAGGCGTAGTACATCTTGCTCTTCGGTGAGTAGTAGCTTCGTATCTTGATTCGCTCATCCATTGTTCCTCCTTCAGTTGTTGTTCCCTCCCTCCAGACTACCAAAGAAATCGTGGGATCGGCCCACTTTCCCTGGGAGTTTTCTGTGAATGAAAAATAATCCGAATCGACGGGGTATCTGTTTGAAGCGGATATTTGGGTACCTTTCAGGAAAAGCGTTCGATGTACTCTCGAAGCCCCGTCATACGTTCGGGGTCTTCCTTCAAGTGACCTAGCGCAGTGTTGCACCCGCTACACAGTAGGGCACGGAACTCTCCAGTGGAGTGATCGTGGTCCATGTGAAGTCTCGTCGTGTTACCGCATCGAGGGTTTGAACAAACAGGGTTCCTCCAGACCTCGATCATTTGCTCAGTCGTCAACTTGTACTCTCGCGACATTCGAGCATGATGAAGGCAAACCCCCTGAGTCATCTGAGGGCGACGGCATGTTGGAATCGGGCACCGAAGTTCTCCCGTGACGTACTTACCCCATTCGCGCAATGGCTTTAACTCCTGACCCAGCCTCTTCTGCTCGTAATGGCCTTGGCAAAGACCTCTCTGAGATGACAAGTAGTCGCACCCTTCAAAGGCGCACGGAGGATTCACCTTAACGGTGGAGGGCACAGAACTCTTTCCCTGCTGTGCACGGAGGCGATGATAGTTGCAGAAGCCCTTGGTCACAGAGCGGCGCTCACACCCGGGTTCGGCACAGGATGGCGCATTGCGGGCTGGATGGTCTAGAGGAATCACGTAAGCCTCCACATCGAGACCACGATATTTGCGCTGGTAGTGCGGGTTACACAGCGCCCCCTCCTTCCGGCTATTGGCCTCCAGGTCGCAGTGAGGCACGGCGCAGTTCGCATAGGGTGCGTCATTCCTGGAAAGGCCCTGTCGGTTCAGTAACCCTTGCGAGTAATGAGTCGCGCACATGCCCATGCTACGGCTCGCGTTAGTACAATTTTCTTGGGTGCAAAAAATATTATCCATTACATCTATTCTATCACCTTTTTGACCTTGACACCTTTCTATGGGCGATATCTGGACGCATGGGGGAGCCGAGGCATAGCACCCCCGTCGTCCGATCAAATCCGAGACCTCTTGTTGTTTATCGCCCTTACAAATAAAGCGACCGTCACCTCAACACCCCCTCCGCCCCCAGCCCCCGCGTGAGGCTCATCGCCCTCTCATAGCAAACCCATAGCAAATACCGACCCTGCCCCCCGCCCTGCCTGGCCCTAGCTGCCCCCACACAATCGAACAAACCTACTACAAATCGAAACGATATTCGAATATCGCATTCACAATCCGCATTCACACCGTTACCGTATCGTTACCATTGGTCACCGCGTACCCCTTGACGCCCACCCCCATCACTGCCATACTGGTAATAACAACAAGGGACCACCCCCACCTGGAGGACATGATGCACACCGAAACCGACACCACCGCAGCAGAGGCCTACGTCACCGCACACCGCGCACACATCGCCATTCTGGGATGGGGCCTTATCACCCCCCTGGCGATCATCGTATGGGTGCTGTTCCTTGACATCGTGTGCCACATCTCCAGCACCAACCTCAACTGGGCATCCGCAATCCTCATTTCCCTGGGCATGGGTATCGCAGCCCTGGCTTTCTACTGGGGCGGGGATGAGTCGTGAAGCTCCGTAGCGTAGTACGGGCCACCCTAGTAACGGCGGTCCTGGTAGGTGGTTACGCGTACGCTCTCAGCCCTAGCCCCGTACAGGGCGGGGTATCGTTCCCCGCGTGTGCCACCGAAGACAGCACCAATTGTTTCTGGAATGCGGACACAATGGGGAATGGCACGGGTAATTCGTTTATCGACATTAACGGAACGGCCTATTATGTACGATAATGCGCAATGTGAATGCGGGCAATTGGTTAATGACGACGAATTATGCTGGAATTGTGACGTCGGCTACGCCGAGAGGAGTGATAGTGAATAGACTAACAGCCGAAATGAACCGCGATACCTTTTACGTTATTAACGGGGAGTACGACAAAGAAACCATTCTCAGGGGTCTTTCTTCCGTGAACACTCCGGTATTCGACAGGGTTGCATCGGTTTATTTTTCACGTGGTACTTGACAACCGCAAGCAGCGCGCGTAGGATCATACTAACGAACAAAGGAAAGAACAAATGTCGAACTACGTGCAGACCCTCGCAACGATCACCAACCCGGACGGGAAATCCGTCACGGTAGAGGGCCCCACGGTTCAGGATTGGGTCACTCTCGACAATGAGTGGAAGCGCGCGTACCGTTTCCTGGCACTGGAGGGTGCCGCAGCTCAGGGACTCGCGTTGCCGGGGCGGGGCGTAAAGGTTGTTTGGTCGATTGTTGAAATTGGGGCTTGACAACAGGCCGGATCGCGCGTAGACTAAGAGCTAAAGCAGCGTACTAACAACCTAGAGAAAGGGCCGATCATGCTTGGACCCAGCGAAGAAAACATCATTCTTGCCTATGCCCGCCGTAATCCAGGGTGCCCGATCCTGTGGAAGAACCTCAGTCGAGAACCAACATTGCAAGAGAAGTGGGACGCCTCTGAGGTATTGCAGCGATGGAAGCGTATTCGCGAAATTGGGTCTTGACTTTCTCACTCGCGTAGGGCAGAATAGAAGTAACGAAAGGGAAGATGAAATGTACCGCGTATTTGAACACTATCTAGGCTATTGGGCATTTCTCCAAGACTTTTATTCTCGGGAGGATGCAGAAACCTTTATCAAAAACCGACAGTAGTTTCACCCAAATAGGGAATTCGCTATCAAGGAGGTTTAAGACTTAATGGATAAATGCTACGGCGAAGAACGTCAGGGCCGCTATTTCTCGGAGGAATTCGGGAAGTGGTATGACCTTTACCCGTGCAAGACTCACGGCTTCCACGTCGATGTGGATCACGACAACGAGTGGTAACGCTCACACAGCGCCAACGGCTTCGACTTGTCGAGGATTACACAGGGGTTCGAGTCCCCTAGGCGCACGATGCCTGTTCTACCGAATCGGTTGGGGAACCGAAGGGGATAGCAGCGGGCACAACGGCAATGGGGGATTGCCAACAAGGCTAGGAGTCTGGGGACGAGCTAGCCAAGGCGGGGACAGTGTGGGGCTGTCTCCGTCTTTTTCTTTTTGACTTTCTTTCGAAAAACGCTTGACTTCCAGCCCGAACCAGGGCAAACTGTAAGTAACAAGCAAGACACCACCTAACAAGGGATTGAAACTATGGCTATCACCTCTTACCTCGAAGCCAAGTACGACAGCCGCAAGTCTTTCTACAACAAGGCTCGAATCGAAGATGATGGAGTAGCACTGCGCCTTTACTCCTACAACACTCATGTTTCTACCTTCCACAAGGGTACCGAGACTCTTGCTCTCATGCCCCTCTGGGATCACTCAGCAACCACCCTCCGCCATGTCAAGGAGTTCATCCAGCAAATGGGGCTAAAGAGTGGTTCCAAGTCTGAACTTGAAGCACTTTACGCTAGCTGAAATTCTAAGCACTTCTACCCCCGAACAAGACACCGAGCAAAGGACACAAAATGTTCAACATCGCACGCGACGGACAGCACATCATCGCTGTCTCCAATCAATTCGAACTGCTCCGTTGGTTCCACCGTGAGCACAGCTACAGCATTGACCACGCCGTTCGATACGAGGGTTACAGCGTTACGGACGAGCAGGGACAGCCCGCGACCGTCTAAGCGCCTCTACCCCCGTTTCCAGGGTAGGACACGAGACAACCCTAGTTAGGCCCTTAAAACCGCTATAGAAGCCCTAGGAGGGCACAATGCGCAAAGACGCTAAGCGCTCTGAGCAGAGCAAGGCGACAACCCTCGCAATCCGCACCGTTCGCAAGAACCGCACGACGGAGCAGCGATACACTGACCGGCAGTATTCACGACTTCTCACTAAGGGGATCGCTGAGTGAAGAACTTCCTCACCGCCACCGCAGGAGGAACAATCCTCGCCACCGTCCTCATCGCCGGGATCATCTCGCACCTTCCGGTCTGACAGGCTGATACGGTCAAGCCCTCTCCTGAGTTGTCGGAGGGGGTTTTTCCGTTCCAAAAATTCTCGGTGCCCTATACCTTACGCACACACTACAACTAACAATCTAACAGTAATATATTAATAGATGATAAGATATTCACCTATAGAGACACCCTACTTTCACTCAAACCGCGGAAAATCAACGTTTTTCACTTTGGCCTAGGTCAATAACTTAGCCCCTCAAAGCCGTTTCAGCCCGGATCGCACCTCAGCTAGCCTACGGTTACCCAGCCTGTACAGTCTCGATTCCGCTAGTCTAATCCTCTCTTGGAGGTCGATAACTTGCTGGGAGTTGCCTGTGAGTCGGGCCTAATCTATCAAAACCTGATTAATGAGTGTTACTGTTGTAAGACACCGACGAAAGAGAGAGAAATGAAGCTTTGGGTTGGGGACGAACGTCCGGCACCTGACGATAGCTGGACAGTAGCAAGAAATTCGGATGCGGCAATTAGCCATCTGTACATGATCGGCACCCCCGCTGTTATAGAGATGGGTGACAGTCTCGAAGAAATCAGTCTTGACCATGACTTAGGCGGGGATGACACTGGCTTCAAGGTATTGGATTGGATAATTTCTTGGAGCGCGTGGCCCAAGATTCTCACCATCCACACCGCAAACCCACCGGCCCGCAAGCGGATGCTAGCCGCAGCAAAGGCTGAAGCCCCCCAAGAGACCGAGATTTACGTCATCACTGACCACGGAAAGAGGAACTAATGCAGGACGTAACAAGCCTCATCATCGAGGCACAGGACGCACGTAGCCGGATGCAGGAGGCTAAGAAGCGGATCAAGGCAGAAGTACGCCGGAAGTACGAAGCACAGATCAAGCGAGAGACCGCAGAGGCCACCGAGAACGCCGAAATCGAGTTCGCTCGTACTCTGGCCCGTGTCAACGCAGCGGGAGTCTCACAGGCCCTTCTGCGCCGGGAGGTATTGCGCACGAACGTCTGGGACATCTGGACGTATTGGCGTGACCTTGCCGGGATGGAGCCGGACCGAGTGACGGTACAGAATGCTAAGCGCACGGCAGAGCTTGAGAATGCAACCTTCCTTTGGAGCGAGGACTACGCTATCCTTACGGTGAAGCGCAACAGCCTGGGCCACGTTCTTCCGGAGCCGGTCACCTATAACATGGCGAACCTGAAAAAGCGGGATAAGAAGTGGAACCCGATCCCGGATGACGAAGAGCTTTACATCTCCACAATCCACGCGGACGAACCTTACGCCTTTGGCAAGATGGTGAACGCGGAAATCCAGCGTCAGATTGATGCAGGACACGTCCGACCGAACGAAGGGAGCCTGTAATGAAGAAGATGCAGATGAGTATGCCGAATCTCATGGACACACTGGATGCAACAATCGCGAACTACCCTCAGGGCTTCAACTTCGACGCTGACGTGATCGTTCGCACGTTCTGGGCACCGTACCACCGGGAGGCTTTGGCTAATCCTGCGGAGACCTACGAAGTAACGTTCCCAGGGGTCGCCATTCTGACGATGAGCGGAACCCGTCACTACCGGCTGGATTTCCTGGAGCCATATGCGTCTAAGCGGGGTTACTCGGAGCCTGTAGAAGGGACGTGGGGATAATGCCGTTTACTAAGAGGATCGAACAGTACATGTCAACTGAAACCGTGATCTATCAGGTGACCAACGCCGACGCAAAAGACTTTATCAAAGCGCTAAACGGCGACCCGAATTACTATTCTATCGAGGAGGTTGACTGATGACCGAACCAAAAGAGCCGAGCG